>Ga0209485_1000300_pt1 | contig 15560 bp, 18 predicted proteins | sample NCAS100_FD_187516 | JGI IMG/M metagenome (GOLD analysis project Ga0209485, IMG submission 187516) | Agricultural soil microbial communities from Utah to study Nitrogen management - NC AS100 (SPAdes) (version 2) | ecosystem: Environmental > Terrestrial > Soil > Agricultural land | place: USA... | reverse complement strand
CGATACTTACGCATTATGTGGTAAAATATCGAAGAATGACACTTCAACTGAAGAACCAGTCGATGGAGAACGATACCTTTTTGATTCCTAGAATTGTATCGCCATTTTTAGGAACCTGGCAAATCTGTATGGCCAAGAATTTAAGTCTATTAGTGTAGGAGAACAATATGTTTATGATTCTAATTTGAAGAGATATGTTCCAAAGGAACATGAACTGGATACTTTTGAGAAAGAGGCCGAGAAAATTGAAAATCAGGATTTTCAAATTATAAGAGACCCCTCTGAAGTTCAAAAATTGCATTAAATTGGCTTGGTCAACAGAAAATGAAATTTTTAGGGCTGTTTTCAACGTCAAATGCTTTCCACAGACAAGAACGTATAGGTATATTACCAAAATTACAACAATTGAAAAAAAATAGCGATAAATTAAGAATACCAGATGATATCAATTTATTATTTATGATAAACAATTTACAATTCAAATTACAATTCCGGCAATACTAGTGAAACAAAGAAAAAATTCAGGTAGGCTGGGACCCTTCGAAATATTTCCAATATTCAATTTTCTGGCCGCAGTCGTCGCATACGTATATTTCACATAATGTTGGTTTACTAGATTCAGGTGTAACTTGAACTGTATCTTCCAGAGAAAATGAGTCAGACGAACATTTTCTACACCAATGACTAGTGGGTAATCCTGATGATTTTGTCTTCCCACCTTCACGAAGACTAACAGAATTTGACATAAACAGCCCGCTAGTATCAAGATCAATAAATCCAGAGACAAATACAGTGTTTAAAGTTACTATCATGGGGAGTAGAAGCACGATATTCTGCTCGCGTATCTTTTTAATCATTAGATAATATAGAACAAATATCATTAATAAGATTATCCATAAGAATTTATTATTAAAAAGAGAAAACTTGTATTTAATTGAAAAACTGAATCCTGAACATAGTAGTTACCAAATTACAATATTAGAATTATTTCAAAAAAGCATATTGATCAAGTTGGAACGTATTCTGAATTAGCTTTTTTGAACACTTTCTGTATGATTTATGAGCCAAGTAGCGAAAATACCTAAGTAGCTGGATGATGTATAATACTTCGGTGGATAATGCATCTTGTTAGTAAAGGTAGACAAGATAGTAGAAGGAAACAAAATAAAAGTTGTTGAACTTGATATTGATAATTATGGCTCTGTCATACCCTTAAGGGAGTTAGAACTAAAGCTACCCGAGGATGATTCTGTAATCAAAGTTTTATCTTCAACTGAATATGCAGCCATATTTACAGAGGGTGAAATTGAGGAAGGTGCCACTATTATTTTGGCAAATAGTGTTTCACTCGATGAACTAAATGAGGAAAAGAAGAGGGCAATTGATGCTATGAATAAGAAATAGAGAAAAGTGATCTGAGAAATATAATGACGCAAAAGTCGCTAATTACAACCATGATTAACTAGTATTATAATTAGATCTACATGTAAATTCTTTAATTTCTCGAAGAAATCCTTTTGTTGTGCAAGTTTCAATTATAAATATGAAGAATCAGGATTTTCTGAAGAGGGAAGAGCTAGAGAATTTCCTTACTCAAAATGGAATAAGGATTGATGATTATATTATCACAGCTATGGATGTGTCGACCGAGATTCATAGTGGCATTAAACGGGAAGACAATCAATCACCGTTTCTTGAAACTCATATCTGGCCTGTTACAAGGGATATAGTCAAACACTACCTCACGGTAAATCGTAGTATTACTAGTGTTGAAATAGTTTCATCGATATTACATGATGTGATGGAGGATAACGACAGAATACTTGATCTGTACAAGACGAAAGAATATGGTTTTGATGCTTATCTCAAGTATAGGTTTGGTATTAGGGTCTACGAGATTTGCATGGGTCTAAAGATAAAACCTCTTGAAAATTACCCTGGCAATAATGATGAGGAAAGGCAATTGGCTAGATTTCATGAATACTGCAAAGGATTGAGCTCTGCTGACTATGATATGAAAGTCATAAAATTGGTAGATAGAGAAAATAATATGAAATTCATTAGCAATATGCCAAAATTGGATGGAAATCTAGTGAGTAACAAAATTAAGAGATACTTGCGAGAAGCCGAAGATTTCTACCTATCTTTTGCATTGTTGGAACCAGCAGTAAAAGACCTATATCTAAAACTTAGGGAATCATATGAAAATCTAAAATTATTGAATAATACCTAGTTGCTCGGATGTTATCATCATAAGGATTAAACTTTTAAACAATCTTAAAAAAAGAAAAGGGTGTAGTAATCCGCTTGTCTCAATCACTGACCCAAAGTTGCATTTGGTACTATTGAAGTAACATTAATTTCCGTTGGAGGTAATCCTGATGCTATTTGACCTCGGACTGCCCCGTCTTTAAATTCACCAGTGTGAACATTTACGTACACAGTTCCGTCGCTCATCAAACCCACTAGTTCGGAGAGTTCTTTACCCGCTAGAGGCCCTTGTAGTTTATCATTTGTTATATTTCCTTTCAAAGATATGACTGCGTTTTCGGCATTTTGGGTAGATTCTGGTCCTGACAAAGTAACTACGACATCGCCGTTTTGTCCTGCGCTTCCATTGTGTATATGTGCCCCTGTTATTTCGTTCAAGCCGGTAATGTTAAGCCAGTACGATACTTGTGTACCATTTTGATCAGTCTGGAGCTTGGCCAAACCAGTAGCAGTAGATTGTGTTGGAGGAACTTCGTCGTTACCCGATAGAGCTGCAGAGAACGTCTCTCCTTCTTGTGCTTGGATTGAATTAAAAGACAAAGAGATTGCAGCGATTGATATGATTGCAGCTAATATTGCGATAATAGTTAATCTGTGCTGTTGTGACATTAAAATAAGATAACATAATTACTATAAATACTATCTATTGTATATCGAAAGTTCGAAAAAACAATTTATAAACATATCATGAGGGTAAAATTTCTTCAAAGTGACCTGCCTGTGTATGAAAATGTTGGATATTATCCATTTTCATCAAGAATCTTAACCAGTGGTAATTCCATACCTGTAGTTACTGACCATCTCTTACTGCTTGGAGTATATACATCCAATGTTTCGGTGACAACATATAATGTCATTACTAACATCAATTCAACTGTTATAAGGAGGGGAGTGTGTTTAGTTTTAGCCTTCGCTAATCTAAACGTGAATTTATTCCGGCGCTAGATACATATTCGTATATTTTTGCTCTTGATTGTAGAAATCTGCCAAGAATATCAGAATGAGAATTTAAATATATAATTTGTCATATGTGATTATTTTATAACAATGGAGCAACGCAATCACCTTATGGTTCTACAAAGGTTCCACCTGATGGTAATATCTCCAATGCCAAGATATCCCACCTTTTCTATTCTAAAGAAAGAGTAATTATTAGGCACAAGTAAATGTATCATCCAAATGTTTTGGTCATTCTTATAGTAACTTACTGTAAATCGATAAATAAAAGATAGAAGTAAGAATGCTGAATGGTAACAATGAACCAGGTCTTCGAGTTTGCAACTGGATTTGGAACAATGGGATTTATTGTAGTCTTCATCCTGTTTCTGACTTACATACTTTCAGGAATCGATGCCTTTATACAAAAATAGAATGTTCTAACAATCGAGTAGTATGATAATATCATAATTTGTTTAGATAGTGTTATATCATTTTATATTTTGTTACTACCAATATTACTTAAGTATCCAATCATATTTCCACTAGTGAGCCATTACCGATTAATGAAAACCGAAACAACCAGTATAAGTATTAGTCGGATGTGTGCTAAATTATTACATTTCAAATTACCATATTGTATCATATCAATACTCATTGCAAGAACAATGTCAATTGATTCTGCTTAGCTATGAAAATATTGCACATTTGTTTCCGAATACTAATACGTGCTTTTCAAAATGATTATTTTCCAAACAAAATTTGAATTAACGCGTTTGATTCAGTCCTTGTGGTAATGGCAATTGGAAGAATGGAACCCCACTGCTACCTAGCGCGTATGGCATTTGTCCGTTCCATTTTGTAATGGCCTGCCATTGAAGGTATTCTGGGCTTTCTCTTAATTGTAGAGTGATAATCTTTATTGCTTCAGATTCACCACTTGCCTTGGCAGCATTTGCTCTTGCCGCTCCTTCAGCCTGTGCTACGGTTTGATTTGCAACAACCTCAATCGCCCTTAGATTATTTTGTTCAGTAAGAAACTTTTGAAATGCAACTACTTTTTGTTCTATTTGAGTAGCAAAAGCATCTGAAAATTTAAAATCAGTGATGAAGACATTTTGTACCTCGATATTATCTCTCGAAAGTGTATTTCTAATCGCATCAGCAATAACACTTTTTGCAGTTTCTCTCTTTGTGATTAATTCTTCAGCATTAAATTTGGCTACGCTAGCTTTTACTGATTCTTGTATAGTTGGGGATATTACACGATCTTGATAGTTAACACCCAATTTTTGGTAGATCTCATTCGTCTGTTGTGGATCAATCCTGTAGTTTACTGCAATAACACTCTGAACTTCTTGCAGATCGTTTGAAGCTGCAGTTGCTTCTGCTTGGAATTTTTGAGTTCTTACCTCCATAGAGACTACCTGTTCAGCAAAAGGCGTAATGAAATGTACACCTTCGCCTAATACCCTATTTTCAACTGCTCCAAGGTAAAGGACAACACCTCTATGACCTGCTTCAACAATTACAATTGATTCGGCCAGCACAACTATGATGACGATTGCAGTGATAACTGCTGCGGCAATTTTTATTTTATTAGTGGTCGGAAATCGAGGAGCTTTATAATATGACATCCTTAATTAAGTTAGAAGTTGTAAAGCATTCTATATATATTTAGGCTTGATTCCATTCTTGAATTTCATTTTTATCAGAAAGGTGACCATAAATTATTATCCCAAAAGAAAGATGATGCTTACGCTCATTGATATCTGTTGTTCACCGGCTATAATTGGAGTTGGAGCCGAACCTCCATCAATTTTAGATGATTCAGCAGCATATAGTGTTGGCCCCGTAAAAAATGGGGTGGCCTGATCAATATTTACTGTCTTTATTCCAACTATTTTAAGTCCTAACGCCGAGGCTGCAATATCAGCTTTCTCTCTTGCATTACCTATAGCTTCTTTTAATAACTCGTTCTTGATTCCTTCAAGTTTCTTATCTGACACGCTAAAGTATATGTTGTTAACATTATTAGCACCTGATGAAACCGAGATATCAATCCATTCCGACGAATCATTGACGTTGTAGCTATCTATCTGTATTGAATTGCTAACTGTAAATCCAACCAATTTACCTTGGTTTTTGTCTATGGTGTAATCGCGATTTGGAGTTATTGTTAATGATGATGTGCTTGTTTCATTCTCACTGACTCCTGCTATTTTTAATGCATTGATAATCTTATTCATTAATTCAGAATTTGTGGCCCATGCAGTTTTCGCTTTGGCATTGGTTGTTTCTACACCTAGTGATACAGTGACCTTGTCAGGTTTTGTTTGAGTTGTTGCAGAACCAGTAACGAACAATGTCTTGTTATCAAGCGCAGCGGTCTGAGCATGTAGATTGTGATCATTGGTATTACTAGCGTAAACCAACATACAAGTAGTAATTGCGATTAGAAGTGTCATTACTACTACCATTTCCATGGAAATTTGCCTTTTCATGATTGAAAATTACCTTTACTATTATAAAAATTACTGGTATGCAAGAAAGTTTTATTACTTGAAATCTGAAATTATGGTGATGGGGTTTTTCCACCGCTCAAAATTTCTTTGTGAAATTGATCAGCTGAAATTCAATACGCATGAAGAGTTGATAAGTCATATGAGACAAATTCACCATTATCCTATTGTCAAATGCCATGATTGCAGAAAGGAGTTTATTCATGAGAAGGACAGACTGCACCATGTTAGAGAAGAGCATGAAAGAAAGGTGGATTATAGAAAACATAAGGGTTCTTAAATAATCCCTAAGACTTAACAAGGTTGTCTTATTTTATTTTATAAACTGTTCCCTTTCCAATAAGAGAGTTTACAATGTTGTTGGCGGAAACTTCTGCCATCTTGGATCGTGTCCGAAAAGTAGCACTGCCTATATGTGGTAACAACACGGTTTGTGGCAAGTGGATCAATGGATTAGATGTTGAAATTGGTTCATCTTCATACACATCCAATCCAACTCCAGCAATTTGTTTATCTTTAAGAGCTTTCATCAAATGCTGTTCATTTACGACTTTACCCCTTGAGGTATTTATGAGAAAGGCTGTCTTTTTCATTAGCTTAATCTTTGACTCATCGATCAAATGAAAACTTGATTTGTTTAGTGATACATGAATGGAAACAAAATCGCTGCGTTGTAACAATTCTTCCATTGGAACATAAGAAATTGAAAGATCTGATTCGATTTTCTTGTTACGGCTATTACTATAGTAAAGAACTTCCATACCAAAACCTTTAGCCCGTTTTGCTACTAGCGTTCCAATTTCTCCGAGACCAATTATCCCCAAAGTACTACCATATACATCATACCCAAGAAAGAGATCAGGCGTCCATCCAAATTTCCAATTTCCCTTTCGTACATGGCTGTCTGCATTAACAATATTTCTTGCCGCAGATAGAATTAGCGAAAATGTGAGATCAGCAGTGGTGTTAGCTAAAACGTTGGGTGTATTTGTGACTATGATTTTTCTTTTTTCAGCCTCTTTAATATCGACATGATCATATCCTACGCTATAGCAACTTATTACTCTAAGATTGGACCCTGCTGCATCCATTACATTTGAGTCAATATTATCACCTAACATGCACAATAATGCGTCCACATTCTTGACATTTTTGATCAAAACCTTCCTATCAAGTATGTTCACTTCAGGATTCATATTGACTTGCAAATATTTTTTCAATATTGTTGGTCCTGGCTCTGGTATTTTTCTTGTGATGAACACCGAATATTTCTGAGGGTTATCCATTAAGTAATTGAGTTTTCTGAATTGGGTTATTAATATGATATGATATGAATTCCATTTTATCTTGGAATTTCGTTACTCAATTACTACTAATCTTTACCTTTCTTGAAAATAATACCTTTAACAAAATAATTCCCATGTAGTATGGTATATTATAAAATGCAGCAAGTGCTGCTACTTGGGAACCAAAAAATTGTTGTGCAAAAACAGTTACCAGGATGTTGTTTACATAGCTCATGACAATAAGCCCTGAAATTTTGTATCTTATTGAAGAGTCTCTATTAATGAAATACAACATGAAATATCCTGTAATCGCAAATACTACAAATAATAAGATAGCAATTACAGTTGTAAAAATAACAAAAGACGATTCAAAGTAAAAATAAATTGAAAAGTTTGAAAATATCGCAATGTTAATCATATCCATTAAAATAATTGATAAGGGCAATGAACTCTTCTTAATTTCCGTTGCTAACTTGGGTAAATATTTTTTTATGAATCCACTGGTTACTAAAGGAAAAACTAGAGATACGACTAGCAACAAGATCATATCCAAAATCGGAATAGAGAATTCAGTATTAAAAAGTATGTATACCAACATAGGTAATATGAATGGAACGGCAAGTGATGTTATAATTACCATTCCTACAATAACAGAAAGTTTTCCTCCAACATAATTGGTAACAAATGGAGCTCCAAGTCCTGTAGAAATTCCAGATAATAAAAGTACTGAAAGTGCATGCTTTGGACTCACCTGACTAGTAACAAAATACATTGTTACTGGTATGACAATCACTTTCATAATTGACAGAATAAACAACAATTTGGGTTTCTTGAAAGTTGACACAAGATCTTGGAATTCTAGTTGGATAAGATTCAGAAATAACAGTATTCCGAGAATCACCAGAATGTATGGAGAAAAGAGCTCTCCTATAGAAGGGATCAAGATACCAAAGATAGTTGAGAGAAGAATCGAAATTGAAAGTGCTAGGAGTACTTTAGTATCATAGCTGGTCAACTACACTGATAGACTATTTCATTACAATAAATATTTATCAATTCATCATGAGGTAGAATGGTGGGAAATTATACATCCATAATGGTACATATTGACCAGACCCATTATGAAATAAATAATAAATATCACATCAGAATAGTAATTATTGTGAAGAAGTGTGATATTATAATGATAAACATATTGTTACTCATTATAGTGACGTTAAGTTATACGCCAGTGCTAGGACAGACTCAAGAAACCGCATCTAATAATACAATGGTTACTTCAGCCAATAGTTCAATCATTAAAGATGCTCTTGACTCAGTCCATAATGAAACGATTCCTCGTTATGTTAAACTCTCAGAAAAGGAGATAAATGAAGCATTAAAGGATCTACCCGGGTGGACTATACTAGACGGAAAGTTGCACAAGACCTTCAACTTTGTTGATTTTCCCACTTTATTTGAATTTATGTACAAAGTAGCCGACATTTCCCAAAAATTGAATCATCATCCAAATATGACATCAACTTGGAATTCTTTGACATTGGATTATGATACTTGGAGTTTAGGACATGTAATTTCCAATCTCGATGTTAAGGCAGCTCAGAATGTAGAAAAAACATATCAAGATGGCAATTATGTAGAAACTGAAAGTTGATTGTTTTGATGATAAGAATACGGCATAAAGATATAGTGTAAATAATAATTTGTCACTTATCGATAAGTTTGCCATTTATACGTGAAAATTTCATATAGTCTACTAGGATCTACACGATCACCTTCGCTAATTCTAATAAGACCAGATTTGTGTCATCTAATGTATGTTTAATAGGGAATCTTGCAGAGGATGTGGCTTTTGTTTGACTCCTTTCGCCACCTGTAATATTTGCCAGGAATATGTTTCATGGATATGTTGTAAATGTGATAGAATTGAGGACTGTATTCATAGCCATAACTACTGCAGAATTTCATTGAGAAAAAAAATAGAACCAGATTTGTTTAGATCATTTTTGTTTGAGGCGCTGATTAGAAAATGAAAACATCTGAATTGGAAAAAATGAGTCTATTAAAATCAATTCCTAGAGAAATTGAGAGCAAAGCAGAAGAGCCGGCATATTGTATAGAATATTTGGATCAACCCTTTTATAGAGACTTGAAAGACATGGTAGGAAAACAAATTAGCTCATGTGAAAGATTACTCATTAATACAAAAGATATTGATAAAAGAAACGTTATCCAGAGGGAAACACTAATTTTGAAATTAGTATTAGAGCTGCTGGAATATTGACCAAAGAAATTATAGTAAAAAATTATTATACTTCCTCAACATGATTAATACATAGTTTCCTTGAATAAAAGTAATAAGCTATTACTAATACTTCGTCACGCAAAATCAAGTTGGGAATCTGCAGAATTATCAGATCATGATAGACCTCTAAATAATAGAGGTAAACGAGATGCTCCTCGGATGGGTAGAAAGCTATTGAAGGAAGGAATAGTCCCGCATCTAATAATAAGCTCTTCAGCAGTAAGAGCCCAATCTACTGCAAAGAAAGTTGCCAGGGCTTGTAGATATGAAGAGGAAATATTGATTGATTCCACACTTTACGGTTCAGGACATTCAGAGTATCTTAATGTATTGATAAATCAGGATGATAGGCATGACATAATAATGCTAGTTGGACACAATCCTATTTCAGAACTTCTAGTCGAGGTATTAACAGGAGAAATCGTTACAATGCCTACATGCGCGATTGCGTGCATTAGACTGCCGATCAGATCATGGAGACAGATAATCGTTAAGACGAAAGGTGAATTGCTTAATCTATGGCGTCCAAAGGAATTAAGACCTGATGAATGATATAGATTTGAAGGCATCATTTTACTAAAAGTGGTTAGTAAAAAGAGATAGAATTCATCAGTTGCAAGTTGAACATTCACACTATTTTTTGTATTATGTCTTTTTTCCAGTCTCTATGAATTTGAGTATGGTGTTAAGATCATTTTCTATTTTTTTCATTTGAGTTTGTATATGCGATATTTCCGATTCAATTCCTTTAATTGACTTTGAGATTTTTTTTACTTTCTTAAATTTGATTTCGGGCTTTGATTCTTTATTTGAAGGAGAATCCAGACTTTTATCATTAGATTTCTTGTTTTTTAATCGTGTTGAAACCTCTTTGGAATCACTCGAATTATTCTTTGTTTTTTTACTTGACATTCGAAACTATGATTTATCAAACTATTTATTCTTTGATCCTAGACATTTTACCATAACCGTCAAAATGAATTATTATCCAACTATGTTTAAGGTAGAAAAAAATTCAACGATTAAAACCCATCCATTTACGATTGATAGATTTGTGCTCCCCTTATTATCCGGACATATAGGATTATTTGAGATTTAATAGACTTTACTATTAGTAATTCTGTAGATTTTGCAGATAGACATCAATCCTTTTTCGAAGATCCTCGTTTATTTCGCTTATTGATCTATTACCATTTATTGAAATTATGTTGTATCGTTTTTGCATTCGCTTAAATTCTTTTCTTAATAATTTTTGATACATTACGAATGATTCTAGCATGTTATCTGATAGTCTAAGATCAGTACCTGATTCATAATAATCCAAGTAGGAATTCTTTTTGAATACCCTATGCACTAGTTCATTTGGATCAACATCTAGATAAAATACTATATCTGGTCTCAAAGCAAAACCATAGAGATTTCTAGACCATGAGCTACTTATACCTCGCACGGCTTCCCTTGCCATAAGTGTGTAAATGTATCTGTCAGAAAGAACAATGTATCCTGCTCTTAAACCAGGAATGATTTTATTCTCTAATTGATCGGCAAAGTCTGCCGCATAAAATAAACTTATGGTCTTTCTTCCTAGAACAAAATTTCTTTTTGCTTCTAATATACCTTGACCTATTAATTCAGAACGTCTTAACCCGGCGTTTAAAACTGCATGACCGTCAGCTTCAAGTTTTGATGATAATAATTCAATTTGTGTACTTCTGCCCGAAGCGTCAGGACCTTCTATTACAATAAATCGCCCCTTAATTTCGGTATCTTCCAAATAGGGAATAGCATGTCCGTAAAATATTCCTTTTCTCAGCTTTTTACCTCTTAAGGATCTTATAGTTTTATAATTCATTGTCTTCTAGGTCTCCTGTTTTTTTTCGCAAATTGCAATGGCAATAACTTCATAACCATTGATCTCAAAAATCTTTGCGACTCTTCAATCTCCATTGTGCCATCTACAATGGTGAAATTCTCGGAGACCGACAGGAATTCGTATTGTTCAATAATTCTACTTTGGAAGATCCTGTAACTCTCATAAGGATCATTACTCAAGTTCAAATCCATACCTGCCTCATAATACTTTAGTCTTGGTCTACCGGAGAGTATTCTATCTACTGCTATATCTATGGGTACCTTAAAATAGAATACAATCTCAGGCTTTATTGCAAATTCATATATTTTTTTAACCCAATTCGGATTGCATCCCCTGACTATGTCTCTAGCATACGCAGTGTAGACATATCTATCAGCTAGTACTATATAGCCAGCATGCAATAGTGGCAGAATATTCCTTTCGTAACGATCTGCAAAGTCAGTTGCGTGTAATAAGGAGAAGGTAATTGGGGTCAATTGACCACTCTTCTTACCCTTTTTAGTAATCTGCTTTACGGTCTCTGATGAATTCCATTCCGTAAAAAATACTGGCATATTCCTAGAAACAAGCCATTTCTCTAGTAATCTAAGTTGGGTTGATTTTCCAGATCCATCTATACCTTCAACAACTATAAGCTTACCTCGTCTGGGAATGCTTTTTGTAATATCATTCATATTGTATGACATAACTATCAAGTCTGAGATTTTATTGAAATAATATTTCTAGTTGAACTCTTGAGTCGATTTATTCGGTTAGGTATATTATATTGTACGGGAATATCAAATATCTTGCTGGTTTTCTCAATTACTTGTTTTAACAAAATAGTCGGAAATGATTTCTGTGTAGGAATTATGGTGAAATTCATGCTTTGATTGTCTGTCAATCTAATTCTTATCTGAGATCTTGTCTTTATTATTATCCTCGCCAGGTTGAGTAATACAGCTATCTTTTGGATGGATTTTAGATTCTGTGGTTTTAGCAAATTATTATATTTGTGAAAGAGTCCTTCACCGATTCTGATTTTCTTTGAGTAAATTATAGACAATGCTAGTATGATTTGTTCTCTGTATGTGAGACGAGGGTAATCCTCATCCAATACTTGATAGAAAAGACTATAGTACTTGTTTGATTCAGGTAATTTTCCTAAAGTATAAAGCGCATATGAAAGTATCTCGACTTCCCTGTCCTTCAATAGCCTATGATAGATCATATCACGCGTCATATCATCAAGCCCAAAATTTGAAATATCATGCTTGTGAGAATGATAAGAAAGTATTCTTACAATCTGTTTTCCTAAACTTTCAATATTATGATTTTCGAGTGTGCTAGGGTTTTGAATAAATGAAGCAAGAATCCCTTCTCGTATCCCATAACCACTTATAACAATTTCTTCAAAGTCAAATTTCTTCATAATACCATCAATCACATGGATGCCGGCAACAACTGTTTCAACTCTGGTGGAATCAAATGTTCCTCGACTAGCAATTTCATCGGGCTTTAATGAACTTAGTTCCTTGCTGAGAGATTCAATAGTGTTTGATGATAGTCTGTAATTATGTATCTTTTCAAATGGAAATCCGGAACGCTTTTGATCATATCTTCCGAGAGCCCGTAATGTTCCGCCAGCTCCTACAAGTAATGTATCTATTCCGATTCCATAGCTTTTTTTGGTTGGAAGTGTATCCAGAATTCTTTGGTCCATATTATCGCAATTCTTTTTTGAGAAAGAACCATCTTCATTAGCAAATGTTCTCGATAGGCGTAACGCTCCTAATGGAAGGGCCTGTGCCTTCTTTATATTAAAATCTTCAGTATAAACTAATTCCAAACTTCCTCCTCCCAGGTCAAAGTACAAGCCATTTGGTATGCAGGTCGTCATGGAAGCACCCAGATAAGAATAATAAGCTTCTTCCTCTCCATTGAGAACCCTTACTTTAAATCCAGTTCTCTTATGAACCTGATCGATAAAATATTTACCGTTTTTTGATTCCCTAACTGCACTTGTACCTACACAAAGAACCTTATTTGCAGATTCAAGTCTTGTAATATCGCGGTACTGAAGAAGAACGTCTATACTCTTGAGGATCGATTGTTCATTAAGACTGTTGGAATAAGCCAGGGATTCTCCAAGCTTTACCTTTGTGCTTTCTTGGTGAACACCGATGAATGAATTATCCTTTCTTACTTCATAAATGACTAACTTGATTGTGTTAGAACCAATGTCAATTATAGATATTTTCAATGATACTCCTTATACGTACGTTATGATTATGTATATATTTTTACTATATGAGTATAGAACAAGTAGATCCTATAGATTCTTCAAGATTTCACCTTTACGAGCTCTGAATAAAAAATAAACCAAAATGAATGGTAGTGAGGCAAGAATAAATGATTCAATAGATCCTATCAATGAATGAATAGCTAGTTGTAGACCAAGGTATAGAGTAAGACCCGCGGGTATTAATCCCAGAATGATAAATCTATGGCTTCTGCTCTTGAATTTAGCTAGACTTGCATAAGGATACTCTAAATGATGATAAACCACTGGCATAACAAATAATGAAGCCGCCACGGTCGTGGAATACAAAGCAACAATTAGAGTTAACTTATCAATAAATTCAAAATGATCGGGTACATTTACGGCCATATTCAACAAAAATCCAAAGAGGATCCCAGAAAAGGTACTTAATAACGCACTTTCTTTTAAGATTGTATCATAACGCTGGACCAGTTTATCATCCGTCTCATTAGTATCATCACCAGGCAAACTAATTCTATACTTAATACAGTAATTCAATGTTCATATATCTTACCATCGGATAATTGTAATTCTAATAGATATCAAGAATTCGATTTTTTTACACAATCAATTGTTGTTACGCTTAGAAGAAAAATGTAGTTTGGTTTCCTTAAAAAGGCACTTTTAAATGTAACATTAGAGCAAATTTAGCTTGAATTAACTCGGAGTGAATGTATTAATTTAATGAAATGTGAAATATGTGAGAGGGAAGAAAGTATCCCCTTTAGGTGCAATTATTGTAACAAAGTGTTCTGTAATCTGCATAGAATTCCAATGAATCATTCATGTGTTTTTATAAAAGAATATGTCGATAAAAAAAATATGGTTCACAATAATACGAAGAATTCAAGCTTGAAAATTGCGATACTAAAAATAAAATTTTCTAAAATAGAGATACTTCACCTGCTGGTTGCAACGATTTTAGTAACGGCCGTTGGTTTATCATTAAACAATTATAGACGTATTGCTTTAGAATTTTTAATAATATTTGTAAGTGCATTTCTTGTACATGAAATGGCCCATAAACTATTAGCTCAATTTTATGGAAGTTGGGCAGAGTTTCGTACAAACCTATATGGATTAGTAGTAACTGGTATCTCGACAATACCGTTTATTCCATTCAAATTTATTGCTCCGGGAGCCGTCATGGTAGATTTATCTGATAGGAGTAAATTCGGGAGAGTTGCATTTGTTGGACCTCTTACAAATCTTGTTATGGGTTTTATGTTTTGGATATTAACTTATCAGTTTCCCTCTGTTGGTTACTTGTACACTGGAGCAATATTTAATTCATGGATCGCATTGTTTAATTTATTACCATTTGGAAACCTTGATGGTCAGAAAATTTTTAGTTGGAATAAAATTGCATGGATACTTATGATATTGAGTAGTATGGGATTATTTGTTATTAGTCAAAGTAAATAAAATGTATTGATGATACTAGTTATACCGTATCATCATCAGACTCATTGTTATTGTTGTCGTTGTTGTCGTCACTGCTTTCTGCATTGTTATTGTTGTCGTTGTTGTCGTCACTGCTTTCTGCATTGTTATTATCATTATTCGCTATCTGGTTCTTGAAATGGTTCGGGTCTTCGGAACAGCGCACTATTTCATAGTCAATAAGGTTACTTCCTATTTTTGCTGCCAGGTCTATACAATCTTGTGTTTGTTCATCTGCCCCTTGATAAGCTCCTGAATTTTGGAAATCACTCAAGGAAATTTCATCAATGTCGACGACCCTATTTTTTATATCATCTACAAGTTCACTGAGACTATCATAGTCTTCAGGATTACCATTGTTGTTACTATCTGAAGTTTCTTGGGTGTCATCAGTGCCGGTTGCTTGTGTATCATCAGTGTTAGTACTAGAGCTGGTATTAGAGCTGATATCATCAGTGTTAGTACTAGAGCTGGTATCATCAGTACCGGTTGCTTGTGTATCATCAGTGTTAGTACTAGAGCTGGTATTAGAGCTGGTATCATCAGTGCCGGTTGCTTGTGTATCATCAGTACCGGTTGCTTGTGTATCATCAGTACCGGTAGCTTGTGTATCATCAGCGTT
>Ga0209485_1000299_pt1 | contig 15606 bp, 19 predicted proteins | sample NCAS100_FD_187516 | JGI IMG/M metagenome (GOLD analysis project Ga0209485, IMG submission 187516) | Agricultural soil microbial communities from Utah to study Nitrogen management - NC AS100 (SPAdes) (version 2) | ecosystem: Environmental > Terrestrial > Soil > Agricultural land | place: USA... | reverse complement strand
ATATTGCATCTCTGTTAGGTTATTTCATATTTACTGCGTTAATAAGAGTAGGCTCAAAGTTCCAGGCTGGGGACTCCCCGAAGGTTGAAATTATGCAAGTGGCCATTGAACCGTTTTATCGTCTGATGTTCATAATCTTACCAAAATCGTTTTAATACCTGATGGGGCAGTGCTATTCAATAACAAATCAATTCCCTGCCCGTTTGAACTTTTTTATATTTTGTTATGAATAATAAAGTTAACTGATATCTTTGTTCTCTGGTGGGTCTACTTTCCCACTAGTGTTTGGTCAATCATGCCAAATTAAAAAGTTGATTAGATAATAATTCGAACACAGAATTTGGTGTAATGTAGGTTTACGTCAAAAAGTATCTTCTGTTTCGACATCCATCTTATTTCCATTACGGTCGAACGCTCCAATATTTCCAACGTCATATGGATAACAAATTATTAATGAGACCAATCCAAAAAAATGATTCAAATCTTCTAGTGATGGACGATTGGACCCACTAGGATGGGAATGTATTGTGCCAATATATGATAAATCGAATGGAAGTTCATACACTGGAAAGCCAGAGTAATATGGTCCATGAGAAGAAAATGGCGGAATTATTAAACCGGTTATTCTAATTACATTTTTTTGTTTTTTACCTTGCAAGATCAATATTCCCTCATTGGGATGCCATGATTTTGCATAGGTTATTACACTGTCTATGATCTCTTTAGTCAAAACTATTTTTCTCTTTGCTTCAACCGGATCCTTCTTCCTATTAAAAAGCACAACAGTAATCACGAATTTCCTGGTATTAAAATTAACTATTAATGGTTAACTTACGCAATTAAAAGAAATTAATGATCCAATCTGATGTGGATAGAATACTTTAACGACTCCATAAAATTATGAAAATAGATGATACCGCGACAGAGTAACAATATTTGTTTCAATAGTTCAGCAATTAATTCGAGTTAGTCAATTGAACATCATACAAGTTTAAGCTATTCTTATAAGGTACTTGTAAAGTTCTAATGGAATAAAAGAACTCCATAATCCCGGAGACGGATCGAGAAGCGTAGACATTTTGAGTGCAAAAGATTTACTGGTGACAATACCCATACATGTAAAGATCTAAAAGGGGACAGAAAGGGACTGGTCTGTTTCGAAAGTTAATCATTCGGAACACTAAACTCTCATTGAAAAATTGGTTAAATATAAGTTCCAGCTTTCACGCTTGCACACATGGTAATTCGCTACCTTGATTAAGATGATTATCAAAAAAAAGTGACGTTACAATGATATTTTAATGGGTTTCCAAACAATTTAGATTACTTGATAACTGTAAAGAATCTTGTCAAGAAATATGCAGACTTCAAAGCACTAGATGGCCTGAGTTTTGAAGTCAATGATAATGAAATATTTGGACTTTTAGGGCCAAACGGGGCAGGAAAGACCACTCTAATACATATACTGGCTACTCTGCTAAAGCCGACGGAGGGAGGAGCTATTGTGAATGGTTTTGATGTTTTGCACAATGCAACTAAAGTAAGACAGAGCATTGGTGTAGTTTTTCAAGCTCCAAGCAGTGATGATATCCTTACCGGGTATGAAAATTTAAAGGTTCATGCGTTACTCTATGGAATACCTCGAAAGTTAAGAGAAAAAAGAATTTCGGAAGTACTAGAGTTAGTTGGATTGGAGGATAGAAAAAATGACCAGGTAAAGAAATACTCTGGTGGAATGAGAAGACGATTAGAAATTGCACGCGGACTCTTGCATCATCCTAAAGTTTTCTTTTTAGATGAACCCACATTGGGTTTAGATCCGAAAAGTAGGGAAACTATGTGGAAGTACATCAAAAAAATGGTACGCGAGGAAAAGGTTACTATCATTTTGACGACACACTACATGGAGGAGGCTGATATGTTGTGCGATAGAATTGGTTTTATTACTAACGGGAAAATAATTGCACTAGATTCGCCATCAAAATTAAAACAGGAAATTGGTGGTGATATTGTAAAGATAACCTTCAAAGATCGAATCCCTCTTGACAAAGATTTTACTAAATTTGATTTTGTTCATAAGGTAGAGCAGAGGGAAAATTCTGTTATAATTTACATGGAAAAGGTAAACTCAAACTTGCATATGCTAATAAAGGATTTAGATGGTGTCCAGACTATAGAATATAGGAAACCTACACTAAATGATGTGTTCTTGAAACTTTCGGGAGATTACTTGTCCGGAGACAGTCCAGAAGGAGGATTCATGCAAAGATATGCTCAGTACAAAAAATCTTAGTTCAAACATTGTATTAGGACAGCTCTATGCGTTATGGCTTAGAGAAATTAAGGTGTTCCTACGTGAAAGAAGTAGGCTTGTAGCATCTACGTTCACCCCACTATTATGGTTAATTGTCATAGGTTCTGGACTAGGATCAACGAATCTGCAAATAGGAACAGATTACGAAAAGTTCATTTTTCCAGGTATCATCTGTATGTCGGTAATTTTTACATCTGTTTTTTTCGGGGCGTATATCATTTGGGATAGAAAATTTGATTTTCTTAAAAGTGTAATGGTTGCCCCATCCAGTAGAACTACGGTGTTTATTGGTAAGACTCTTGGTGGAATGACGACTTCGCTTTTTCAGGTTGCTATCATACTTGTAGTCGGTATTGTTTTGGGAATAAATTATGACGTGCTATCATTACTCCAAATTTTGTCAATTGTCCTGATTCTTTCATTTTGTCTGACGTCGTTAGGACTAACATTTGGAAGCTATCTTGAGAGCTTGGAAGGATTTCAATTAATTATTAGTTTTATTGTATTTCCTTTGTTTTTCCTAAGTGGAGCGCTTTTCCCAATTGACAATTTACCCGCTTGGTTAAAGCTAATCACTCTTGTTGACCCTGCCACATATTCAGTAGATGCATTAAGAAATAGTATATTACATTTAGGAACGTACTCTTTCGAATACGACCTTGCAGTACTATTGTTGTTTACTTTCATCATTACTATAATAGGGATCTTATCCTTTAGGAGAATGAAGGCAGTTTAGTATGATATGGTAAATAAATCGATTTGTTCCACTATGAATTACAGTAGGATATAAATATTTAATTAATTCTAGAAACAATCAACATTCAAATAAATATGATACGATGAGTAATAATTCTATCTTATATTGAATTGCTATCATCAGATCTCTTCGTCCAGATCTTCAAATGCTCTTGCCTTTGAAATCTCATGTAATCTCATAACTGTCACTCTCTCAAACTCCCCCTTACTCAAAATCCCCTTAGTCTCTAATAATTCTACTAAGATAGCGATCTTGATATTTAATTCGTCCTGCAATGATAATTCCTTACCTGTTATTTTTCTTTTTGAAGAGTGTTTCTTCCTCATACCAAAATAATTATCTAAGTAACATGATATTAGTGTAGTTCTTTCTAAATTTTCTTTTTAACAGTTCCGAAACAACCCTGTCTAGAAATAATAATTCCGAACGCAGTTGGCCCAATGATAATCTCTGAAAGCTAGCCGTGGTCTACGTAGTACTTGAATCTTTTTTCCACTTCATTGTTCTTCCCCGACAATATTCCATTGGCTTGGTCTTTTACTCCTCTTTTCACAAGATCTAATAGATCATCCGAATTAGGATAATCCTGATAACCAGTTGACAGAGCATTTTCAAACAAGTTCATAAATTCAATTACCTTGAGTCTGTATTCATCTCGTGTCGGCGACTTGTTTCCTGTGACTTTGAACCAAGTCGTTGCACTCGGGGCTGCAAATGTACGAGCCAATTCATCCAGCACTCTATCCATTTCAAAAAAATCCACTACATTTTCACCATGTCTTTGTAAATCCACTAAAGCGTAGAAGATAATGGTTTCCGATCCCAAACCTACGTTGGGTGTGATAAGAATAAATTTGTCTAAGGGTATGGATATCTATATTTTGAACTTCAATGGAGAATTGTCGCCGTCGCTTTCCTCATCAACTACATTGCTCTGGATCTATTTTCTAGTTGCATTGGGAGTAGCTCTGCAAGTCGGAGCTGCTAATTGGGATATCATATGGCACGGTGTTGTAAATGTTGAATCATTTTTTACTCCACCACATACAGTGTTGTACTCTGGAGTAGGTTTATCCCTGATCGCTACTGTTGCAGGGATAGTAATTTCAATAAAACAAAAAAGCTCCCTAAAGAACGCCTTTGCAATATTTCACAAAATTCCACATCCATTAAAACTAATTGCCTTGGGATGTCTTGTGGAATTGTTCTCCGGCCAATTTGATAATTGGTGGCATACAAATTTTGGGTTTGATGGACTACTTAGTCCTCCACACCTCATGTTGATAAGCGGAATGTTGCTTTCCATAATAGGTGCGTTAATTGGAACCCACTTGTTTGAATCCTGTAGAAAATTCAAGATAATGTCTGAAATGATTTGTTATGGAATTCTGTGGTTGATTGCTATTAACTTTGTTTTCATGTTTACGCTTCCCTTTTCGGAAGGTCAGTACTTTGATTTCAATCCCTCTCCAACTGCTGCTCTAATACTTGGATCTACCCTTCCTTCGATTTTCACCGCAATAATTTTTTATTCACTTCAAAATCTCAAATTTCCCTTCCGAATGACGGTCGTTACAGCTACTTTGATGGCCATACAATCATCTGCAACTATCACTTCAAATAATTATTTCGTGGGTTTGTTGCCTCTTTATCTTCTAAACATACTCATACCTATAACATTAGATGTTATTTCCATTTTTACGCAAAGTAACTATAAGGTGTCTGTCAAATCTAATAAAGATCACAAACGCATTATTTTCTCCGTTGCCATTTCATTTTTCTTTGTTACTTTTTATTTTCCATGGTCGGTGAATATGTTTAAATCATTTTTTGGAATAGATCTAGTAACTTTTGAAAGTGTATTGATATTTGAACAACTTTTGTGGAAATTCATCATACCAATTTTAATGCCTGTTTCATTCATGTCAGCATTTTTGGGACTATTGATTTGGAAAAAATTGTATGAATGCTCCAAGTTGTCTAATATATTCAAAGTTGTTGTTGAATAATTGCGAACAGACTAAAGAAAATAAGCTTGGCAATAATCCATCTTGATAAAATACTGTATTAATGATATAGTATTTGGATAATAATGGGTTTCAAAATAGTTAACCTTAATAATCTTGTTTAATGAATTATTATATTGCAGCATGGACAATAAAGAATTTCTTGCATTCCAGCTAATGTGGATCGTAATCTCAATTGGTATAAGCGTGACAGTATCATTGTTCGTTCCATTTCCGTATTCGTGGGTAATCATTATCGGCATATTTCTTTTGATGGGCTTCTACATGCGAAATAGGATGGCGAAGAATGCCGGAGCGGGTATGTTTGGTTCACTGTCCTCCCCATTCTCTGGGAATTCAGTTAACTATTACTGCATGAGCTGTGGGACAAAACATAGAGAAGCCTCATGTCCAAGATGTGGCTCAAAGATGAAAAGAGTCGGATAGGCTAGAATTCTACTAAAGTTTGATGTTTTCTAAAAACAAGAAATAGTCAACTCAAGCCGTTCTAGATAAATCTCCAGTGGGTTTGGAATTAGATAAATTCACTGATCCTGTATTGCTTTGTGGATATCGCATATTCCGACTTCAAGTTAGAAATACATTCTATTAGTTTATCAAAACCAAACTCAATGTTCCTTTTTGAAAGCTCGTATTTGAGACAATTAATTACGTTGTCACTATAGGTTGTACTTGCACTCAGATTGTTGTCATTCATTAGTGGCTCTTGGAACCCGAATATTTTTTCATACTCTTCGATACTCCAAGATATTCCCAATAGCTCAAGTATTTCCCTAATTCTGATCCAAATATCCCTCCTCAGTCTCAGGATTGATCCGGAAATGTATCTTATGCCGAGTTGATGACACATATCAACGATTGATAGTATATGTTCCTCACTATCAGTAACAAATGGGATAATGGGATCAATGTTAACACAACATTTAATTCCAGAATCGATAAATTTCTTTATCGTTTCAAAAACCCTTGATGTTGGCGGTGTTCCTGGTTCTAGGATTCTCTTTACTTTTTCATCAATGGTTGTTATTGACCAAACTACAAAACAATTAGTATTATAATTGTGAAACAGGTTCAGATCACGTTCAATAAGACATGACTTGGTGAATACGTAAAATGGAATTTGAAACTCTTGTAACACTTCAATACATTTTTTTGTAATACCAAACTTTGCTTCTGCAAACTGATAAGCATCAGTTGCAGAGGATATCATAACCGGTAACATTGAAATATTCTTCCATTTGTTCAATTCTGATTCTAAAATTTCAGGGGCGTTAATTTTGCCATAGATCTTGTCATAAAAATCTGGTGACCATTTATAGGTTGCATAACAATACCCACATCTGTGATGACAGCCTTGATAAGGGTTTATAGTCATTCCTATGTGTGATCCTACCTTGAAATACCGCAGAATTGATTTTGAATATTTTCTTTCAATTGTAGGGGCTTTGTTAGAATACCACAACAATACTTTGAATGCAGGAGTCCTAATTAGGATTGGATTACCGTTAGATAAGGGGGAGGGTATACCGTCCTAATTTCTATGATTCATCTAATCTTCTAACTAACGTGTTATCTGCTCGATTGATGATTGTCTGAATGAAGTTGAAAACTGGTTTTACCTCTGAGAGCGGACCGCTTATTTCAAATCTTATCCCACCTTGGATTCTAATTTTAGAAGTTTTGAAGAAAATGCCTTCTTCATTGTATTCTATGCCATAAATGCTTTCTAACCTCTCGCTTATCACATCAGGTGATTTAAAAATACGACCTCTTTCGGAATATAGTAGTACTCTGAAATTGGTAATTATGATATTATATTTTTTTTCCGTACACTTTAGTTTTGTCTTTGTCCTGAACATTATGTTCTCCTGGGGAAGTAATATTTCCTTAAGTGCCAAGAACACAATATGTATAGCAATGGGTTATATTCATAAAAGTTGAATGATTTTATTTATTATACTAACAAATGTGAATGATCTTAAATTCTGTTAGAATGTTTCATAACATGTATCCATTTGATTCTCAATCACATGGCATAGATTTTTCATTTAAAGAGATATACATGGATATTAGCATTGTAATTTCAATGAGTTGATGATGTCGGCACAAAGCTGACGAGGTGACATTGATGATTCACATATGAAATTTAATTGCATAAATTTTTGAAATCACTCCTCTAGCCATGGACACTTGCACAAAAAATATAGTACCGTACGCCCATTGCGCTGAAGCAGTCAAATCAATGGAGCAACTGGTTTGAGTCAGTTCCAGGCTTAAGCTGAAAATTTTAATTTTTTTGAAACTTTTTGTTACGGATGAAATCTTGAAACAGTTTTGAATACCTTGCTTCAGAAGATTCGAGGGTATTTGTTGATTCACAGCATGTGTGGTTGAAAGAGGATGATGGGCCCATGCAGTTGAAATTTCAGAGGAGGTAAAAGGAGAATCTTAGATCGTTCCATATAGATAATATTTCCATCAACATTTAAATCTCAACCTTCTCTATCTTTTCTATATGGATGGTATCAATAATGCTATCTTGCAGGTTCCAGTTGGGTATGAAGTTCTGATCATTATTGTTATCATCGTGGTATTGTTCTTCGGTGTTAAGAAAATACCTGAGTTGGCCAGGTCATTTGGAAAGGCAACGGCAGAGTATGAAAAAGCGAGGATTGAAGCCAAAAAGGAGCTCGCGCAGATTAAAGGCAATGATAAGATAGGCCGTGAAAAACTTGAAGAAATAGCCGAATCTCTGGGGATAAACTATACCAACAAAAATGATGATGAGCTTAGAAAGGCCATAGAAGGGGCTGTAAATAAAGAAAAAAGTAGTTAATTTGTAAACACACCGAATAGAAATTAACTGAAACTAACAAATTATTTTATTTGGAAAATTTTATTTATAACAGAATTCTTCTGCATGGGTAAACATGATAGATGCTGATACAATATCTGAGATTATAGGAAAATATGATGTAGAGAATATACACTTGGCAGTCATTGGTAGTCATTCTGCATTGGAAATAATGGATGGAGCAAAGGACGAGGGGATCAAAACTGTATGTATTTGTCAAAAAGGAAGAGAATTACCATATTTGAGATTTAAGCGATTGGTAGATGAAATAATTTTAGTAGATAAATTCTCAGACCTACTTTTCAAAGAGAATCAAGAGAAACTTAGAGAAATTAGTAGTATTGTTGTACCCCATCGGGCATTCACTGCATATGTAGGGTACGATTCAATAGAGAATGAATTAAAATTACCAATACTTGGAAATAGGAGCCTTTTTCGTGCCGAGGAAAGGGGCGCAGACAGAAATCAGTATTATTTGTTAGAACGCGCGCAAATAAACCATCCAAAGATTTACAAAAAATATTCAGATATAGAAGGATTAGCTATAGTTAAAATTCAAGAATCTAAAAGAAAGCTTGAAAGAGCGTTTTTCATAGTCAGCTCAGCACAGGATTATATCGAAAAATCGCAAAGCAAGATAACAGAAAAAATGATCACAAGGGAAGATCTTGATTCATCTGTAATTGAACTATTCGTTGTAGGAACATATTTTAATTTTAATTTTTTCTCATCGCCTTTGACACCTGAAACTGAATTCTTGGGGATTGAAAGAAGACTTCAGACTAATCTCAATGATCTAAATGGGTTACCCGCAAGAGATCAATTGGAGTTTGAAACAGAGGTGAGACATATAGAAATAGGTCATACTCCTGCAAGCATTAGGGAGTCCATGCTTCAAAAAGTATTTGAACTCGGCGATAAATTTACTAATGCTGTACGAAAAGAATATCCGCCTGGTCTAATTGGGCCATTTTCTCTACAGAGCATTGTTACGCCAGATTTGGAAATAATTGTTTATGACGTATCTCTTAGAGTTCCTGGAAATCCTATCATGGCAACAACCTCTCCATATACAAAATATTCCTATGGCCAAACATTTGGTATTGGCCGCAGGATTGCAATGGAAGTCAAGAAGGCGATAATATCAAACAAACTATCTGCAATAGCTACTTGATTTCGATCAACTATTGCTCAATTGTTTCCTCAAATAGATTTTTCCTTACCTTTATGGGAACATCAAAAAATGCAGCTAGGGCTATGGAATCAGATGCACGATAATTTCTTAAAGTGATTATTTCCTTGCGAGTCTTGAAATAAAGATTAGACCTCAATACAGGACCATTTCTATATATTCTGACTTCTACTAACAGTAAATCCTGCAATGCAGAAATTTCTTCAATAAGATTATAAATTGTAGGTATGGTGCTCTTATCGCCTTCCCTAAATCTTAGGATATGCCTTGCGACCTCCCCAGAAAATGCGCGGATCGGAAATTCTCTTCCATCGTCGGATTTTAGAGTAAGTAACCCTTCTAGACCAAGTTTATCAACGAAACCAACAAAGCTAATGGAAGCTGTAACAAACCCTTCACCTGTGAAAGTTTCGTCCATATTTTTTTTTAAACGTCGATAAATTTAGGCTTTGTCCAATAGATGACACAGATATCTGAATTAACTTAATATAGATTGGACTGCTTTCCATAAATAAACTAACTATTGGTTGTTGGCAATGTTGGAGAATTATGATTCGCTGAAAAATAGGGGCATACGTATTATTTGCATTGGCATCTTCTCATTAATTTTCTCTCTCTCAATTTATTCATTATTGAGTTCCAATCAATCTCAGTCAGACACTGCGAAATTGTATAACTTGGCGACAGCAGTCATCATTCTAGTTATGGTCTCATTGATTGCAATTGGTTATGGATCTTATCTGATCCTACGATCTGAAGCTTCAAGACCTGAACCTAAAAAAAGTCATCTTGGATATATATCTCGGATTTTGACCCAAAATTCCTATTGGAGAATATTTGTTATTTCATCCATTGCCTATGGCATCTTTTTTGCATTCTTATCTCAGATTCTTATTTATCATGTTGATGTTGAAGGTGATACCGCACCTTCACTGTATCTGACATTGTGTTGCAATTACCCAGGATATGTTCCCATGATCACAGCTGAACTAACCGAGCTATTTTCAATTTTAATAATTCCAATAAATCTCATACTTGCAATAGTAGTCTCTATCTTGGTTGGTTTTAATCTTGCACTAAATGTGCATTTTTTGAGAATGTTTAGAAATCAATCTCAAAGAAGATTTCCAATTGCTTCAACTGTTGGCGTTTTCAGTGGTCTATTCATTGGTTGTCCTACTTGTGCAGGAAGCTTGTTTACTGTGATTGTGGGCTTTGGCGCTAGCACTGTAGTGTCAGCTTTAGCCCCTCTTCAAAGCTTGTTTATTGCAATAAGCATTCCAATTTTGGTTGTAATACCATTATTGATAATACGTGAAATGAAGAAGTATGAGACTTGTGATAAGATTGGCAATTAGTCGGATTTTGCTATTTCTCGAATCTAAAATATCGTAGCATTATTTCAGAATGTCTAGACAAAATATTATTCAAAAATAGTAAGACTATTTGTTTGTTCCTTTAACATTTTTTCGAATTTCAAAATATCAATGTCTATGAACGGTCTCATTTTTGGTAATTGTGGGGGTTCTTTTACCTTGTCTAAAATTCCTCTTGAAACAAGCTCCGCCTTTAATTTTTCTCGCAATTCCGGATGACACAACTTGCTATGAAAAATACTTCCCCACCCTTGAGAGAACATCTCTTTTATGTGTAAATCTCCCTTCTCTTCATGGAAATGCGGATTGCGTGTTTCAATTTGCATTACTTCTACTCCTTTCTCCATAGTATCCTTGTGCTCTGGTGGAGTAATTCCGCCAAATTGCTCTAATAAATTAACTATTTCATAAGGTTCGATAGAAAAACCAGATGAGTAGGTTAATAATTCAGCTAATTGAACAGACATGCAATGTTCTCCAGAATTCCCTGTTCTAATGACTTCTGTTTCGAATCCAGTATAATACGATATCATTAAATTCAAAAATTGATTTGTCATCTCTGAAACTCTACCCAATTTGGAAAATCGTACTCCTGATTCTGAAATCTTCGGCTTGTAAATCCAAGACACACGAACCATGGTATAGGGCGTAGAAGATAATGCAATTCCTGATGAGAATATTTTTGTGTATTCGTTGACTGCACCTGGAACATAATTATCTGAATCAACGAATCCCACGTATTTTTTTCCCATCATTTTTGAAAGCAACATGCCAATGAACATTCCCTCTCCTTTACCATTACGTATTTTTCCTTCTGAATCAAAAAGATCCGGATAATTAACTCCTTCTAACGCTTTTGCAAGGCCGGGATCCTTTTGATGAATGATTACTGATTTTTTTTCAGTGAATCTATTAAATTGTTCAAATGCCTGTTTTTCCAATTTATATCTATCAATTGGTTCTCTAGGACTATTTGATACAATTATAGTCAAACAATCATGTGGGATACCACTCAATACTCCTTCTAAAAGCTTTAAACGTTCTCCTTTTATGGGAATCACAATTGCCATTTCGGCTTCTATCTTGGAAATGATTTCATCATCAATTGAACGAATAATCTCAGATTCAGTCTTTGTGTTTTTGTTCCTGTGTCCAGAATCCAGTTCATACACACGTTGCACTCCATGTAGACTTACTGATCCAAATCTTTCTGTAAATCTCGGGACATCAAGCTTCATATCTTTAATTCAGTTATGCCATATTTATTGCAAGTGTATATAAATCAATAATTTTTTTTGTCTTACACCAAAATCTATGCTTTTCAGTAGCAGGCATTCATATTGCCTAGATTGTCTGAGAATTCAAGAGTAACGATCATCATTGATGTAATGTAAATTGCCATTTATTCAATGTATAAGACGATGATTTCAATAGTGTAAACCTCTTAATTTGTTATGGAACACATTCATAGGTATTATTTTTTCAAAATGTCGAGAGGTCCATCTCTCATGTTATCGATGCAACGCAAATATAAATATAGAAAATGGTTATTCAATCTTATTTTCGATTCAAACTTGTTATTAAATAATACAGAATTGTCACTAGTATACCTTAGATTGGTAAACCAAAGTATTTATTAAAATTGATTTTATCCTATGGATTAATTAGTTTATTTCTAGAGAAGTACAAAGGTAATACGCTATCAGGATGTATCCTAAGCCTATATTTCTACATACAATGTATCGTTCTCAATCAAAATCTTATGACTCTGCAATGGTTTTAATTTTTGTGGAAATGAGATTAAACTACCTGTTTTTATATCCCATTTTGCGCCATGCCAAGGACAAGTCAATTCATTATTGCTTAATTCCCCTTCATGAAGGTCTGCTCCAGCGTGAGTGCAAACATTGTCCATTGCATAATAATTTCCATCTAATTTCGTTACTACTATTTCTTTTCCACCTGCTGTAATATGCATCAACTTTCCGTCTTGAACTTCTGAAGTTTTTCCAACAACGACCTTGGCCATAGAGATAAAAATAGCTCTGTATTATTTTAACCTAAGTTTCTCAAAATTTGTGCAATTTAGATATCTTAATATACAATATTTCAACTTTTTAAAGGTAATCAAGAATGAGGCCAGATGACAAATATTGAATTTTCTGATCAGCTTGAATCGATTACCAATAAGAATCTGACCTGGGTAGATATCCAAAAGCCCACTCGAAAAAAATTAAAATTGCTGGAGGGAAAATATCCACTTCACGAATTAAATATTGAGGATTCTCTTTCAAAAATACAAATACCCAAAATTGACAAGTATCAGGATCATATTTTCGTAATCTTGCATTTTCCGACCGTGGATAAAGATAAGAGTATCCCACGATCAACTCAGCTTGCGATATTTGCTGGGCCCAATTATCTTATTACTGTACAGCAGGGAGAATTGAAACCCATACAGGAAATGTTCAATCTTTGCAAGGAAAATGAAAAACAAAGGGAGACATTTATGGGATCATCTTCTGGTTACTTGCTGCACAGCATTATTGATTTAATGGTCGATGATTTGCTACATGTTTTGATGAAGCTAGAGGGAAATTTGGATGATATCGAAGATTTAGTTTTCGATGAGAAAGTCGCAGTAGCACGAGATATTTCACTATTAAGAAGAGAGATAACAACCCTTAGAAGGGTAGTTGTTCCACTGAGGAGAATCATTCCGGAGTTAAGTAAAGAGATGCAAAGATTTTCTGAAGAAGATTTAACTGACTATTATGATGACGTAAAGGACCATGCCGAAAAGGTCCTTGAAGTTCTTGAAGAATCTAAAGAAACTGTAGAAATTTTTAAGGATACTGATTTCATGTTGAGTACTGAAAAATCAAACAAGATTTTGGCAACCCTTACGATTCTCTTTACCCTGTCTATTCCTGCTACGATAATCGGGGCTTATTATGGAATGAATGTTAATTTGCCTGGAGGCATTGTGACTGGTACTCCTGAATTTCTTGGACCTTTCACTTCATTCATAGTATTACTAATAATCGCAATAGTACCTTCATTAGTAATGGTTTGGTACTTTAAGAGATTAGGATGGTTTGGATGGTAGTATGTCATTGATATGATTGTGGACTTACAACTACAGTTCTATTCAATCTCTACTTTCAACTAATGACTTCAAGTCAATGTTGAAGAACGTTCGCAGGATGCCAATATATGATTCAACTGGGGGTGGAATCTCATCCTCACATGATACTTTCATATTCCAAGCATTGATCCATATTATCATTGCATACAGGATATTGAGAAATCGCTTATACTGATCTGGTACAACCCCAAGGCTATCCAAATACTTGTCGCCCAATACCCAAGATGCTGTAAAGTCAAGACACTTTTGACCATGGATAGCCTTAATCTGGTCTTCTAAACTCTTGGCATATTTAAAGGGGGTTCGGGAAACAAAAAAGGGAAAATCTGATTTATTAGGTATAACTAAGTCGGGCGGTGACCAGACGGTAATAATTCTGCTGCCCTCTTTTAAATCTGTAGAAAATTTCTGCATCATTTGTTTTATCATCTTTTCATCATGAAACCAAAAAAGGAACACATTCCCATTAGAGATATCCACACTCCTTATATCATCGATTATTACTTTGGCATTTCTTAGCGAACGCGTTTTTTCCAAAAGATTCGCAACTAATTTTTTTCGTTTTTCTACACCTATTGCTTTCTTGACTTTATACTCAGTCGATGCAATGTAAACCGCATTGCTATTCCCGCATCCGAGATCATAAAAAATATCTTTCTTGGAGAGTCTCGCAAGTTTGAACATTCTCCTTATCACACCATCCGGCAGACTAACATTGTCACCTTTAACAACCGAAGTTGGAAGGGTAGAAATGAATTCACTAATGTTCATTGTATATCGTGTATCGGGTACAAGAATGCTTACTTATTATATAAAAATGGAACTATGATAATAGTCCATTTAGTATATCAAGAATAAACATAATGTTTGATAAAGTTAATAATGGACATTTGGATATTCTTCATTGTGAACTGTGATTATTGTGGTCATATTTGCATGGCCCATCAACTAGAAGGGAATAAGGATAGACAATACTCTCTGTTTGATGTTGGTAGATGTCTAATAATGGGATGCATTTGCTCCAGTTATATTGATAAAATTGAAAAGATAGACGAAGAATTATTATGAACGGGAGTTTCTCAAATCTGAATAGGTTGGAAATAGTTTCCACTGAACCAATGTACTGTGATTTGGTAAATAGAACATGATTCACCACTAGACGAATCAAAATGAAAAACACCAAATTTTTGAATATACTATTACCTTTCATATCTTTGAGCCTAATTTATTCGACCATGCTAATTGGTGTCTATATTTCTTCTATGAACAGAGGTGTGGCATGCCCTGATTGGCCCCTATGCCCAAACGGATTTGCATTTCCTCCAGAGAAATTTTTCTACGAACATTTTCATAGACTTGTGGCAATAGTTGCTGCTATTTTTACTGGCGTCTCTTTGATTTTCATCAGAAAAAGCCTTTGGAAATTGAATAAACTGATTGTGATAATAGTTATCTCCATGATTATTATCCAAATTATCATGGGTATCTTTGTCATTTCAAGTAGATTGAATCCTGTAATTGTTGCAGTACATCTCTCTACAGCAGTAACAATTTTTTCGCTTATTTTTGTACTGCTAAGAGAATCATATTTGGAAATCAAGAAAGGAAGAATATAGAATTAATGAATAGCAATGATTTCAGAAATTCAAAATAATGATTGTATTCATGGGTAGTAATGGTATTCAATGATAAAATTTATTTTTTTTGTTGGAAGAATATTGATAGACGAGCAAAATTTTTATTCATTTATTGATTCTAGATTACTTTATCTATTAAATCAATTTGGAGCCAAAATTGATTATAGAAATTATTTTGCAATAAAGGACGATATCATAAAAAATAGAAAGTTGTCAAAAGACAGTGTCGAAGAGTTAGTGACTCAAATATGCATGGTCCTAATGCCCAAGGGATATGAAAAAATGATTTTGAGGTACATCC
>Ga0209485_1000297_pt1 | contig 15756 bp, 14 predicted proteins | sample NCAS100_FD_187516 | JGI IMG/M metagenome (GOLD analysis project Ga0209485, IMG submission 187516) | Agricultural soil microbial communities from Utah to study Nitrogen management - NC AS100 (SPAdes) (version 2) | ecosystem: Environmental > Terrestrial > Soil > Agricultural land | place: USA... | reverse complement strand
TCGGGGTCGGAGTCGGGGTCAGAGTCCGACTCCGACCCCGACTCCGACCCCGACTCTGACCCCGACTCTGACCCCGGGGCCAAAGGCCGGAGGGGCAATAGATTAACGGTCTGATGCGAGCCCATGATTCGTCGTCGAACGGCGTTCCGCGGAACGCGGGCGAGCCACTGGACCTCGACCGGGTGCTGGCCGTTCGCGTAAACCGGAGCGCCGCTGAACGCCGCGCGGCGACCATTCCTACACGTCGCACAGTGAAGAAGGAGTGGCAGGCGGCGTGGCTGCTCAAAGCGGTCACGCTCATGGACCTGACGACGCTCAGCGGCGACGACACTCCCGGCAACGTCCGCCGCCTGTGCGCCAAGGCGCGACAGCCGCTGCGTCCCGACATCGTCGACGCGCTCGGAGTGGCCAGTCTCGACCCGAAGGTCGCCGCGGTGTGCGTCTACCATCGTTATGTGCCGACAGCCGTGGAAGCGCTCGATGGAAGCCGCATTCCGGTGGCTGCGGTCAGTACGGGATTCCCAGCTGGACTCTCGCCCTTCGAGCAACGAGTTGCAGAGATCAGCGCGTCCGTGTCGGCGGGCGCGCATGAAATAGACGTCGTCATAACGAGAGCACACGTCCTCACCGGCGACTGGCCGGCGCTTTACGATGAGGTCAAGGCGTTCCGCGAGGCATCAGGCCAGGCGCACCTGAAGGCGATCCTTGCCACCGGGGAACTCGCCACGCTGACGAACGTGGCTCGCGCGTCCGTGGTGGCGATGATGGCCGGCGCGGACTTCATCAAGACGTCCACCGGCAAGGAAGGTGTAAATGCCACGCTGCCCGTTTCACTGGCAATGGTCCGACAGATCCGCGAATACGCGTTGCGCACGGGCTTCAAGGTCGGTTACAAGCCGGCCGGTGGCATCCGCACCGCTCGTCAGGCAACCGATTATCTCATGTTGATGAAGGAAGAGCTCGGGCGCGAGTGGCTCGAGCCGCAGCTGTTCCGATTTGGCGCCAGCAGCCTGTTGACCGACATCGAGCGACAGCTCGAGATGTTCGTCACCGGTCGTTATGCAGCGGCGCACCGCCACCCGATGCCCTGAGCCGCCAATGGCCACAGTCGCCGAAATTTTCGAGACCATGGAGTATGGTCCGGCGCCGGAGAGTGATAGTCCGGCGCGCGCGTGGTTGTCCTCGCATAACGGGACGTTCGGCCATTTCATCGGTGGAGCCTGGACGAAGCCCGGGCAAACCTTCGAAGTCATTGACCCGTCATCGACCAGGCCTCTGGCCCGGACGACCCAGGGGAGCGCCGAGGACGTTGACGCCGCGGTCGGGGCCGCCCGGAAGGCTTTTCCGGCGTGGAGCCGCCTGACGCCGCATGCGCGCGCCCGGCACCTGTATGCGCTGGCGCGCATGGTCCAGCGCAACTCGCGCCTGTTTGCGGTGCTGGAGTCGATGGACAACGGGAAGCCGATACGCGAAACGCGTGACCTCGATATCCCTCTCGTCGCGCGTCACTTCTATCATCACGCCGGGTGGGCCCAGCTGCGCGACGCCGAGTTTCCCGGGTACGAACCTGTGGGCGTCATCGGCCAGATCATTCCCTGGAACTTCCCGTTGCTGATGCTGGCGTGGAAGGTTGCCCCCGCCCTTGCTGCCGGAAACACGGTGGTGATGAAACCGGCGGAGTTCACGCCGCTGACCGCGCTACTGTTCGCCGAGCTCGCGCACCAGGCGGGATTGCCGGCGGGTGTGCTCAATGTGTTGACGGGCGATGGCTCGACGGGCGCCGCCCTCGTGAATCATCCGAAGGTCGACAAGATCGCGTTCACCGGGTCCACCGAAGTCGGGCGGATCATTCGCAAGGCGACCGCGGGAAGCGGCAAGAAGCTCTCGCTCGAGTTAGGGGGAAAGAGTCCGTTCATCGTGTATGACGATGCGGACCTCGACGGCGTGGTCGAGGGTGTCGTGGATGCGATATGGTTCAACCAGGGGCAGGTCTGCTGCGCCGGATCGCGGTTGCTGGTGCAGGAAGGCATCGCCGATCGGCTATACGCCAAGCTGAAAGCGCGGATGGAGAACCTTCGCGTGGGACCGCCGCTCGACAAAGCGGTCGACATGGGGGCAATCGTCGCGCCGGTACAGCTCGAGCGGATCAAGCAACTCGTGCAGACTGGCCAGACCGAAGGCGCTTCCATGTGGCAGCCTTCCTGGGCGGTGCCGCGTGAAGGGTGCTTCTATCCGCCAACGCTGTTCACGGACGTCTTCCCGTCGAGCACCATCGCGCAGGTCGAGATTTTCGGCCCGGTGCTGGTGTCGATGACGTTCCGCACGCCGGAAGAATCCGTCGCGCTCGCGAACAACACGCCCTACGGACTCGCCGCTTCCGTCTGGACCGAGAACATCAACCTGGCGCTCGACATCGCGCCGAAGATCAAGGCCGGTGTGGTGTGGGTGAACTCGACAAACCTGTTCGACGCGGCCGCCGGCTTTGGTGGTTACCGCGAGAGTGGATTCGGGCGGGAAGGTGGACGCGAAGGCATGTTCGAGTATCTCGTTAGGCGGGGCCAGAGGCCAGAGGCCGGAGGCCAGAGGCCAGCGTCAGAAATCTCAGCGCAAAGGCCTGAACTCTCCCAACTGCCTGACGTCGGCATTGATCGCACGGCAAAACTGTTCATCGGTGGGAAACAGGCACGGCCCGACTCGGGCTACTCGCGCCTCATCGTCACGCCGAAGGGAAAGCCGATCGCCGAAGTAGGCGAGGGAAATCGCAAGGACATCCGCAACGCAGTGGAAGCCGCCCATGCGGCGAGAGGCTGGGCGCCAAGCTCGGGCCACCTGCGGGCGCAGATCCTCTACTACATGGGCGAAAATCTCGACGCGCGTCGTACCGAGTTTGCTGCTCGCATCGCGTTGATGACCGGCGCATCGAAGCGCGATGCAAATCGCGAGGTCGAGGCAAGTGTCAGGCGCCTCTTCACCTACGGCGCCTGGGCGGACAAGTGGGACGGCGCAGTGCATAACGTCCCGATTCGCGGCGTGGCCCTCGCGATGAACGAGCCGATCGGTGTCGTCGGTGTCGGTTGCCCTGACGACTCGCCGCTGCTGGGCTTCATCTCGCTCGTTGCACCGCTGATCGCGACGGGCAATACGGTCGTCGCGATTCCAAGCGAACCACATCCGCTGGCTGCGACTGACCTTTACCAGGTCTTCGAGACGTCGGACGTGCCGGCCGGCGTGGTCAACATCGTCACGGGTGCGCGCGACGTGCTGGCCAAGGTGCTGGCCGAGCACGATGACGTGGAGGCGATGTGGTATTCCGGGCCTGGCGACGGCGTGAAGATGGTGGAGCTGGCGTCGGCGTCGAACATGAAGCGGACGTGGTGTCCGTCACCCGCGACCGATTGGTATGACGAGGCGGAGGGAGAAGGACGCGAGTTTCTTCGCGAAGCGGTGCAAGTCAAGAACGTGTGGATTCCTTACGGCGAGTAGCCTGCGAGCACACCGTGCCCCGATCGCGCTCACATCCCACGTCCATCCGAAAGTGGAGGTGGGTTAGCGAAACCCTACTCTTTCGACTTGGCGTATTCGCGTTTTAACGCAGCCATCAACTTCCCCCGCCTGTCGTAAAGCCGCCTCAGCTTCCGCGGCTTCCGCTTCGCCATCGCATATGACGTAAGCAACGGCAGCGCCACCGTGCCGTCCATGTAACACACCACCGCGTCAGGCAGGCGATCCGGATCGATCTTCCCCCAGCTCACCGCTTCCGCCGGTGTGGCACCCGACAGCCCACCCGTGTCTGGACGCGCGTCCGTGATCTGCAGGAAGTAGTCGTGCCCCTTCTCGTCGATCCCCAGCACTTCCTGGATCTGCGGCTCTGTCTGCAGCGCGAAATTCTTGGGACTTCCGCCACCCAGGATCATGATCGCGCTGCGGCCACCGGTGCGTTTCGCGCCTAACACGATCGACGCCGTTTCGTTCACGTCCGCGTTAGGATCGATCACACACTTGTTCCCGTCCAGCGTCAGCGCCGCCACGTTCATGCCGATCGAGGAATCGCCCGGCGACGACGTGTAGATCGGCACCCCGGCGTCATGGGCCGCGCCTAACAACGACTTCTTGCCGATGCCTAACACACGCTCGCGCTCGCGCACGTACTTCCCGCACAACCAGTGGAACTCCGCGCTCGACATCGGACGCTGGAATTCCTTCCCCTGGATGATCTGCCGGAAAAATGCATCCGTCGAAAGCAGCACGTCGTAGTCGAAGAACACATCGTAGATGCGAACGACCCCCTCTTCCCGCAGGACAATATCCGAGATCTGCGCGTTCCCCCGGTGCATCTTGAGCCCGAGCCCGAAATGCGTGTCATGGTACAGGTTCGCGCCCGTCGAAATGATCCAGTCGACAAATCCCGCCTCGATGAGTGGAATGACCGCTGCCATGCCAAGTCCAGCCGGTGTCAGCGCGCCCGTCATCGTCAGGCCGACCGTCACATCCTCATCGAGCATCTTGTCGACAAAGAGCTGGCAGGCTTCGCGTAGCCGCGCGGCGTTGTAAGCGAGGAAGGTCCCTTCGATCAGATCAACGACGCGTTCCGTGCCGTCAATCGGTCGCGGATCGATCGGGGTGCCACGCAGGAAACGGCTCGGCTCCTTCACAGTATGCGTGGCGCCTGCGCGCTCCCGTTCTTCCGCCGCGCGCTTCTGCTCCGCTTTCGGGCCGGCCGCGGTCGCGTGCTTGACGTGGCGGCCCACGCGGGACGCCTTGAGCCCGAGATCGCGAACCGGCTGCGTCGGTGCCTTCGACTGCTTCTTCTGCATTGTGATGTGTGGAGTGGATCGGTCAGGGGATGTCCGTTGTCCGGCCGAGATGGGACTCGAACGCAGCGATTACAGCGTCGGCAGCTTCCTGCGGATCGTCCGTAAGAAGCACCAGGTCCATATCACCAGGAGAGATCTTCCGTTCACCAAGCGCGCGCGACGACAGCCAACGCACCAGTCCGGCCCAGTAATGCCTGCCAAACAGGATCAGCGGAAACTGGTTGATCTTTCCGGTCTGGATCAGCGTTAGGGCCTCGAACAGTTCGTCGAGGGTGCCGAACCCGCCCGGGAAGATGATGTACGCGTTGGAGTACTTCACGAACATCGTCTTGCGGACGAAGAAGTAGCGGAAGTTCACCGCGGTGTCGACGTACGGATTCGTTCCCTGTTCGAATGGAAGCTCGATATTGCAGCCGATCGAGCGACCGCCGCCGAGTTTCGCGCCCTTGTTGGCGGCTTCCATGACTCCCGGCCCGGCGCCGGTGATGATGTCGTAGCCGGCGACGGCGAGGAGCCGCGCGGTTTCCTGCGCGGCCTGGTACATCGGATCGTCGGGCCCCGTGCGCGCCGAACCGAAAAACGCGACGCCCTTCGCCACTTTGGCGAGCACGTCGAACCCCTCGATGAACTCGCCCATGATGCGCAGCACGCGCCACGGATCGGTTTGGGTGAAGTCCAGGTGCCGTGGTTCCGGTTGCAACAGCTTCGCGTCTTCAGTGAGCGCAACAGCGTCGCGGATGGACGTGTCGACGGTCCGGTGTGCTCCGCTGGTGCGTGGCGTCGTACCTTGCGATGGTGGCGTGCGTCCCGCCGCCAGATGCCCTTCTTCCGTTCTCTCCTTCAAGCCCTCGAGCGCGCGCTTCTCGGCATCGGCCCGGCGCCCCGGATCGATGCGGAACTGTGAGGTTTTCGACCGCATGCGCTTCCCGGTCGAATTCCCGGACGGATTTTCCTTCGACCGTTTCGGTTGCTTGCGCTTGCGCATCGAGCCTTCGTGTGGATGGGAGTCAGGGGTCAGACCAGGGTCAGACCCCGGTCTGACCCTGGTCTGACCCCACCGAGTTTAGTGCAGCGACCAGCGACTGGCGATCAGCGATCAGAGAATAGCTGTGGACAACTCATCGGTTATCCTGGTGGCGGATGGGCTGACTCCCGGCCGGCTCGACGCGGCCATCCGCGCTGGCGACGTACCGGCCCTCGCCGCACTTGCCGATGAAGGTGTGCATGCCGTGCTGACCACCGTGTTTCCTTCGGTCACCGGCGTCGCCTATATCCCGATGTTGACGGGAGTGCACCCGGCCGAAGCCGGAGTTCCCGGGCTCCGATGGTACGACCGGAGCCGCAGACTGCCTGCCATCCTCGGACATTCGCGGAGCTACGTCGGGACGCAGATCCGCGCGATCAATGACGATCTTTCGCCCACCGTCGCGACTGCGTTCGAGCAGGCCGGCGGTGCAGCGTTAGGCATGGAGGCGGTGGTCACCCGCGGGCTGCCGGCGCACCGTCAACTGGATCGCGGTTTCACGCACGCGGCGCGCGTCATCCACGCCCACGTCACTGGTGATGTCGATCGCTGGCTCGCCCTGGAGGAGGAACTCGCCGAGACGCTGGTACGACGAATACGGCAAGAGAAGCCGCCATTCGTCTTTGCGGCGTTCACGGCAGGTGACAAGGCAGCGCATCGCGGCGGTGAACACGCACCGGGTGTTATGCAATCGCTCAAGCTGGTCGATCGCGTCGTCCATTCGATCCGTGAAGACGCAAAGCGTGACGGCCGGTGGAGTACCATGCAGCTCCGGGTTGTGAGCGATCACGGACACTCCGCGGTCCATTCCCACCTGGATCTCGCCGCAGAGTTGCGCGCGAAGGGAGCCAGGGTGCGATCGCATCCATGGACTTTCCCCGACCGATCACAGGCTGCCGTCATGGTGAGCGGCAACAGCATGGCGCACGTGTACCTCGGCCTGGACGACCGCACAAGACAGCCATGGTCCGCTCTGCAAAACCGTTGGCGTGCAGAAACAGAGTGGCTGTGGACCCACCCTGCAGTTGACCTCTTGGCGGCACAGACTTCACCAAACATCGTCGCGGTCTGGAAACACGGGCAGCGCGGTGAGATCTCCAGAACCGCCCGCGGATTTTCGTACCGACACGGCGATGGTGACCCTCTAGGCATCGACTCTTTCGAAGATCTCTGTGACGACGCCGTTCATGAGCGGACGCTGGGGACGGTTTACCCCGACAGCGTTGCGCAGCTTGCCCATCTGGTTCTCGCACCACGATCGGGGGACCTCGTCATCAGCGCGACGCCGGGCTGGGATCTTCGTCGCCAATACGAGCCCATCGACCACGTGTCGTCCCACGGGGCCTTGCACGCTGCACACATGCTGGTGCCTCTTGTAGGGAATCGCCGACCTCAGATTCGGCCACGGCGTACGGCCGACGTGTTCACGACGGCATCCCGGGCACTCGAATCGGGACAATTCTGACGCAAAAAGCGCCACACCGGCGCGAGGAGTGGACATGCACAAAGCTTTGTTATGCGCCGCTGTATTGGTTGTGTGCGGCTGCGGAGGTGGCGGCGGCACGACCGCACAGCCCGAGACTGGAGCGGCACCGCGCGTCGCTCGGGGTGCGGCGAACGTGATCACCGAATCCGAGATCGGCGCTTCGACGTACCAGAACGCGCTGGAAGTCGTGCAGAACCTGCGGCCAGGGATGTTGATCCCGCGTGGCGTCGGTTCGGACGCCAGTGGAATGACGGCTGCCAGTATCCCTATCATCATCTACATGGATGACGTGCGACTGGGCGAGCCCGCGAGCATGGTCAACATTCCCGCCAGCCGGGTCAAGGAAATCCGCTTCATGAATGCCAGGGACGCGACCACGCGGTTCGGAACCGGTCACAGCAGCGGGGTTATTCTGGTGACGACGAAGCGGTAGCGATAAACCCACGCGGGGCTTGTTATTCTTCCCCATCGACGCGGGACGCAACCTGCGCCCCGGACAACAGGAGATTTCCCATGCGAATCGTTGCTTTGGCGTTAGGCCTCGTGGTCGTGGCTGGAGCCTGCGCCAGCTCAGGAACCGCCGCCGGCGACCAGACCCCGACGAGCAGCACCACAACGCGGCGCACGAACATCATCACGGCGCAGGAGATCCGCGAAAGCACGGCGCCGTCGCTGCCGGACCTCATCCGCCAGCTCCGTCCGAGCTGGCCGGGCCAGGGCACCCAGGTCACGATCGTCGTGAATAACGACATCATGGGCGGGTACGCCATGCTCAGCCAGCAGCCGAAGAGCACCGCCAGTGAGATCCGCTTCCTCACGAGGTCCGAAGCCCAGACGAAGTGGGGGGCGCGGGTTCAGGAAGTCATCCAGGTCATCACGCGATAAGGAGCGTGGTCGCAGAGACGTCGACGGCGCGCAGGCCTGGCTGGGGAGCCCTGATGCTCGGGCTCACGATACGCGCCGTTACGTCTCCGTCGCTCGCCCGCGACCTGCTTCGCGTCAGCTGGCGATTTCGCTCGAGGCGCTGGTTCCTCAAGCCGCCGTTCCTCCCCGTGCCGTCACGTGAATACACGCGGTGGCGCATGTATACCGCGTACGGCGACGAGCGCGCGGTCCCTCCGGTGGAGGACGTGATCCGGTACGCCCGATGGGCCGCGCGAAAGTGAGTGATGTGTGATGTCTGATGAAGGCTGATTCGACCCGCGTACTGCCGGCTGCCGAAACCATCAAGGCTCACGCCTACGCGTTAGGCTTCGACCTCGCCGGCATCGCCCGACTCGGTCCGGCCGGAACCTTCACGTCGTTCGAGCAGTGGCTGGCGCGGGGAAAGGCCGGCGAGATGGGATGGCTGACGCGCGACGCGGCCCTGCGACGCGACACCCGGCTCCCGAAACGCGGCGCACGGTCGGCGATCGTGGTCGCCCTCGATTACGGCGGTCTCCAACCGGCAGGATCGCTGGCGCGCTACGCGCGCGGCCGCGATTACCACGGCGTCTTGAAGGAGCGATTGTGGAAGCTCCTCAAATGGCTGGAGACGGAGAGCGGGTCGCGGGTCTCGGGCCGGCCGTATGTCGACACCGGCCCAATCCTCGAGCGCGACCTCGCACGCTTGGCGGGCCTGGGGTGGTTCGGGAAGAACACGATGCTGATCCATCCGCGCCGTGGATCGTTCCTCTTTCTCGGCGCGTTGTTCGTGGACGCGGAGCTCGAGCCCGATGCTCCATTCACTGAGGAGCACTGCGGCACCTGCCGCCGATGCATCGACGCCTGTCCCACTTCGGCGATCGAGGCTGATGGAGTGCTCGACGCCACGCGCTGCATCTCCTACCTCACGATCGAGAAGCGCGGCTCCATTCCCGCCGAGTGGCGAACGGCCATCGGGACCCTGGTCTACGGCTGCGACATCTGCCAGGACGTCTGTCCGTGGAACGTGCGCTTCGCGCGTGAGGCGCACGATCCGGAGCTGATGTCCGGCAGCCTTGAGGATTCTCCCGATCCTGTCGCACTGCTTCGCATGGACGCTTCGGGTTTCCAACGGCGCTTCGGTGGTACGGCAGTGACCCGTGCCGGTCGACAGGGATTATCGCGCAATGCCGCGATCGCACTCGGGAACCGCGGTGCCCCGCGAGACGACGAGGCACTCGCTGATTGCCTGGCCCACGAACCCGATGCGGTCGTGCGCGCGCATGCTGCGTGGGCGCTGGGTGTTATCGCCTCTCCCCTCGCTATCGAAGCGTTGCACGCGCGCCTCGCGGAAGAACGAGAGCAGACGGTGCGCGCCGAGATCGAGACGGCGCTCGGCGAGGGTCGAGGCTCGAGGCTCGAACCGACAGAGAAGTAACGAGGCTTCAGGTTAGGGCATGGGGCACGGGGCATGGAGCACGGGAAACCCGGCCACTCCATGCCCATGCCCCATGCCCCATGCCCCATGCCCCATGCCCCATGCCCCATGCCCCATGCCCCATGCCCCATGCCCCATGCCCCATGCCCCCCGACCCTTGTTGTTACTGCCTGACGACTGAGGCGCGACCACCACTCGCGACGACACTCGGAAGTCAGCTTCCCCGTTGCGCTTTGCCGTCGCGCGCAGTGTGGCCCGTCACTTGCCTGACCCACTTCGTAACGTCGAAGGCAGGACGATCGTCCTGCTTTGAGTATCCCGACTCACCCTTCGTCGGCCGGAATGAGTCGGGTCTCATCTTGCTCGAAGATGACACGCGTAAACCAAAATCGGCTCTTGCTGATCTGACAGTACGCTGTGACATTGCCGCGCCGGTCGAATCGGTTTTGGCCGCACACGTGAAAAACTGGATGAAACGGTTCGACCTCGTGGTTGCATCTGCGCTCACGTTGCTGGGCGCCTTCGTCACGCGTGAAGCGCTGGCCACACGCGCGCAGGTCACTGCCAGGCGCACCGCGAGCTTCGGTATCGCGCGCGTGGACACTGGCGTGATGCCATCCGATCCCGTATCGGCCGCGCCAATCGATTCGGTCATTCCAGTCCGTCGCGTAGCCGCGCCATCGCCGCTGCCCACGAACACCGCTGACGTCCGTCATCGCATCGAGCTTGGAAGCCACGACACCTACATCAACGACGTCATTACCTCACACGACTCGGCACTCGCGCGCTGGCCGGACCGCGCCGGGAATCCGCTGCGCGTGTGGGTCCAGGCGACGTCGCGCCACGAAGGATTCAATGCGGCGGCGGTCCCCGTCGTTCGTCGCGCCTTCTCGGAATGGTCCGAAGTCGGCATTCCGGTGCCGTTCACGTTCGTCATGGACTCCAGCCTGGCCGATGTTCGCGTGACCTGGGTCGACAAGTTCAACGAATCGATCAGCGGCAAGACGCTCTGGGCGCACGATGAGTCCTGGTGGATCATCGACGCCAACATCCAGCTCGCGGTGCACCATCACTCGGGCGAAGTGCTCGACACAACGTCCATTCGCGCCATCGCGATGCACGAAGTCGGTCACTTGTTAGGCCTCGACCATACGACCGATACGACCTCGATCATGGCCCCGAAGGTCCGCGTCCGCGACCTGTCCGCAGCTGACCGGGCGACGGCGCAGCTGTTGTACCGCTTACCGGCCGGACGTTTGAGCGAGAGCACGACGGCGCGACGCTAAAGAACGGGTAGACGGGTAGGCGGGTAGACGAGAAGCGGGTAAGCGGGTAAGCGGGTTTACGATTCCAACGAAGAAGCGCGGCCGGAATAAATCCCGCCGCGCTTTTCGTTTACCCGTTTACCCGTTTACCCGTTTACCCGTTTACCCGACCTACCACTTGAGCTGCACCGTCTCCCTCTTCCGGTCACGCACGATCACCAGTGTGACCCTGCGATCCGCTGAGTTTCGGATCACGCGCTGCAGCATACCGATTGACCGGAGCTCGACACTGTCGGCCGACAACAACACGTCGCCGCCGCGCAGTCCCGCCTCGCGGCCAGGCGTCCCCTGGAGCACCTGGTTCACCAGGATGCCGTGTTCGACGCCCAGCGCCCGGCTGGACTCCGTACTGAGGGTGATGAGCTGCAGGCCGGCGAGTGAATTCACGCCGCCAAACATTCCCACCATCGGACCAGCCGTGGGTGCGGCGACAGCTCCCTGAACCCCGTTCGTGTCACGACCGGCGCTACCGGAATACGTGTAGGCGTACCCGCCACCCCCCGCGGCGCCCGTCCTCGTGCGCACAACAGTAGGCGCCTGGGCACGCGAGGGAGAGAGGAAATACCCCGCCGCGATGTCCACTCTCGCGCAGGAGTTCGTACTCATTCCCTCAGGCATCTTTTCCACCGTCGGCCTGAGAGTGACGACCTCCCCGCCTCGCTCCAGCTTCAGCACGATCTCTCGCCCCGGATGCAGCAGATCGGCGAAGACGATGTTCTGCTGCAGTACGCGCTGTCCGCCAACTTCCATCAACACGTCACCTGCGCGAACACCTACCCGTTCGGCGGGCGAACCGGGATCGACCGAGGCTACTATGGGTGGCTCGAGGAACCGGATGATCTTCGTGCCGTCGGTGCGCTTGTCCTGCATTTGCATGCCGGTCGTCACCACGCCCAGCCAACCCTCGGGCATCCGCACGGTCTCGCACAACGTCTCGAGCCGCCGGGCGATCTTCCTCTGTTCGAGCGCCGCTTCCTGCCACTGACTGTACATCAGTTGCGATTGCGCCAGGAGCTTCGGCTGCGAGTCGGCGAGCGCCGCCCGTCTCCGCATCTCGATCTCGGTGAACTTGCGCTGGAACTGGCTCTCGAGGTTGCGCTGATAGAGTAATTCCTGCTTCAACCGGTCGACGTCGACCTGCCAGCTCGACACCCTGCGAACCACAACGGTATCGCGCTCCTGTGCCTTCGCGGGGATGGCCGCGAACGACACCGGAAGCAACATCAGGATCCGCGCTGTCAGCACCTGGCGACGCTTCGCCAGAACTGGATCCAGTGCAACGTGTTGCATGTTCAAGACTGCACTCCTAGAACCGCGACAGTCGCGACCCGGAGGGCAGCGCTGTCGCCAATTTGCCCAGCGTCATGTTCCGTGCGCCGAGCGTGGTGAAATAGACCTGGTTGATGATTGGATCGGCCGGCGCCTCGTTGAGCGCCCGTAGCGATGTTTCAGCCATCTCATCGAGGGCGGCCAGCCTTGTGCGGTACGACTCCGACGCGACTTCGGTCGTGCTGGTGTCGTGATTCGCGAGGTAGAGCGCCGCACGCTCGTAGTCCTGCTGGGCGCGTTGCAATGTCTGCATCGCCGACGCGGTCGATACGAACTCCTCGGCGTTCATGGCGACCTGTTGCCCGGATGACAATCCTCCGTCACCTAACGCGAGTGCCGCACGCAGCGGCATGCCGGCGGTGACGCGGCCCGACACGAGACCGGTCACCAGGATCGCGATCCCGGCGGCCGCCTGCCATCCGGCACGAATGACCTTCGCCATGAATGCCTGGCGCGCCGACGCCTCGGCGCGAGTCGTAATGATTCCCTGTTGCCGGAGCTCCGCACTGAGCGAGCCCCAACTGGTCACCGGCGGTGCGATGCGACGCCGTTCGTCGGCCGCCATCGCCACCACTCGGTGGTACGCGATGCGTTCCGCCGAACACATCGCGCACTCGGCGAAGTGATCGAGTTCAGCCGCGGTGGGCTCGCCATCAGCGAGCTCCGCGAGCCGTTCAATAGGCAGGTGCTGCATGTTCTTGTCCTGAGTCTCCTGGTACGTCCACCAAGTGCGCGAGCAGTCGCCGCAGCTTTGCGCGCGCCTTGAACAGTTGCGATTTCGACCCACCCGGCGTGATCCCGAGTTCGGTCGCGATTTCCTCGTGCGTATACCCTTCCACATCGTGCATCAGAAAGACCGTGCGTGCCCCCGGCGACAACTTCGCCGCCGCCGCGTCGATCACCGACCGGAGCATCGCCCTTTCCCCGGTGTGTTCGACGGATACTGTCTCCTCCTCGATGTCGGTCTCGATTTTCGACAGGCGTCGAGTCCGACGGAGTGCATTGAGCGTCCGGTTCACCGCGATCCGGTGCGCCCACGTACCGAACTGCGATTCGCCGCGGTACGACGGCAGCGCCCTGAAGATCTGGATCCAGACTTCCTGAGCGATGTCTTCCGCCAGATCCGGATCTCCCGCCAGGCGCCTGACGACCGCGTCGATGTGCGGAGCGTGCTGGGACCACAAGGCCCTCAGCGCTCGCTCATCACCTTCGATAGCTCGCTGGATCGTCAGAAAGTCCGTCGCCATGGCGGTCGTACAATCTGTCACGTGTTTGGAGCCTGGTGGTTGCTATTTGTTTGCGTTTGGACTCGGGCACGGGGCACGGGGCACGGGGCACGGGGCATGGGGCACGGGGCATGGGGCTCGGGGCTCGGGGCTCGGGGCTCGGGGCTCGGGGCTCGGGGCATGGGGCTAATGCGCCGTCTGGATTGGGCTGCGCCGTTTGAGCCCTCGCGCCGTCGGGAAGTCAGCGCCCTTCAAAATCGAATTTGTGACCCCCGTCACCTTCCAAGAGTCAGTGTTACGTATGAGGGACGGAAGTCGTGTTGCTGCAAGGGGATGGCATACTTCAGCGGTACTCCATATCCCCAGTTTTTTCTTGACAGGACGTCGTCCGCTTTTTATCTAGGGCTGGGTTCGGCGGAGCTGACAACCCGAGAGAGTACTTTAAGGCCATACTGGAACCTTTGCAGTTTCAATGCACTAACAGTCGGTCCGAGTAGCCGGCAGATCCGTAAGCTGTCGGCTCGACTCTTGCTGATAAACTCGTCCGTAGTACCGCGGTAGACGTTCAACGCAGGAAATCGGTGCTCGCTACACTCTCCGCCCTCGCGATCGCATTTGCCCCCTCAGACGGGTTGCCGGCTCGTCCGGCAGCGTCAGTGGGGATGTCCGCGGCGCGTCTCGAGTCCATCGACCGCATCGTCCGGCGCGGCATTACCGCCGGTGGTTATCCCGGTGCTTCGGTTGTCGTGGGTCGCCGCGGCTATTCCGTCTTCGAAAAGGGATACGGACGACTGGGATGGACGTCGGGCAGCGAAGCCGTGGTGCCTGACGAGTCGATCTATGACCTGGCCTCGCTGACCAAGGTGGTCGGCACGGCGACGGCGGCGATGATCCTGTACGACGAAGGGCGGCTCGAGCTCGATGCGCCCGTCGCGAAATATCTCCCTGCGTTTTCCGGTGGCACGAAGGACGACGTCACTGTCAGGCAGTTGTTGACGCATACCAGCGGCCTGCCCGCCGGCCGTGACCTTCGCCGCCTGGCCAGCAGCGCCTGGGAAGCGCGGCAGCTGGTGATGTCGACGCCGCTCACGTGCGCCCCGGGACGTTGCCTGGTCTACTCCGACCTTGGTGCCGACGTCCTCGGGTTCACCGTCGAGGCGATTACCGGGCAGGGGCTGGACGCCTTTTTGAGCGAACGTGTCTTCGCGCCGCTGGGCATGAACGACACGCAATTCCGGCCGGCGCTGTCCCTGCGGGACCGCATCGCGCCGACTGAAGTCTCGTCGCCGCGCGGCTACGCAATCCGCGGCGAGGTCCATGATGAAAACGCCTGGGCGTTAGGCGGCGTTGCCGGCCACGCCGGCCTGTTTTCGACGGCGGCCGACCTCTCGCTTTTCGCGCAGATGATGTTGAATCGCGGCACGTTCAACGGCGTCCGCATCGTGAGCGACTCCGCAGTGGCTCGGTTCACCACCCGCACGACCGGTACGCGCGCCCTCGGCTGGGATACGGCTGACGGCGACGGCCCTGCCGGCGTCCACATGGGCGAGCGTGCCTTCGGGCACACCGGATTCACCGGCACGTCGTTGTGGATCGATCCCGATCGCGACCTCTTCGTCGTTCTGCTCACGAATCGAGTTCACGCCGCGCGTGCCCGCCGACCGGCAAAGGTGATCGCGGACGTCCGCGCTGACCTCGCCGACGCCGCGGTTTTGTCCGTTGTAGAGGACAAGGACAACATCCTGCGCATGCCGGCCTCGTTCCGGTCGGACAAGGCCGTCGGCTGGAACCGCACGGTCCGTCGCCGGTCGCCTGTCCGCCGGCGCCCGGTGGCGACGAAGTCGACGGCGAAAAAGACGACCTCCAAGGTCAGCGCCGCGAAGAAGCCGGCGGCGAAAAAGCCGGCCGCGAAGCCAGCGGCGAAGAAGGCGACCACGAAGCCAGCGGCCAAAAAGGCGACCACCAAGACGGCGACGACAGCCAGGTCTGGGCGCTGACCTGACCCTCTGGGGGTCGAGAGGCTCGAGGCTCAGTGGCCCGAGCCTGAGTAAGTTTCTTCCATGACCGACGAGACCCCGTTCGTCCAGCCGGACGATTCAGACGCCACGCCTACCGAAGGTCCGCTTTCGGAGGATCAGGTTCGCCTCGCGCTCCGGCGCGTAAAGGACCCCGAGATCGGGCTGAACATCGTCGACCTGGGGCTTATCTACG
>Ga0209485_1000293_pt1 | contig 15845 bp, 13 predicted proteins | sample NCAS100_FD_187516 | JGI IMG/M metagenome (GOLD analysis project Ga0209485, IMG submission 187516) | Agricultural soil microbial communities from Utah to study Nitrogen management - NC AS100 (SPAdes) (version 2) | ecosystem: Environmental > Terrestrial > Soil > Agricultural land | place: USA... | reverse complement strand
ATTGGTTAGCACGACAAACGGGCCGCTTTCGGTCGTCCCGCGCTGGAGCTCGAACCCGGTCTCATTCGAGTTGTCCTGCCAGCGGACCACGGCCTGGTTCCATCCGTCGTCTGCGGCGGTGGCGCCCGACGGCGCCGTCAGTGCCGACGGGCCCCCTTTTGCGGCCGAGAGCCCGCCGTCCATTGGGCGGGACGGTTCGACCGGCTGCCTTCCGTCGCAGCCGGGAAGCAGCAGAGCCGCACCAACTGTGAGCGCGACGATCCAGAGCTGACGCATGATGGTTTTTCCTTGCCCAGACAGATTTCGGCCCAGCAGGACGCCGGGAATTGTCGCGACGATGGTGACAGACAGCTTGGGGCGGTTTCTCATGGGGCAAGGACCGTCCAGTGTACGGCATGGCGCGTAGCCCCGAAGTCCAGTCTCAAGCCATTCAGCAGTCTCATTGTATGACCCACCGGATCGCCCGGGGCCAGTTTTTCATGCGCGTTTCGCCCGACACGTAGGTGGGAGACCCCGCACCACGCGCGAGGCTCCGGCTGGCGCTTCCGGATCCTCCCTTGGGCGCCTTGAGCGCGATGTAGACGTCATTTCTCCAGAGTGTTGCCGCGGACGTACTGTTCGATCCCCCGGTCCCGGCCACGTCACCCGCGAAGTTGACCCCTGCTGCCCAAAGCTGGTCGAGGGCAATCGTGGCGACAATCTGACCCGTCGACGAATTCACCGTCCACCGCACCGCACGGGTTGCCCCGCTTTCGTCGCGGCTAGATCCGGCGACATGTACCTGGCCGCCGTCAACATCGCTCACCGCTTCCGCGTCGCTTTGGACGAAGTTCGAGAGGGGCGGAAGCGCGATCAATGCTCCATCGGCCATCCGTAAATAGCCACGGCGATCAGCGGGTCCGGGGCCGTAACTCCCTCCGACCACGATCCCGTTGTTGTTGATGTCACTCGCGTACGCGAAGGTGTTCCCCGGGAGCGGCTCGATATCGGTGCGGCTCCCGCCACCCAAAACCCAGATGGCGCCATGAAAGATCTCGTCCGGTCCTCCGCATCCACTGAAGCAGTAGGTGCCCACCACGGTCCCCGCGTCGTTGACTCCTATTGCATTGCTCGCAACCGATTCAAGAAAGGTTGGCACCGCCGATGGGAGAGTCCACACGGCAGCGCGATTTCTCTGCCCGGGAGCTTGTTCGTAGCCGACAGCGTAGGCCGTGGCGCCGCTGCTGATGGCGTACGCCGCGCCCCTGGAACCCGCAGTCGTCAGTTGGTGCAGTGACCCATCCCAATAGAAGGCGCGGATCGCCCCGTTGCCGTCGGCGCTTTGCCCCACCACGAGGCCGGCATTGTTCACCCCGAACCCGGATGATTGGTTGTCGCCCGGGAGCACGCCGAGGTCCTGACCCACGAAACTCGGTCCCGAGGGGTGATTGCCGCGCGCAGCAAGCACCCCGGGGGTTGCTTCGGTCGGGAGGTCGGGCGCACAGGCTGCCGCGAGAACAGTCGCAACCGCCAGGCCGATACGATTGCCAATGAATGATTTCATGCCTGCTCCTTGTAGGGCCTCCGGCACACCGATGCGGTGCTGATACCCTATGAAACGGCAACGGGCCGCCGAGTTGATGCCAACTCGACGACCCGCAGAATGGACTTCACTTCGCGACCGGGGGGAAAAAGCGTCGTCAGCCTGCCCGCACGTCAGGTAATGGAGTCGGCCTTATTGCGGCCTGATCACTGGTGAGGGCACGTGGCTCCATCCTCCCACTTGCCCGTTGCCCAGCTGTGCGAGCCCGTTGGTTCCCCAGCAGAAGGCGTAGCCGAGGTCATCCAGGGCACAGGTATGAACTCCTCCGGGAATCACGGTCTTGAACCTCCGGGGCATGACGGTACGGGTGACCGGCCTGCTGGAGCAGTCCAACTCCGGGGCCTGGGTACCGCTGGGGCAGTGCTCACCCGTCGGGGCCACCCCCAGTTGCCCCACCTGGTTATTCCCCCAGCAGGCCGAATCGCCAGCGGTGGTGAAACCGCAGGTGTGCTCCAGGCCCACGCTCAAGCTCCGCCAGGTCAGCCCGCCCGCGACCGGCACGGGTGTCGTGTGATCGGCCGTCGAGCCGTTCCCCAGTTTCCCCCTCAATCCCGCGCCCCAACAGTACGCCAGCCCTGCCGTCGTCAGCCCGCAGGAGTATCGAATCCCAGCGCCCAACTGCGAGAAGGCCAACCCACCGGCCACGAGGCTCGGAGTGGGCTCAGCCGGCCAGGCTCCCGGGGGCGAAACGCTCCCATTTCCCACCGTGCCGATCTCGTTTTCGCCCCAGCAATAGGCCTGGCCGCTGCCGGTCAAGCCACAAGCGTGCATCCATCCGGACACCGGATGGGCAAACTGGTGTCCGCCGACCACCTCGACCGGCGCATGACTGCTAAAGAGGTCCAGATCTCCGGTACCCAGCTCGCCAAAGGCGTGACTGCCCCAGCAATACGCCGCGTTTCCATTGGTCAGACCACACGTGAAGTCTCCGCCAGCGTCCAGCGCCCGAAAGACCTGGCCGCCGGAGACCAGAACCGGAGTCGCGGAGCGGAAAAGCAGGTCACCCCGGGTACCGAGCTGTTCCCAGGCGTTGTCACCCCAGCAGTAGGCACGGCCGCCCGCATCGAGACCACAATTGTGGCCTCCCCCACTCGAAACGGAGGAAAACTGAATCGAGCCGCCAACCGGGACCGGCCGAGGACTGCAGGAACGCGCCTGTGTGGATGGGGGCACGGTGCAGCTGTGGCTGGTGGTCTCGACTCCCAGCTGCATACCCCAGTTGGACCCCCAGCAGTACACCGCTCCGGCGGAGGTAAGGCCGCAGGTATGGTCGGCTCCGGTGACCAGTGCGGCAAAGCGGACCCCTGCTGTGACCGTGAGGCTGATGCTGTCGGACAGCGCGCCGGCCGCGACACGAATGGTTGTGGTTCCCTCGGCCAGACCCGATACCAGGCCGCTGTTGCTCACCGACGCCACCGCTCCGTTGCTGGCGGTCCAGGTCACCGTGGGCGTGATCGCGGTGCCGCTCGAATCCATGGCTACCAGGGTGAGCCGAACCGTGTCGGCCACCAGCAATGCGGCCGGCGCATCAACGATTCCCAGTGAGGCGACCACCGGCTCGGACGGATCCAACACGCCGTCGCTGCACCCGGCCAGGATCATGGCGATCCAAGTCAGCTGGTGACGCCTCGGCGGGGCGCGGGTAGGAAGGCCGGGTGTCCCGAGTTGGGCTTGCTGCCGATGCTGCCGTGGCCTGACGATCATGATCCCTCCTGGCAAACCTCACCTGATCAGAGGCGGCGAACACGCCGCTCATTAACCCCCTCAACGCGGGCGCCAGAATGCCGCGCGCTCACAAGCTCGAGCAGTATCCCAGACAGAACCAACGACGCGGCCTGCCTTGTTGATGGCTCTCGCTCGTGCCCACCCTCCCGTTGGGGCGGGCAACAACCAGTCAACGGCTCCACTTGGCAGCCATACGACCGCATCCATATAGCCATAACCGCCATCCCCATCGGCCCTGTAGGAGTAATCCCCCACCGCATCGCCTTCGGCATTGACTCCCCACACCCAGGCGCTCCTGGTGGCCCTGGGGGGAAGTTGCAGCGCCTCGACCTCCGCCACCCGCCAGCCCCCCCTCCCGTCGCGTTCGAGGGTCCAGCGAACCGGGTGATGAGCACCGTCCCTGGCGTAGGCCACTGCGGAGTTGCCTACCACCCGGATACGCCCCGCCAGATCTACCTCACCGATGTCCTCGACTAGACTGATGTTTTGGCCAGGTAAATGGCCCAGGGCAAGAATGCGCCAGGTACCCGACTGGTCGCGGAACCAAAAGACTGCCTCGGCTGTTCCAGTCCCATCGTTGGGAACGGACTGGCCGACGACGAGGCCGAGATCGTTGATTGCCCTGGCGTAGCTCGTCCCCGTCGGAGGGCCGAGGTGAGGAAGAGGCTCCCTCACCGCCGCTGCAACCTGCCCCGGAGCACGCTTCGGAGCTCCCAAGCGCGCTCTGGGTGCTTCCGCGAGGTCACCGGAAAGCGAATAGAGCCCGCCCATGGCCACGAACTGTCCCCAGTTGTTGATATCGCCGTCTTCGATGAGCCCGGGGATACCCAGGCGGGTCACATTCCATCGACCGCCACTTCTCGCCCAGACGACCAGCTCGCTGGACCCGGCTCCACAGCCGGAGTCAGCCGCGGGACAGAGTACATTCCCGAGAACCTGGCCGCGGTCGTTAATGCTGTACGCTCCGCTGCGGGTAAAGCCGGGAAGGGTCCCGAGATCTTCCAGGCCTCCGCTCTCCGTCCAGAAGAAGGCGTGCGACGTACAGATCTGGGTGCAGCTGGTACCAACAACCTGCCCCCGGTCGTTGATCGCCATTGCCTTGCTCCAGGTGCCCCCGATCACCCCCACCTCGACCAGCTCGTATCTCACGTCGAACAGCTCTACGCCGACACCCTTCCGGCCGCGCAAGCTCGTCACTCCTACGTCGTACTTCCCGGTATCGGCATCGGCGGCGATGGTGAGGTTGGCGATCAGCTTCGTAGACGTGACGTAGGTGGTGGAGTTGGTAGTGATCTTGGCCGACGGCACACCCTGGCGTTCCAGCCGCGCTACGGATCCCGAATCGAACCCGGAGCCGTTGACCGCGATGTCGAGCGTGACCCCGCGCTCAGAGCTGCCAGGCACCACGCTGCTGACCGTTGGGCTCCCCGCGCCGTTGTCCTCGGCTGTGGCGGCCTGGACTCCTGGAGCAGTCGGCTCGCCGGCCTCGCGACAGGAAACCGTGAACGCCGCCAGAACGAGCAGCGGGACGACCACGGTTCTGGTGAGAGCGTGGCACGCCTTCATAAGGACCTCCGGCAAACTCATGCGGTGCTGATACGCCTATAGAACGGCAGGGGACAGCTCGGTTGACTCGGAACCCGTCAGCCGGTAGCCCGCCCAGTAGTAGGGATGCCGAAACCGGCCCTCGGCGAGGAGAGCCCGTTGCGCTGCGGCCAAGGCCTCCGCGGGACCAGTCCGGTTCAGCTCCGTGTAGAACCGGGTCGCGAACACCGCAGCGCCGGTATCGGGGATTGCCCACAGGGTGGCGATGACCTGCCTGGCGCCTGCGGTGAGGAACGCTGCGGCGAGAGTGGCATAGTCCTCACCCGGGGCATAGTGTCGAGACCCTCCCGGGCCGAGCCCGGTCTCGCAGCCGGAGAGAAAGACGAGCGGGCTCCGGATCTCGAGCCCGAAGATCTCGTGCACCTCGAGGCGGCCGTCGTCGTCGGGCGATCGGCTCCGGCTCGGAACCAGCTCGATGCGGCTGAACAGCGGGTTCACACGATTGAGCACGCCGTGGCTCGCCACGTGGACCACGGCGCTGGAGCGAAGTGCCTCCCTCAGCGCCGACTCGCTGGCGCGCCGTCCCAGCAGAACTCGTGCTCCGTGATGGGCCCGCCTGATGGCGCTCACTTCCAACGCCGTAGCAGGCAACTCATCCGGCTCGGGGGCCAGCGCGGTGAGCTCCACCGGAGCCCCAACCTCGGCGGATGGTCGGCTCCCGCCGCCGACGGCGAAGGATGCCGACGGCAGATGGACCAACGAATAGCGCTCAACAAGGAATTCTCCCTGAGGCGTCTTCAGCGCACTGAACGGGAGGTAGGCCAGCGCCCCGTGCGGGACGATGATCAGGCGCTGTACCCGGGCAAGCCCGTCTCCTGCGGAGCCGAGAAGCCAGCGGGACAGAGTTCCCATCACGGCCTCGGCCTCCTTCGGCGGAATGGTCGGATCCGCGAGCAGCTGCCGGGCGAGGCGGACTCGCGCCTCGATCTCGTCAGCACGCACCGGCATCACCTGTACCCTCGTCTGCTGGCGGGTCAGCGTGAATACGAACAGCTGGTCCGGGGCCACGAGATAGACCAGCATCGCCGCGTCCGGAGCCAAGGCCTTGCGGACCGAGGCGGCACCCCCGCCTGGCGCGATGGCCCTGGCTGCCGTCCCGCCGCCGCTCAACACGCCAAGCCCGTAGTCGCGTTCGGCCTGGCGCAGCCGTTCCCGCAGCTCTCCGACGTCCAGACCTTCTTCCTCCCTGCTTCGGATCTCGTCTTCGAGCGCCGCGATTCGGCGGAGCGGCTCCTCCCTTACGGAGTCTCGAGTCAGGGAGTGGGCGTTCCGTCCGGACGTTCCGAGCAGATGCCTCCCTCCACCTCGCGCCGCATCGGCAACCTCGAATGCCTCGTCAGTCTGGCCCAGCGCAAGGAGCGCGGCCACCTGGTCCCCGTAGGTCCCGGCACGAGACGAGGCGAAGGTGGCGCGAAGCAGGCCCGACGCGTGGCCACCGCGGATCCGCTCCAGGGATGCGATCGCCCGACGTCCTGCGGCGGCCGCCGAGTCCCATCGATTGAGAGACGCGTAGGCGCGGGCCCGCAGTGCTTCGGCCTCCCAGACCTCCGCTGACAGCCCGCTTGCGAGCTCAGGGGCAATCACGGCCAGCGAGCGGAGTACCTCGGCCGATTGCCGCGCTTTCGCAGCCAAGTGGGCTTCGGTCAGACCGAGCTTGGTCCGCGCGGCGCGAGAGGCCAGCTTCCCGACGATGCGACGTGCCTCGATCAGCTCACCTGGTGCATCGAGTTCCGCCAGCAGGAGCCGGTCGTCGAGCTGGAGGATCAGCTCCTCGGCACGCTGGTGGAGGCGCAGCGCACGTCCCGCCAGGTCACGGGCCTGCGGTGCGTGCCCCATCGCCGCCTGGATCCGGGCTGCACTGATCAGGTTCTGGCCCTCCTCGCCGGGGAGGTCGAGCTCCCGGTGGATCGTTTCGGCCTGCGCGTGGAGAGCGAGAGCGTGAACCAGATCACCCGCCTCCCAATAGATGTCCGCCATCAGCGTGAGGTTGGCGGCCTCCGATTGCCGGAGCCCGGCGGTCCGCGCTCGGCGAATGGCGCTATCGAGCCCGGCCAGGGCCACGCCCGGATCACCCAGGGCCCAGGCCGCCAGGGCGAGCTGACTTCGATAATTGTCTTCAGCGAGGAAGTCTTCCTCGACCCCGGCCGCAGCAGCCGAGTCGAGCCAGGCCAGCGCGAGGCGCGGCTCACCGCTCCGGTTCGCGACCATGGCCAAGTTAACCAGCGAGCGCAATTCGAGTGGGCGGATGCCCAGCTTCCGTCCAGCTACCAGACTCGCTGCGAAGGCCTGCCGGGCGTGGTCCAGGTCGCCGATTCCGGCGTACCAGAGGCCGAGGTTCATGGCTGGCTTGTCTACGTATTCCTGGTCGCCCACGTCGCGGGCAGTCTGCATGGTCAGCCGCCACAGCTCGGCCGCCTCGCTCAGGCGGCCCTGGTCCCAGGCGATGAGACCGAGAGCATTGTACGTGCGGGGAAGCAGCTGGTTGATGCCGTTCGCCTCCAGGATGGCACGCGCCTGCTCAGTCCGCGCCCGCGCCTCCTGGTGCTTGCCGAGCCTCCACTCGGTGAGGCCGAGCGAGGTGAGGATCCTCGCCTCGGCGGCGAAGTCCCGACTCGGCTGGATGCGGCCAAGGCTGACTGACCACGCAGCCCTGGCGTTCACATAATCGCCAGTGCGGTAGAGGCTCTCCGCCGCGACGATGAGCGAGTCGAGCTCGACGGCAGAGGTGGGGCCCGGCGACCGATCCGCGGTATTCTCAGGGGGCGGCCGGGAATCATTACACCCGAGCGCCCACGTGGTTAGCGTGAGTCCGAATATAGGAAAACGCCGGGCCAGGCTCACGGCCGTGTCCTCAGCCGCTGAACGCCGGTTGAGAGCGACCGACCATTTGGGAGCAGCACATCCACGAACCAGAACCAGGTGCGCCCCGGCGCAAGAGCGAGGCTGTCCGGCAAGGCAGCGACGGTGTCGGCCAACGGTGACGTCCAGACCACACGGCCGTCGGCTTCCTGAAGCGTCAAGGTGTAGCTCGCGCCTGGGCCGGCACTCCGCCAGACAAAGGTGACCCGTCCCGGAGCTATTTCGGCGGAGGATGCCGGGGAGACGATTCCGAGCTGCTGCTCGAGATCCGGGCCGGAGCGGATGTCCGAGGTGGTTGTAGCCCGGCGGGGCAATGCGACCGCCAGCAGCACCGCCGCCGCAGCAGCCGTGGAGATCAGCACCGGCGTCCATTGCCGGCGATGGCGGACCCGCTGGAGTCGGCGGGTCTCGGCGAGCTCATCGCGGCAGACGGCGCAGGAGGCGAGATGCAGCTCGACCAGCCTTCGCTCATCAATGGGCAGGTCGTCGTCCAGATGTCCCGCCAGGGCTTCGGCTGATAAGTGCGTCATGAGGTCGGCGTTAGGGTCCGTCATGGCTCTGCCGACAATTGAACGGCAGATGGATCATCTGCTGCGCTGGTGGTTGCTCGATTCTGACCGGGGGGTGCGGTGAGGGCCTGGCGCAGGGATTCGTGAATCCGGGTGAGGCGGCGGTACACGTGGAACGGGGTAGGCAGCGACATGAGCGAGGCGATTTCCCGGGCGGAGCGGGCGTCCTCGTAGCGGAGGGCGATGAGCAACTGGTCCGCCGGGGCCAAGGTCCCCACGGCCGCCTCGAGCCGCTCGAGGGCTTGCTTTTGGTCCAGGTGATCTTCGGCTGAGGGTCGACCGTCCGGGAGCCCGGCCAACACCTCGGGATCCAGCAGGACCAAGTCGACCAGACGACGAGGTGACACAGGGTTACGCGTTCCTGGGCCGGGCGGTCGGCCATGCTTCACACGGTTGTGGTCGAGGCAGAGGCGGCGGGTGACCACGACGAGCCAGGTGGTGAACTTGCCCCGTCCATCCGCGACGTAGGTGCGCAGCCGCCGATAGTTCTGCTCCCGGAGCCGCTCCACGACGAAGGCGTAGCGGTCCATAATGATGTCATACTCGCCGGGGGTCTTTCGCGCAACGTAGAGGATCAGGCGGGAGTAGGACTCGAGAAATTCAGTCCAGGCTTGCTCTTGCGTGGGGCCCTCGGCGGCCTCGAGGAGCCGTCGGACTTGGCTGGGGAGCAATCGAGCGTGCTCCGGGCTGAGCCTGTCGCCCATGCTGCACTGCTCCGCGAACGATAACACGAAGTAATAGCGAGATTGGCGAACAAAAGTAATCGTCTGAGGTGCAGGAGGCGCTGCTTCTAAATCTGTAACAGATTTCGGGTCCATCAGGGTCAGGATATCGTCAACCGTCCAAACCCGGTCCGTCAATCCACTTGCCATTGCCGGGGTCGTCTTAGTCCCCCGCTCCCCGGTCAGCGTGGAATGAACCCGGATATAGTTGTGGGCAAAGCAGTTAAGCGCCACCTCGTGCGCGTGGTTCTCCTGCTTCTTGCTGTGGGCAGTGGTCAGGCGGCCGGCGACGCTTCACCTATCACTGCGCGCCCCATCCCTTCATGACCGGAGCGGTGGTGGTGGAGTGAGCCCCCGGGTCAGCCGCTTTTGGAATGCTGGTGCGGCTCCGGCCCGGCGAACAGAATCAGCTCGACCGGCTGAGTGCCGGCAACATAGCCGTCGTGCCCCGCGGGAATGTCGAAGAAGTCACCCGCCAGGATATGGGTCTCCACCCCCGATTCGACCATCCGCACCACCAGATCGCCGCTGATGCTGTAGCCTACGTGCCGCATCGGGCATGAGTCAGGATGCCCGAGCAGCGGCTTCTCATCCTCGGTCCAGGTCCATCCCGGCTCGAGAATCGCGTGCATGCCGGTGGTGCCATCGGGCATCTTGATAATCCTGATCTTGCCATGGCCTTTGAAGTCGAGCGCCTGGTCGGGCGGGTCGAAACGCCGCTTCTCGATCGTGAGAGGCTTGGTCATCCTGCGAAGCTATCCATGGGTCCACCGGGCCGTCAACGCAACACCTTGAACGACTACTTTTCGGCCCGATGCCTTCTCCCCCCATCAGCGCGCCCGCTATCCGTGCCGACAATCTCCGGGGCGCGGTGATCATGCTGGTGGCCGTGGGCTCGTTTGCGCTCATGGATGCCAGCCTCAAGACCCTCTCGCCCCATTATTCACCGATGCAGGTGACCACCCTGCGGGCGCTCTCGGCGCTGCCCATCGTGCTGGTCTGGGTGGCGGTGCGGGGTGGGTTCGGGCAGCTGCTCCGGGTTCGCTTCGGCCTCCACCTGCTCCGGGCGGTACTGGGTATCGCGAGCCTCGCGACCTTCACCTACGGGCTGCGCCACCTGCCGCTGTCCGAGACCTATTCCATCTTCTTTGTGGCGCCGCTGCTCATCACCATCTTCGCGGCGCTCTGGCTGGGGGAGCGGATCGGCCGGACGAGATGGATCGCCATCGCGATGGGATTCGCCGGCGTACTGGTGGTGCTCCGGCCCACCGGGCACGGCACCCTCACTCTGGCGGGGCTGGCCATCCTGGCCACCGCGCTCACTTACGCCCTCTCCGCGATCACCGTGCGGGTCCTGGGCCGGACCGACTCGACCCAGAGCATGGTGTTCTGGCTGATGGTGATGGTGGCGGTCGGCGCCGGGGTGCTCGCCCTGCCCGGTTGGCGGCCGATTCAGCCGGCCCACTGGCTCCCGATCGCCGCGATGGCGGTCACCGGCTCGCTGGCCCAATGGGGAATCACCGAGGCGTTCCGGCTGGGCCAGGCATCGTTCATCGCGCCGCTGGAATACACTGCCCTGGTCTGGGGAGTGATACTCGATTGGGCGCTCTGGCGGACTCTCCCCGGCACGCTCACGTTCGTGGGAGCGGCGGTCATCATCGCCAGCGGGGTCTACCTGCTCCGCTCGGAGCGGGTGCACGCCGAGGCCGAACACCCCTGAGGGCACCTCAGCCGGCCGAAGGCCCCAGCGTCAGGACGACCGGAGCGTGGTCGCTGGTTCCCACCTCGGCGAGCACCGCGCAGCGCTCGCCGCGGGCTGCCAGCGTCTTTGAGGCCAGCACGTAGTCCAGGCGCCAGCCGATGTTGCGAGCCCGCAGGTTCCGCCAGGGCGCCCACCAGGTGAACAGGTTCTCGTTCTCGGGGTCGAGGGCGCGCCCCACGTCCACCAGCCGGTCGCCCAGCAGCCGCTCGAAGAGCGCCCGCTCCTCGGGAAGCTGACCGATGGCCTGGGGCTTCCGCTCCCGGGGATGCACGTCAATCTCGCTCCGGGCGATGTTCATGTCGCCGCAGAGAATCAGCTCCCGGCCTTCTTCGTGCACCCGGTGGGTCCAGGCGACCAGCCGTTCCAGAAACGCCATCTTGGCCGGGAAATCCTTGCCGCCATTGGGCACGTAGACCGAGGCAAGCACGATGTTGCCGAGCTCGGCCTGGACGATGCGGGACTCCATGTCGAAGTCGGGATGGCTGAAGGCGGGCTCCCGCTCGAGCAGATCCTTGCGAATCTGAAGCGAGACCCCGGAATACCCCCGCATGCAATGCCAGTAGCCCCAGTAGTCCTCGAGCTTGCAGGGCTCGGGGATCTGGGCCGACTCGGCCTTGAGCTCCTGGAGGCACACCACCTCGGGCCGGTCCCGCTGCATCCACTCGGCGAGCTGGGCCTGGCGGGCCCGGATCCCGTTCACGTTCCAGGTGGCGATCTTCATGCCGGAGAAAGCTAATTCGGCATGATCCGGAATCGCTTCATCCCTTCGCTGTCCTGGGCCACGAACCGGATGCTTCCGTCGGCTGGGAAATCCCAGTAGATGTCGGCCTCGTTTTCGAGGGGAAGGTTCAGAGGCAGGCTCAGCACCTTCCGCCCGTCAACGAAGACCATGTGCTCGGCGCCCTGCCCCCGTGCCAGGTAGACCAGCCGTCCGGTGGCGGTGAAGTGGGCAAACCGGGTCATTCCGGGCGTAGTGAGCAGCTTGCCGTCGAGCATCACGCCGGTATTGGGCGCGGCGGTGATCCAGGCCACGTGTTTGCTGTCGGGACTCCATTTGATCATCCCCTGAAATCCGACGGTTGCGATACTCGGCTCGATGGCCACCTTGTCGTAGGCGGTGCCGTCCACCGTGACGAACTGCTGCGGCCGCCCGGAGAGATAGGCGTAGCGGGTGCCGTCGGGGCTGAGGCTTATTTCGCTGGCAGCGACCGCCGGCATGGCTTTGCCGTCCACCACCACCACCGTGGTATTGCCGTCATTGGCGTTGGTCCGGGCGATGTAGGCCACGTGAGTACCCCGGACCACCGCCGGCGCCACGGCCCGAGCGCCCAGGTTTCGCTCTTCCCGGGTCGTGGGCTGGACGTCCAGGATGGTGCCGTACGCGTCGGACTCCTGCTCCCCGATGATCATGAAGGCGCGCTGGTTGGTGCGGCCGTAATACACCGGCCGGCCGTCGGAGGTCCAGACCAGGGCCGAAATTCCCTCGGGATACTCCTGCCCTTTCTTCCCGTCCACGAACATGAAGCTCATGGGGCAGCGGGCCGCGTAGTGCTTGGCGTCGGCGCTCATGAATACCGCGTCGAGTCCGGCCGCGTTGGTGCACTCGCTTCCCGGAACCCGGCGGTTTCCGACCAACAGATAGGAGACCCGGGTGCCTGCCGGGGTCGGCGCCCAGACCCGCCCGAGCATCCCGGGACCCGCCGGCGCCATGGTGAGCTCGATTCCACCGGGCACCCGCATCAGGGGCTGGCCGTTGGCGAGGATCTCCTCATTCCCGCCGGGAAGCGGGCGCTTGGTGATGAGATACTTGCTGTCGCCGGTCCACTGCATTTCTCCCGCCAGATAGGGCGCCGGCTTGCCGTCCACGATGAGCGCGTAACGGGGCTGCGGGGTGGTGGCCGTGTTGATCTGCTGGATGTAGGTGTGGTGCTCTCCGTCGGGACTGAAGAGGGGCGTGAATCTCTGCTGAGAGAGCGGCCCTGCCACGCCGTCGAGCAGCATCTGAAAGTTCTCCCGGCCAGGGCTCCGGGTCTGAATGACGGCGTACCAGTGTTTGCCGCCGGGGGAGAAGCCCAAGTCGTTGACCGGCGTCACGCTCTGCGCTTCGAGCTCGGCGGACCAGGGCCCGCGGGAGACCTCCTTGCCGTCAACGACAATGACGTACTCCTGGCCCAGCTTTCCGTGATAGGCGAAGTGAGCGCCGTCATCACTCCAGGCCACCTTCACGCTGTTGCTTTGGCTGGACAGGGTGAGGACCCGGTCGAACCGGGGTCCGTCCACCCCGTCGTGGACCAGCACCTGGCGGCTGCCCCGGAGCGCCACCGCTGCCAGGTGCAGCCCCTTCGGGCTGATGCTGTACTGCATCCCGGGCTCCGGGGGGAGGAGGAGCTGGGACTCGACCTTGGCATCCTGGGCGCTGAGCGCCGAAGGAGCCAGGGAGACGAGCAGGATGGCGAGGGATCTGACCGTGGGGCGCATGGTGGCTCCGATGCCGAGGGGGGCTGTACGGAGCGTTGCGCAGGAAGGGCGCCGGGACCGTCAGCTTCGCTTGGCCCGGCGCAACCTCGAGCCCGGGCTTGCCGTACGGCTATCGATACCTCACTTTCGCCTGTTCCAACCTTGGAGGCTACGATGGCGGACGCTTCGGTGAAGGGCCGGATTCTCTGGTACGAGCTGCTGACGACCGACATGAAGGCCGCGGAACGGTTCTACACCGCGGTGGTGCCCTGGACCGTGGTGCCGTTCGCGGAATCGCCCATGCCCTATGACATGTTTATGCGCGAGGGCGGGGTTCCCGTAGGCGGCTGCATGACGATCCCCGAAGGGATGGGCTTTCCGCCCCACTGGGGGATGTACGTCGGGGTGCCCAGCCTCGAGGAGGGGACCACGGCGATCGAGCGCGCCGGCGGCTCCGCCCTGTCACCGGTGATCGACGTTCCCGAGGTCGGGCGGATGCGCACCATGAAGGACCCTCAGGGCGCGGCGTATTCGGTCTACGAACCGGGATCCACTCCCCTGCCGGAGCACCAGGCGGAGCTGGGCGACGTCGCGTGGCACGAGCTGTACACCACCGACGCGGCCGCCGCGGTCAAGTTCTATGGCGGGCTGTATGGCTGGCGGGAGACCAAGGCCATGGACATGGGGCCGATGGGGAAATACCACATCTTCGCCCGGCAATGGGACCTGGGCGGGATCATGAACAAGCCCGCCGAGATGGCCCAGGTGCCGCCCCACTGGGGGCTGTATTTCCTGGTCGCCGACGTGAAGAAAGGGGCCGAGCTGGTCAAGGCGAACGGCGGCCAGGTTCTCAATGGGCCGATGGAAGTTCCCGACGGATCCTGGATCGTCAACTGCGTGGACCCGCAGGGAGCGCACTTCTCGCTCAACCACCGGTAGACTGGGTACTGACGAGCTCGAGGGCCGCGACGAGGGTCTCCTCGTCGCGGGGGCCGTCATACCGGATCCCGTCGATGAAGAAGGTGGGGGTGCCGTTCACCCCGCTCCGCACCCCCTTCATGAACGAGTCGCGGACGTACTGCTGATAGCGCGCGTCGGCCAGGTCCGTGAGCACCGTCCGCCCGTCGACGCCGGCTTGGACCGCATAACCCGCCAGATCCTCGTCTTCCAGCGCCCTCTGGTTCTCGAACAGCAGATCGTGCATGGTCCAGAACGACTGGTTGCCCCCCAGGGTCGCCACCGACTCGGCCGCTTCCGCCGCGTGCGCCGCGTGGGGGTGGGTCTCGAGGGGAAAATTGCGGAACACGAACCGCAGCCGGTCACCCAGGCGCTGCTTGACCCGCTTCAGGACCGGGTAGGCCTTCCCGCAGGAGGGACACTCGAAGTCGCCATACTCGATCAGGGTCACCAGCGCCGAGTCGTCGCCCTGGACATGGTCCAGATCGGTCACCGGCGGGGCCAATCGCTGCGCGGTCATGGCGTCGTGCCTCCCCTTCCGGCCGGCTCAGCCTGGAGGCCCTCCAGCGCCTCCAGGATTCCGTCCGCGCCGGGATTGACCGCGTCGGGCGAGAGGTAACTCCACCGGATGATGCCGTCGGCATCGATCACGAAGAGGGCTCGCCCGCTGGTCCCCTCCTCCTCGTTGTAGACCCCGTAGCTGCGCGACACCTCTCCCTTGGGCTCGAAGTCCGACAGCAGGGTAACCCGCAGCCGCCGCCCTTCGGCGTAGGCGGCGTGACACCAGGGGCCGTCCACCGATATCCCCACCACCTCGGCCCCCAGCCGCTCGAACTCGTCGTGCAGCGAGCTGTAGAGGGCCAGCTGGTCGCCGCAGACCGGACTCCAGTCCGCCGGATAGAAAGCCAGCACCAGCGGACGCCCCCGGAAATCCGCCAGCGAGACCTGGTGCGAGGGCGAGCTCGGAAGGGTGAATCCTGGGGCCGTGGTGCCGGCCGGCAAGGGCGCTTTCATGGGCGCCTCCTATGGCGTAATTCTCCGTAATCGAAGCTGAGCATCGGCGTCCTGCCGGCTCATTCGGATCAGGGATAATACTCGGTAGCTACCGCTAGCCGATTGCCCCGACAGGCTGCATCTTAGCCAGGGGGGCTCAACCACATTGGGGACCATGACCGACCGTACCCGTCAGCTCAAACAGCCGTCCCTGGGGATACTGCTGCTGATTCTTGCAGCCGCCTGCTCCCCCGATTCCAAGGACCTGACCGGTCCGCAAGCGCCGCCGGCTTCTTCCGCCGTGGCGGTTCCTTTGGCCGGGATCACCGCGGCGGGCGTGTGTGACTTCGACCCCACCGAGAGTGCGCTGACCGGCCCGGGATGGACCAAGGTCTTCGAAGACGGTTTCTCGGGGAATCTCTCTCAGTGGACCATCTGGAGCGGGGGGGCGTTCAACGAGGAGCTGCAGCTGTACCAGCCTTCAAATTTGGAGACGGTCGGCGGTCTTCTCCGCATTGCGGCCCGGAAGGAAACGGCCAGCGGGCCCACTACCCCTTTCGACCCGACCCCAAAGACGTTCTCCTACACGTCCGGGCGCATCGAAACGAAGAGTC
>Ga0209485_1000290_pt1 | contig 15903 bp, 11 predicted proteins | sample NCAS100_FD_187516 | JGI IMG/M metagenome (GOLD analysis project Ga0209485, IMG submission 187516) | Agricultural soil microbial communities from Utah to study Nitrogen management - NC AS100 (SPAdes) (version 2) | ecosystem: Environmental > Terrestrial > Soil > Agricultural land | place: USA... | reverse complement strand
GACCATTTAGCGTCACAACCAATTCGATCACTTTCGAAGTTGAGCCAATGAGTGAGGCTGATGAGGCCGCAGAATTAAAGCGTCTTTCAGATCTGCTGGCTGCGAGTCACAACTGGCAGACGGACGAGGAAACTGCGAAGCAGTTGTCGTTTCTTACCGGTGACCCGTCGACTCGGGAGAAAGTGCGGCGTTTCCTTAACCCGGAACAGCAAGGTGGAAACTACCGGTCGCACATTTGGTACGGATTGTTTATCGCTCGCAATCGTCAGTTGGTACTGAAACTCCTTGAATCGGGTTTGCGCGATCCTAACACGGCCGTGAGTTCGCAATTGCTCCACGCGGTAACAAAGCTGCGGATGTTAGTCACAGACGGCGTGAGAGATAAACCTGTCGTCGTGACTTCCATGCTGAGCCCGTCGGAGGAAGATCCTCGCGCTCGTGAAATTCGCGATGCGTATGTCGTCGAGTTGTCATCGGGCCTGGCCAAGCGAAAAGATAAGGCTCTGACAACCACGGCCATAACCATCGTCTCCAATCCGCCCAAAGATCCTCAGGCGGCGAGCGCTGGTTCGCGTGAGGCGCGACGCATACTCATTCAACAGTACGACACGTTACATGAATACGATCAGGAATGGCTTTTGAGGCAGGACTGGGAGGAGTTGCGCGATCGTTCCATGATTCCTGTTTTCAAGCGGGCGCTTTCGACTGGTCCTGGTACCAATCAGAGGCCTTTCCACGAGGCCGCGCTCAAGTTACTAATTGAGGTGGCGCCGGAAGAAGTACGTCCATTCGTTGTCGCGGAAATACGCGATCCTAATTCGTTTGTCGATGTGAAGTTGTTGGGCAGTATCGAGGCTAAATCGCTGCCGGAAACCGATGCGGCTTTGCTCGAACAGATTCGACGCTTTGCCACCACGCCGAATAATCGCGGTTTTGTTCATCTGAAACAGAAAACATCTCTTCTGGTGCGATTTGGGACTGCCGGGATCTATCAAGAGTTGATGGAGCTTTATCAAACGGTAGGAGCGAAGCTCTATCCAGACAGCCGTGCAGGTCTGCTCGCTTACTTCGCAAAGCATAATGAACGAGAAGCTATTCCGCTGATAGAGCAAGCGCTGTCTGAGTTGAAGCCGGACCAGGAGCCTGCGCTGCTTCGCGAGCTGACTGCGTTGTATTACTCAGAGGCGATAGATGTTCTGGTGAAGCGGCGGTTGGCGACGGACGATGGCGCAGCAGCGAGTCTGGCGGCGTATCTGATTGGACTGCATGGATCCGCGGCGGACCAACAGGTGCTGGAAGCGCGACTAAAGCGATGGCACGACGAGTGGGGAAATCGAGTGGTAGAAGCGGACGCGCAACACCAGGGCCGAATCGAGCGCGAAATCATCTGGGCGTTGGTAAATGGTAAGTCGTGGAAGCTGTCTCCTGAGCGGGTGAGGGAATTGCAGATGAGTTGCGTTACGCAGCTGTGCAAACAGAGTAATCAGGTGCGGTGAGTTTGGCACTAGAGGTAAGGAATCGGTCGTTTCGGCAGAAGTGATCTAAATTTTTTGAACTCCTGCTCAAAGAGCGTGACGGCGTTCAGTAGCGCCTCTCTTGATTTCTTGGCCTGGGTGCCAAGCGCAATTGGAGGAAGTACCGGAAACTGTGATTGCCTCCCGTCTCCTACCCAAGTCAATAGGGCAAAAAGGGGCACTTCCGAATCATGTGCCGTCCTGGTTTTTGTGGAGTGAGGACGGAGGTCTTGACAAGTGGTATGCCGAGGATGGTGGACCACTGCGGCTCTGGCGATCGTTAACGACCGGGAGTTTTTCACTCTCCAGGTCGAGCCCCAGGCGATCATGCGATGCATCCGCGATGTCGACTAATCGATCAGTCATTCCCAAGACGAATATCACGGTGGCGATCACCCCGAACGAGACACCCGGATCTCCCTTCTAACCTTGACCAAGGTAGTGCGGCTAATCATGGCGCGCTGAGCCATCGTAATGGTTGAAATGCGGCGGCGCTTCCTTGCGTCAGCCAAATCGGCGCGCCTAGTTTTTTAAAGTGCGCTTGACTGGCAGCAGTAATTTTGATGATTGAGATCTCATAGTGTTCAGTTTCAGTTACACCACAGGCTCTAATGTACAGAATGCTGAACATTTTGACGGGGGGACGGCATTAACTCGGTGTTTGTGATGAGCTGGTTCTATCTCAGTTTGTCCAGGCGGGTCACAAGGTCAATGCGGAAGTCATTGGCCGTGCCTGGGACCCGATCATTTTGGACAGCTACCCGCCCGGAGATCGGCCCAACGACAACTTCAACCGGTACCTGTTGGAATTCAAAAAAGATGGTGGCAGCGTTTGGACCACTATTATCAACAGTACTACACGTGTTCCAAACATACTCCAAGCATTACCTCTTCCCGCTTTTCCCGGAGGCACAGGCGTGTTGGCTGCGTGGGACATCGTAGCCGCACTCGATGCGGGGCCGATGGCAGCTGGGCCAGTTCCGGATCCCTATCCGAAGATCTATCGAGGACAGCGATGCGCGTACGTGATCCAACTAACGGCGATCGATACAACACATGTTGGCGATGCAGGTGGTCCGCATCATGACGAGGACATGTTCCCGTTCTGCATCGTTAATGATCTGCCTGAGGACGTGACCGTTTTGCCCTTCCCGGTTCCGGCTTAGGAAGGTTGTAAGGTTATAAGCTGAGTGAGCCTCGGGACGAGCGAGACAACTTGGTTTCAGTTGTCTCGCTCATTTTTTTAACATCACTGAGCTGTTCGCGACGCTTAGGTTTGCAAGATGAAGTTCGTTCTAAAAATACTCGCTGGCCCGGCTGACTGAGTGTTACTTGCGGCGGCGCCAGTAGAACGGGCGGCGCTTTTGATTAGCAATAGCGAGGATGCGGATGTGGTCGGATTTGATTGTGAACATGATGCTGTAGGGAAATTTCCACACCAGTTTACGTCGTACTTGTTGTCGGATGATCGGTGAGGCTTCGGGATGTTCTTTGATGTGAGCTACAGCCTTTTCAACTGCCGAAAGGAAGCGGACACCTAATCCCGCAGTTTTGCTTTCAAAAAACGCGGCCGCGTCATTCAACTCGAATTCGGCGAGTTCATGAAAGCTTGCTCTCTTGTTCATGTAAGACGAGATCGAGCATCACGAAACACATCCTCGGCATCTCGCAAAGACGCAGCATCGGAATCGATTTCCGCATCTCTGCCAAGAGCCTCTTCCGCCCAAAGCTGCTCAATCTCCTTCTCTGAGAGTTCATCCAGACTACGGAGAAGCTTCTCGGCGAGCTTCGCCCGCGCTTGAGGGTCGAGTTTCAGTGCTTCGGTCTCAACTTGTTCAATCGTCATCCTTGTATGTCTCCTGCCGACCAATTATAGGCACGCGCATCACTCCGTCGTGCGCGAGGTCGGCTGTAAATACTTGTCGACCCAGTCCAGAATCGTGTTGAACCAGAGTTGCAGGTTCTGCGGTTTGAGGACCCAGTGGCCCTCGTCCGGGAAAATCAGGATCTTGGAGTCGATTCCTTTGCGCTGCACCGCCGTGAACAGTTGCATTCCTTCACTAATCGGGACGCGGTAGTCGAGCTCACCGTGAATTAGCAGTATCGGCGTGTTGAAGTTCTGTACGAACTTGTGCGGCGACCACCGGTTGTACATCGCCGGGTTGGACCACGGAGTTCCTTTAAACTCCCACTCCGGAAACCACAACTCCTCAGTTCCGCCGTACATGCTTTCAAGGTTGTAAACACCGTCGTGCGAGACGAGCACTTTGAAGCGGAAACGCGGATCGTTGTTGTGGCCCAGGATCCAGTTGACCATGTAACCACCGTAACTCGCGCCGGCAGCTCCGATCCGATTGCGATCCAAATACGGATTGCGACGCAGTACGTCGGCAACGCCATTCATGATGTCGACGTAAACTTTCCCCGCCCAGTCGCCGCTGATCTCGTTCACAAACTGTTGCCCGTATCCGATCGATCCGCGCGGGTTCGGCGCAAAAACGACGTATCCTGCGTTAGCAAAGACCTGCGGGTTCCAGCGATAGCTCCAGTTGTCGTACCAAGCGCTCTGTGGTCCACCGTGAATCAGCACCAGCAACGGATACTTTTTCGATGGATCAAATCCAGCCGGCTTAACGATAAATCCGTGGACCTTCTTGCCCATCGCTCCCGTCCACTCAACATCTTCAGCGGCTTTCAGATTTTCCGGACCGAGTAACTCCTTATTGACAGTCGTGAGGGCCATCAATCCGCTGCCATCCGTGTTGACCGAATAAACCTCCGGCGCCGCAATCATCGAACTGCCGAGAAACACAAGCTTGCGTCCATCCGCCGTAATCCGAAGACCCGAAGCAAAAACGTTAGGCACAACGCGAACAGGCACACCGCCGCTGGACGCGACACGGAAGATCGGATGCTTGCCATGTTCCCCGGCGGTGAAATAGATCTGACTACCATCCGGCGACATCACAACATCTTCAACCTGCTGATCGAATCGCTGTGTTAACTCAACACTCGCGCCGGTAGCACGGTTGTACTGCATCAGCCGCCATCGATCAGCTTCGAAACCAGCCGTTGCCTGCGATCGATAAATAATGTATTTGCCATCGCGCGTGTAGATTGGACCAGCATCGTAACCACGATTGCGAATAGTGATGTTCTTCTCGGCGCCGCCTGACAGCGGCATTATGAAGATGTCGCTGTTAGTCGAAATCGCTTCAACCTTGTCGGGATTCCGAAGAAATGCAATCTCGGTCGAGTCAGGCGAGAACGCATAGTCAACTCCGGTCGCCGCCGCATACGGAGGCGAATCGAAATCCCCGGTCGTCATCTGACGAGCCGTTCCGCCATTGCTCGAAACAACAAACACATGCGTGCGTTTGACGTCGCGCCACTCATCCCAATGCTTGTAGAGCAGTCGCGAGACGATGTGCGCTTTGACTTTGCTGCCTTCAGCCTGTTCATCTTTCTTCTTGTTGCACTCGTCGTCTTTGCAATCGGGATAGACGTCCGAGGTGAACGCGATCCACTTACCATCAGGCGACCACTCCGGACCTCCCGCCCCGCTCGAGATCTTTGTCACCTGTTCTTTATCGCCACCGTCATCACTGTCCATCGTCCAAATCTGACCACCAGTGACGAAAGCGATCTTCTTCCCATCAGGTGACCAACGCGGCGCTGACGACGACGTCTTTCCATCCGTTAGTCGCTTCAGTTCGCCGCCACCGTCGACCGAAGTGACATAGATCTGGTTCACGACTCGATTGTCGCCGAAGTTGACGTCGCCAATCGTGAACGCGACGCGCTTTCCATCAGGCGAGAGCCGCGGATCCGCGACGCGGCGGACCTTTAACAGATCGTCGACGGTGTAGCTTCGGTTCTGCGATAACGCGACGGAACATAGACCAACCAACAAAAGGGCAAGGAGGGAAACAAAACGCTTCATAAACATTCCTCGGGAATTGGATTCAGAATCGCTGTTATTATTACACACAGATTACCCGGATGATACGTCGCGTCATAGTTGCCCTTCTGAAAGTCGCGCTGCGCATTTACTTCCAACGCATCGAAGTCACCGGTCTGGAACACGTCCCGCTCAACACGCCGGTCATCTTCGTCCTGAACCATCCGAACGCTCTGGTCGATCCGGTGTTTCTACTCTGCCTCGCCCCAAGACGTGTTTCATTTCTCGCGAAAGCGCCGCTGTTTCACATGCCGGTCATCGGTTACCTCGTGAAGGCAATGGATTCGTTACCGGTTTACCGGCAGCAGGACGAAGGTTCCGACACCCGCAAAAACCAGGAGACTTTTATCGAAGCCCGAAAGCTGCTGGCGCGCGGTGGAACGATCGGCATTTGTCCCGAAGGTGTTTCGCACGACGCTCCCGGACTCAAACCGATCAAAACCGGCGCCGCGCGTATCTCGCTGGCGGCAGTCTCAACCGGCGAAGTTTCAGATCTCAAGATCGTTCCAGCGGGACTCTATTACACATCCAAGACGAGCTTTCGCAGTGAGGCGCTGCTCTACTTCGGAAACCCGATCAAAGTCGAACCAGTCAAACTCGATCCCGAGGGCAATCCGCCGCGCGATGCGGTGCGCCAGTTGTCGGACCAGATCGAGAAGGCGTTGCGCAACGTGATCCTCGACGCGCAGCACGAGGAAGAGTTGTTGACCACCGCGCGCGCCGAACGCATCTTCTCATCCGCAAACAACGACAACGACGACAGTCTCAAAGACGGGCTCCGACTACAACAACGATTCATCAAAGCTTATCCAGTCTTGCAAAAGCTTCAACCCGATCGATTGCGCAAACTCGAGATTCGAATGATGCGCTTTGAACAAGAGTTGGAGCAGGCAGGCGTCGATACCGAAGAACTCTCGCCGCCATCGTCGACGCGAAGCGTCTTCTTCACGATCTTCAAACGGTCAATGTTGTTTCTGATGATGCTTGGACCGGCGCTCCTGGGTACGGTCGCCCACTACCCCGCGTATAAACTCGGCGGCTATCTTGCGACGAGGTTCTCCGCGGACTCGGAAGACGTAATCTCGACGGTCAAGATCATCTCCGCGATGCTTTTGTTTCCGTTGACCTGGTTGATCCTGGCGACCCTGGCTTATTTCACGGTCGGCCCTACGTTCGGCTGGTTGGGGGCGGTGCTGGCGTTAATCGTAATCCCGATATGCGGATACCTCGCGATCGTCTTCTTTGAACAACTCGATAGATCGATCGCGGGTATACGTGTACTGATGTTTTTCCTTGTAAAAAGACGCTTTTTTGTGAGGTTACTAGCAGAGCGAAACGCAATTAGAAATGAGATCATTTCGCTCGGCAAAGAAACCCCGATTGCCAGTGAATGACTCTCGTCGGACCCTGGCAAACTTGGTCTATGAAAGGGCTCATGCCGTTGGGATCTGGGCCATACTATTTCTTGCGCGATTTCTTAGTCGACTTGCCAGTGGACTTCTTTCTGGTCCCCCCGCCACTGCCGCTCTTCACGCTTCTACCTCGCCGGCCTTCACTTCTCAGTTTTCCTGCATCCATCAGTTGTTCGTAGGCACCGCGAACAACATTGCGGGCCACCTTCAAAGTGTTTGCAAGTTCACGCTCACTGGGAAGAAGACTTCCCGCAGCCAACGTACCGGCCTCAATTAGATTGTCCAGTTGTTCCCGAATCTGCCGGGTCATAGACTCCGGCCGTTTTCGGTTGACACGAACATTCAGCTTCGTCGCCACCTTGTTGCTCCTTCGGTCACGTAAGTTGTCGATCGGGGGTTACGCGAGAATTCTAAGCAGCGACCATGCGAGTGTCAAACACTTTTCGGACCAGTATGAAAAGGTTAGACCACCGTGAACTTGTTGTGATAAGCGAATTAGCGCGAGACGGTTAGTAGACCATGTTTTCGTAGGATCTCCAGCGTACGGTCCATAGGCAGTGCTTCCACTGTTCGGCCGCGTCCGCTGATGGTCGTGGCCCTGAACATCGAGTTGTAAATTGCTTCCTCAGTCGCTTCGATTACCGCGAGGAAGAGTGGCGACATCGCATCGTTCGTAACTGTCTTGAGATCGCTCGTGGGACTTGTGTCGCGCTGGCTTGTTTCGCGCTGGTTCGCCAAGCGAATACGAACCTCATTCGCGGTCGAGAACGCGATGACGTAATCGCCGCTGCCGTTGCTGGCGGAACCACCGGTACGGCCCATGCCGATCATGGCCCGCGAGGCGAGACGCCGCAGATTGCGCGCGTCGAGCGGCGCATCGGTAGCAACAACCATGATGACCGACCCGTCTGGAGTCGATGGTTGAGTGGCCGGTGGGTTCAGTTCGTCCTTTAAATAATAGCGCCCGAGCTCCTTTCCGACCGGTGCGCCGTTGATCGTTAAAACTCCACCAAAGTTTGATTGGACTAACACACCTACCGTGTAGCCACCGAATCGCACCGGCACTTTCCGCGACGCAGTGCCGATTCCGCCTTTGAAACCAAATGCGACTGTACCTGTGCCTGCCCCTACCGAACCTTCTTCAACCGCTCCGGTTTTTGCTCCCTTAATGGCCGCGAACACGTCGTCGCGCGAAATATGCCGTCCGCGAATGTCGTTGAGGTAGCCGTCGTTTGTCTCTGCCACGAGGGGATTGATCGACTGGACTTGTTCGTTACCCGGGAGGGCGAGCATGTAGTCGATCAGATAATCGGCCACTCGCGGAACGGCGAGCGTTGAAGTCAGCAGGATCGGGGTTTCGATCTCGCCCAGCTCGTTTACCTGGGTCGAACCGGCCAGCTTGCCAAACCCGTTGCCGACAAACACCGCGCCCGGAACTTTCTCGCGGAAGAGATTTCCGTTGTGTGGAAGGATCGCTGTGACGCCGGTACGAATGTTGTCGCCGCGGATCAACGTCGTGTGACCGACAAGCACACCTTGAACATCGGTGATAGCATTCAGCGCGCCGGTTGGCAGCACGCCCACTTTAACGCCAGCCTCACGTGCGCGTGGCCTCGTCTGAGCGATGAGATTCATGTCCACCGTGGTCCCAATGAAAACAAATACAGTAAACGTTGCAAAGAGTGATCGTTGGCGTCTCAGCACTTTGCGTCTTTGCGCCTTTGCGGGAGATATCTTCGCATCAGCACAATCCGGCCTCGAACTGATTTCCCGCAAAGGCGCAAAGGCGCAAAGGAAAGACTTTAATGAATTCAACTTGTGACGTCCCTCCATGAATTATCGGATTGTCCGATTGTCTGGATCTGTGTAAGCTGTCGGATAATACGCTCTTTGGTGGTTATCCAAAAACTGGAGAATCAACACAATGAAGCTGGTTACTATCGACTGGTTGATCATAGCGGCGTACTTTGTCTTGTCGCTGATGATTGGCCTTTATTACGCCCGCAGAGCTGGCCGGTCCACTGAAGAGTACTTCCTTTCCGATCGTTCAATGCCCTGGTGGCTTGCGGGCACGTCGATGGTGGCGACGACTTTCGCGGCAGATACGCCGTTGGCTGTTACCGAGATGGTGGCGAGGAACGGAGTCGCCGGTAACTGGCTCTGGTGGTCTATGCTGGCGAGCGGCATGCTCACGGTCTTTTTCTTTGCGCGACTGTGGCGACGATCTCGCGTGATGACTGACGTAGAGTTCGTTGAACTCCGCTACTCCGGGAAACCAGCCGCTTTTCTCCGCGGTTTTCGTGCTCTTTATTTAGGCCTGCCAATCAACCTGATCATCATGGGCTGGGTCAACCTCGGCATGGCGAAGGTGCTCAGCGGGACGCTAGGCCTTGCCAAGTGGCAGGCGCTGGCTCTTTGTCTCGGCATCACGTTTCTTTACTCGATCCTCTCGGGCTTTTGGGGAGTGGTGGTAACCGACGCGGTCCAGTTTGTTATTGCCATGGCCGGTTCCATCGCGCTCGCTGTTTTTGCCGTGCAGGCTGTCGGTGGATTGGACCAATTGAAAGCGCGTCTCGCCGGCGTTACGCCCGTTGGTTCAACGCAACCATTTGGAACGCATGGAGCAATCCAGTTACTGCCGGACGGTTCAGCCGTGTGGATGTTGCCGTTGCTGACACTTGTGGTCTATCTCGGAGTGAACTGGTGGGCGTCGTGGTATCCCGGCGCAGAACCCGGTGGCGGTGGTTACGTTGCGCAGAGAATCTTCTCCGCTAAGAACGAAAAACACGGTCTGATGGCGACGCTTTGGTTCAACATCGCGCATTACGCCCTGCGACCATGGCCATGGATCATCGTGGCGCTCTGTTCACTTGTTCTTTACAACGGAACGACGCCAAACCCCGAAACCGGCAAGCCCGATGCAGCGTTTGGCTACGTGCAGGTCATGAATGACTACCTGCCGGTAGGTTTTCGCGGATTGCTGTTGGCTTCGTTCGCCGCTGCTTACATGAGCACAATCGCGACGCAGATGAACTGGGGCGCCAGTTACATCATCAACGATTTCTATCGCCGCTTTGTGCGTACCGACGCGACTGAGAAACATTATGTGTTCGCCTCGCGAATGGCAACGTTGATCATCGTGTTGCTCTCGATCGTCGTCACTTATTACATGAACCGCATCACGAGCGGATGGGAGCTTGTAATGGCTCTCGGTGCCGGAACAGGCCTGGTCTACATACTGCGCTGGTACTGGTGGCGCGTTAACGCATGGTCTGAAATTGCGGCAATGGCGTGCGCGCTCGTTGTTTCGCTGGGTCTTCGTCAGTTTGCGATTTTCGACACTGCGACGCCGATCGGATTCGCGCAATCGATCCTCGTTACCGTCGGAGCCACAACGCTGGTCTGGCTGGCTGCCACTTTTGCCACCGCACCCGAACCTATGGAAAAACTGGTGAGCTTTTATCGTCACGTCCATCCGGCGGGCACCTGGTGGCGTCCGGTGGCGCGGGCCGCGGGAATCCCTGAACGCACCGGAGAGATCTGGCCAAATTTCCTCAACTGGATCCTCGGTATCGTCATGGTTTACTCGATACTATTTGGTATCGGGGAACTCATCTTCGGCACCTGGGTCAAATTTACGGCTTTCGTAGTGATCGCCGTGGGTGTCGGCAATTTCTTAATCAGGAACCTCAATCGCACCGGCTGGGCAGGTCTGTCTGAATCTGCGGAGCTGCGGACTGGCGACGTGGCTGCGGAAGGCGCTGATTAGCCGTCAACTCCCGAGATCGCTGATCGTGATCGATTCGTTGAATGTTGATTCAAATCTTGTCTTTGCCGTTGACCTCGGAGGAACACACCTGCGAGCGGCACTGGTTGACCACACCGGCAAGATCCACACCCACCTGAAGCGTTACACGCCAAAGGACAACTCTCCTCAAGTAGTGGTCGATGCGCTAGCCGCGGTCGCCGATGAATGGCGCGCCGATTATGGTCCAATCATCGGTGCGTCGGTGATGGTGCCGGGCGCGGTTGATCGTGAGCAAGCAGTCGTGACGTCGGCGCCAAATCTTCCTTCGCTGATCAACTTCGGATTGAAAGCAGTGTTGCAGGAGCGATTGGGTTGGCCCGTAGTTCTAGAAAACGATGCGAACGCGGCGGCGATGGGTGAAATGTGGCTCGGCGCGGCACGCGGATGTCGCGACGTTGTCAGCGTTACGTTAGGCACCGGCGTCGGCGGCGGCATGGTGCTCGGTGGGAAACTCTGGCGCGGTGCGCACGGATCGGCGGGAGAGATCGGACATACTACGGTCGATCCGTTTTCGGGTTTGAAGTGCAAGTGCGGCAACAGTGGTTGTCTCGAACTGTTTGCGTCGGCGACAGCGATCGTGCGCATGGCGCGTGAGAGTTTGTCGCAGTTTCCGCAGGCTGCGTTGAGCGCTGAGAATCTGACCGCAGAGAAAGTTTACGACGCCGGTCGTGATGGTGATGAGCTTGCGCTGTCGGTGTTCAGACGTGCCGGGAAGTATTTGGGCATCGGCTTGGCTAACCTGATGAGTTTAATTGATCCGGAGATTATCGTGATCAATGGCGGCGTAGTGAACGGGTGGGATCTTTTTGCGGCGGACATGTATCAGGAAGTCGAAGAACGGGCGTTTCAGGCGACGGCAAAACAGGTAAAGATCGCGCGGGCGGAGTGTGGTGACAATGCGGGCTTGCTTGGAGCGGCACGGTTGGCGTTTGATGAGATGGGGTAAGAAGGTTCCCGCAAAGGCGCAAAGGCGCAAAGGCGCGAAGTATTGCTAGCATGTTGGCTTTTTTCTGTTCCTTTGCGCCTTTGCGTCTTTGCGGGAACTTTGCAGTCGCATGAGAGCTTTAATAATCCACGGCCATTTCTATCAACCTCCGCGCGAGAATCCCTGGACCGGCGAAGTCGAGCGCGAAGTCGGCGCCGCGCCGTATCACGATTGGAACGAACGCATTCACGCCGAATGCTACGCGGCAAATGCGGCCGCGCGAGTTGGTTCGCACACCGTCAATAATTACGCTCACATCAGTTTCAACTTTGGTCCAACGCTGTTGTCGTGGTTGGAAAAGCATCATCCTGCCACTTATCAGAAGATCATCGAAGCCGATCGATTGAGCGCTCGCGCGCGGTCGGGTCACGGTAATGCGATTGCGCAAGCGTACGGTCACGCGATCTTGCCTTTGTGTAACGAGCGTGATCGACTTACGCAAGTAGTCTGGGGAATCGCTGATTTTCGGCATCGTTTTGGGCGCGAACCGGAGTCGCTGTGGCTGCCGGAAATGGCAGTTGACAATGCGACACTCGATTTGTTGATCGAACAAGGGTTGCGTTATGTGATCCTCGCTCCATCGCAGGCCGAAGGTTCGATCGATACAAGTCGCGCGTACAGCTATTTGCATCGAGACGGCAGCGGCCGATCCATCGCGATCTTTTTCTATGATGGGAGACTTGCCCGGGCGATCGCGTTTGAGAAGGCGCTGACATCGAGTGAGCGACTCGTGCGGATGATTGAGTCTGCTTCTGCGGGAAGGTCGATGGTCAACGTCGCTACCGACGGCGAGACGTACGGGCATCATTTCAAGTTTGGCGATCTGTGCCTGGCGCATGTGTTGACTGTCGAGGCGCCGCGCGAGGGTTTCTGGATCACAAACTACGGGGAATACCTCGACCGGTATCAGCCTGAGTACGAAGTTTCGATTAAAAGTGGACCGCAGGAAGAAGGAACGTCGTGGAGTTGCGACCACGGCGTGAGCCGTTGGACTCGCGACTGCGGTTGTCAAACCGGCGGAGAGCCGGGGTGGAACCAGCAATGGCGTGGACCCCTGCGTTCTGCTTTGAACTTCTTGCGCGACCGCGCGGCTGAAGGGTTCGAGGAACTTGGCAACAAGCGGTTCAAGGATCCGTGGGAAGCGCGCAATGCCTACATCGACGTTTTATTGAAGCGAATTTCACCCAGTGACTTCCTCGCGCAACATGCTCGCCAACAATTGTCGCCCGCGGACGAGGTGCGAGCGTTTATGTTGCTCGAAATGCAACGACACGCGTTGTTGATGTTTACGAGTTGCGGCTGGTTCTTCTATGACATTTCCGGTATCGAGACGATCCAGGTGATGAAGTATGCCGCACGTGTGATTGAGTTGTCGGACCAACTTGGCCTCCCGTCACACCGAAAAGCGTTTTTGGATATGCTAGCCGAGGCACGGAGTAACGTTGCCGAGAAGGGAACCGGAGCGAACATCTATGTGCTCCATGCCGAACCATCAGATCCTTGGCCCACATCTGAAGGACGACGGTCTGACAATTCGTGTCTTCCGGCCTGACGCTGAGCAAGTCGAAGCTGTCATCGGACGTCGAGCACCGCTGCCGATGGCGAAGATCGATCCGGCTGGGTTATTTGAAATCCAGGTTTCGGGCGTCAAAAAAGTTCCTTCCTACAAACTCAAGCTTCATCACCTGGGGGGCGAAATAAATAACATTCGCGATCCGTATAGCTTTCCGCCTGTCATCAGCGATCTGGATCTTCACTTATTTGGCGAGGGCAAACACGAACAGATCTACAACAAGCTCGGTGCGCACGTGACGAAGGTCGGAACGGTGAAGGGCGTGTCGTTCGCGGTGTGGGCGCCACACGCTTCCGGCGTGAGCGTGGTCGGCGACTTCAACAACTGGGACGGGCGCGTGCATCAGATGCGCATGTTGGGTAGTTCCGGAGTTTGGGAGTTGTTCATACCCGATCTCACCGCGGGCAAGCTTTACAAGTTTGAGATTCACCCCCCACGAAATCTTCCGTTCCTAAAAGCCGATCCGTATGCCCAACACACTGAAGTTCCGCCCGACACGTCTTCGATCGTTTATCAATCGACTTACAAATTTCGCGACGCAAAATGGATGAAGCAACGCGCGTCACGCGAGCATTTTCGCCAGCCACTGTCGATTTACGAAGTGCACTTCGGATCGTGGCGGCGAAAGATCGAAGGGGGCAACGACAATCAGCCGTTCACTTATCGCGAGATGGCGGAGCCCCTCGCCAACTACGTCGCGCAGATGGGCTTCACGCATGTTGAGTTTTTGCCGTTGAAAGAACATCCGTATGATCCATCGTGGGGTTATCAGGTTAGTTACTACTATGCCCCTTCCGCGCGCTATGGAACTCCCGACGACTTTCGTTACCTCGTCGACTACCTGCACCAGCGCGGCATCGGTGTGATCATGGACTGGGTGCCGGCGCACTTTCCGAAAGATGCGTTTGCGCTTGGACGATTCGACGGCTCCGCGTTGTACGAACATCTCGATCCGCGAAAAGGGGAGCATCCCGATTGGGGCACGTACATTTTCAACTACGGCCGCAACGAAGTGCGCAACTTTCTGCTCGCCAACGCCCTTTACTGGTTCAAGGAGTTTCACCTCGATGGACTGCGAGTGGATGCAGTGGCGTCGATGCTTTATCTCGACTATAGCCGGAACGAAGGCGAGTGGGAGCCGAATGCATTTGGCGGCCGCGAGAACCTTGACGCGATCTCTTTATTAAAAGAGTTGAATGAGACGACGCATCGCGAGTGTCCGGGAACGATGATGATCGCAGAAGAGTCGACTGCGTGGCCTGCTGTCAGTCATCCGGTTTACGCGGGAGGACTCGGGTTTGATTTCAAGTGGAACATGGGTTGGATGCACGACACGCTCAAGTACTTTCAAACCGATCCGCTCTTTCGCGCGGGGAACCATAACTCGCTCACGTTTGGGTTGGTCTATGCGTGGAGTGAAAACTTTGTCTTGCCGTTTTCGCATGATGAAGTCGTGCACATGAAGGGTTCGCTGCTGAACAAGATGCCCGGCACGGAGGAGCAGAAGTTTGCGACGTTGCGGGCGCTGTACGCGTACATGTGGGCGCATCCCGGGAAGAAGTTGTTGTTTATGGGAGGTGAATTCGGTCAGTGGCGGGAGTGGACCGAAACCGAAAGTCTCGATTGGCACTTGTTGGACCAGCCGTTGCACAGTGGTGTTCAGAACTTGATCCGTGATCTGAATCGACTGTATCTGGATCATGACGCCTTATGGACCGCCGATGGTGAAGCCGCAGGCTTTGAATGGATCGACGTCGACAACGCTGCTCAAAATATCGTCGCTTTCATTCGCCGTTCGCCGCAGTCGGAAAAAGAATTGATCTGTGTTGCAAACTTTTCCGCCGTACCGCGGGAAGCGTATCGCTTAGGTGTTCCTCACGAGGGTCGTTACAAACTTCTTGTTAACACGGATGAAGAAGAATACGGCGGCCGCAATGGCTCTCCGATTCGCGAATTAGACTCCGAATCCGTCGCTTCTCACGGCCGCGCGCATTCAGTTCAAATAGATCTTCCAGCCCTTACCACCGTCTGGCTAGGGTAGTGCACTTACTCCTTCTGTAACTGCCTGCCACCCCTGCCGGATGCCGGAGAAACGGTACCGTCGTGGGCGACAATCAGCGGAATCGTGTACCGGTTGCTCTTCGCGGGAAAGACGGTAACGTATAGCGACCGCATCAGTTCCTGCCGGCTCTGCCCGATACGTGTAAATAGCTGCCACGTCGAGCGGAGCAACCGGAGGACTTGTTGGAAGCGTTGTGAAGAACACCTCGAGGATGACGAACCCCTCGATGTAAGGAGGAATCACGTCCACCTGAGGCGGAATTGCGATGTTCAGGTGCCTATAAATGTCTTTACACACAACTTCCATCGCCCAGTCAGGCTTCAATGCCTCAAAAGTTTTGAATTGAGGCTCGATCGGTACCTGTCCACCTTTAAGCTGAATGATCTTCTTGCGAAAGTTGATGGTGATACCGGTGTTGTTGTGGACGTTGACTTTCGTTGAGTAGTGACCGGCCTGTGCGTCAGGCGCGGACTTGATGGAGGCGTCCGGCTGAACGCCGCAGATGAATTTCGCCGCATAGCTGTTGGTAACAGTTGCCTGTGCGGGTGCAATTGTGGCTGTGGGTACGGGTTCAGGCTCTTGAGCCAG
>Ga0209485_1000288_pt1 | contig 15948 bp, 11 predicted proteins | sample NCAS100_FD_187516 | JGI IMG/M metagenome (GOLD analysis project Ga0209485, IMG submission 187516) | Agricultural soil microbial communities from Utah to study Nitrogen management - NC AS100 (SPAdes) (version 2) | ecosystem: Environmental > Terrestrial > Soil > Agricultural land | place: USA... | reverse complement strand
GGGACTGCGGGAGATCGGCGCGTTCGGGATCAAGATCGCGGAGGAGTACGGCGGCCTCGGGCTTTCCCAGCTCATGTACACCAAGGCCATCGCGCTGGTGACCAGCGTGGACGGGAGCCTCACCGCCCTGCTCTCGGCCTCCCAGTCCATCGGGGTTCCGGTCCCGCTCAAGCTCTTCGGCACCGAGGCCCAGAAGAAGAAGTACCTGCCCCGGATCGCCAAGGGACAGATCTCGGCGTTCGCGCTGACCGAGACCAACGTGGGGAGCGATCCTGCGGGGCTTTCCACCACTGCTCGGCTCAGCGAAGACGGCAAGCACTGGATCCTCAACGGCGAAAAACTCTGGTGCACCAATGGCACCGTCGCGGAGGTGATGCTGGTGATGGCCCGCACCAGCGCCAAGGGGATCACGGCGTTCATCGTGGAGACCGACTGGCCCGGGGTCGAGGTGGTCCAGCGGCTCCATTTCATGGGACTCAAGGCCATCGAGAACGGGGTGCTCCGGTTTCACGACGTGAAGGTGCCGGCGGAGAACCTGCTCTGGGGCGAGGGCAAGGGACTCAAGCTGGCGCTGATCACCCTCAACACCGGCCGGCTCACCATTCCGGCCGGGTGCGCCGCCGGAGCCAAGCGCGCCCTGGAGATTTCGCGAGAGTGGGCCGCGAGCCGGGTGCAGTGGGGTCAGCCGATCGGCAAGCACGACGCAATCGCCCAGAAGCTGGGCCGGATGGCGGCGGAGATCTTCGCCATGGAAGCAGTGGCCGACCTGGCGTCTCTGCTGGCCGACCGGCCCCACATGGACATCCGCATGGAAGCGGCCATCGCCAAGATGTGGAACACCGAAGTCGGGTGGCGCATCATGGACGACTGCCTCCAGATCAAGGGCGGCCGGGGTTACGAGACCGCCGACAGCCTGCGCTCCCGGGGCGAAAAGCCCGACCCAGTGGAGCGGATGATGCGCGACTGGCGGATCAACCTGATCTTCGAGGGATCCAGCGAGATCATGCGCCTGTTCCTCGCCCGGGAGGCGGTGGATACCCATCTCGACGTGGCCGGTGAGCTGATCAACCCGAAGTCGTCTGCCGGGACCAAGCTCAAGGCGCTGGGGAAGGCCGCGGTGTTCTACGCGGTCTGGTATCCCAAGCAGTGGTTCGGCTGGGGGATGTGGCCCAGGTATTCCGACTTCGGCGAGCTGGCCGGCCACATGCGCTTCGTGAACCGTGCCTCCCGGAAGCTGGCCCGGAGCCTCTTCCATGCGATGATCCGCTTCGGCCCCAAGTTGGAGAAGAAGCAGGCGGTGCTGTTCCGGCTGGTCGAGGTCGGCGCCGAGCTCCTGGCCATCAGCGCGGCGTGCAGCCGGGCGGTCATGATGGCGAGGAAGGACCCTTCCAACCGCGGTCCGGTCCGGATGGCCGATGTGTTCAGCCGGCACAGCCGCCGCAAGGTGCGGCAGCTGTTCGGCTCGGTCTTCTCCAACGAGGACGACCGGACCTACCGGCTGGCCCAGAGCGTGCTCAAGGGGGAGCAGGTGTGGCTGGAGGCGGGGATGGTGCGGTACCGCTAGGATTGGGAGTTGGGGGCTGGGGATTGGGGAACGTCCCCCAACCCCCAACCCCCAACCCCTGACCCCCGTCAGTTGGGACTGATGCTGATGTTGTCGATCTTCAGGGTCTTTGGATTTCCCTGCCCGTCGTCGAGCTGGACGAACCTGATGTTCACGGTCTGACCTGCCCGCGCGCTGATATCGATCGTCATCGTGACGAAGTTGAAGGCGGTATTGCTTCCAGGATTCGTGAAAACGCTATCCAGCACCGTCACCCCGCCCACCTGAACCGCGACCCGGCTCACGTCGCCCGGAACGTTGTGGGTGCTGGCGTCGAACCGGAGGAATCGGGCGTTGGACGGAAGTGCGATGTTCCGGGACACCGCTTCCCCGATGTCCTGAAGCGCCACCCACCCGCTGGTCAGGGGGAACTGCTGGGAGGAGAGGAGCTGCCATTTGCAGTCCGTGCTGGATGAACAGCTCCATCCCTCAAGATCGGTATCGAAGTGCCAGGCGAGGGCGGGGCTCGGATTCCGTGTCCCGTTGAAAGTTACCCGACAGGTTCCGCTGATCGAGGAACTAAACGGAGGCATATTGCTGCAACTGGCTGTCCACACGAACTGAAGCTGGCCGTTGCCCACACTTCCGCTGAGAGTGGTACTAGCCCCTGGGACTACTGCGAACGCTCCTCCGCCGGCTGGGACATTGAACACGGGTACGAACGACGTCGGAAACGGTGGCGTGGGGTTGCTGAGAAGTCCGGGTACCAGCACGTAGGGGGGTGACCCACTCAACCCGGTTAACAGCCACCACCGAGCAGGACCGGAGGAGACTGTCGAGGTGGTGAATGAGGGCGCGCAGCACGTGACGGTCTGGGTCCCGTCGTAGGAACCCGTGATGGTCGGATCGGTTGGAGCGGACGTTCCGCCGACCGTAACGCTCAGGGCCCGCTGCGCATTCTTGGTTCCACTCAGGACGCTTGCGGTGAAGCCGAAAGTTCCAGCCGTCGTGGGCGTCCCGGTGATGGTCCCGCTGGACCCCAGCGAGAGCCCGGGGGGGAGCTGACCGGCCGTGACACTCCACTGGTAGCTCCCGCTGCCACCGCTCGCCTGCAGGGAGGCGGTATAGCTCGCCCCCACGGTGCCGGCCGGCAGGCTGCCGGTATCGATGGCGAGCGCGGGCTCCACGTCGCGGACCAGCGGTTCGGAGTGGCAGATCTCATCGGCGATGATCGTAAACGGGACGAATTGCCCACCCGCGTAACAGGCCGCGAGATTGAGGGTCACCGTCCCTCCGGTCGGGGTGACGAGACCGGTGTAGAAACCCGGCGGCGCCGCAGCGGTGGCCCCGGGAAACTGGAGGTCGGCTCCCTGGCCGATGGTCGTGACGAAGAAATCGGCAGGCAGCACCACGCCGTCGTTGAATCGCAGCGCGAAGGTTACGTCGAGCGTGTTGACCTCCCCCTCGACCAGCGGGTCCGGAAGTAGGAGGTTTTGGCTGATGCTGGTCGCGCAGAGACCGGCCCGAAATGCCGTAAGATCGAGGCCGTTTTGCGGGGTCTCCGCTACGAAGTATTTGAGAAGGGCGAGCCGGCGCCAGAAGAGCGCGTTGTTGAGTGCCGCCACCCGGGCGGACGCCAGGCCGGGTGCCGCACAGAGCTGTTTGTTGGCCGCAACCGCGAGGCCCGCTTTGTCGCCGAACGCCTGTTCCCACTCGGCTCGTCGCTGGACCAGCGAGGGCGCGTTCTTGCCGCCGGGAATGTTGTCGTACACTCCCATCAGATCGGGAAAAAAGTCACTCCACTTTTCATACTCGTCGACGGCCAGGACCAGCTGCGCGTCGGTGGAGACCGCCTCCAGCATGGGAAGGACGTACAAATCGAACCAGACCTCCATGAGAATGAGCTCCAGTGCGCCGTCTCGCGGAATCAGCGTCGAGAGATAGGCCAGCCGACTCAGGACATCCTGGCTCGTGTTCTGCAGCACAGGCGGCTGGGCTAACCAGAGCGCCTCCACGTCCTGAGTAGTCCCGAAACCCGCGATCACGCCGCTGAAATGGCTCACCGCGATCGTGACGGTGCTGGACTGCCGCCTGGCGGCCGTGAGGGCGAGTGAGTCGCCAGCTCCTTCGTAGGTGAGTCCAACGAGGCGCTGATTGTCGCCGGGCTCCGCACTGGTGATGATCGTCAAGGTTGCCGGCTGAGCGAACTGGAGTCCCGAGGGCTTCAGATCCACGCCCGCCACGAATCCGCCCGAGAGGGGCAGCCGGGTGACGCTCAGGAGTGGCGTCATCGTAATCGTCACCGGCGCCAGGAGAGCGAGGGGCGGCACGACCAGGGTGTACTGCACGCCGTTCTTTGCGACGGTTTGAATCCTCCCGCCGCCCGGGCCCAGGGTGACCGTGCGCGCGCCGGGCTGCTCCAGGATGATCGCGAGGGGGGCCGGCGGGACGAAGACCGTGGCGGTATCGCTTTTCCCTTCGGCGCTTGCCACGATCCGGCTCTGCCCCACCTGAAGTCCGCTCACCAGTCCGGTGTTCGAAACGCTCGCCGTCGCGGCCGTGGTCGAGGACCAGGTAACCGTCCGGCCGGTCAGAGTCGCACCCTGGGCGTCCTTGAGAGTCACCGCCAGCTGCACGGTTCCCCCCTGCGCAACCGTGGCGGTGTCCCGGTCGAGAACCACGCTGGCCACCGGCGCGGGCGGAGGCGGGGCCGGGCTGGTCGGCTCGGTTTCTCCGCAACCCAGAATCAGCAGTGCCGCCAGCGTTACGCCGAGGCCCGGTGCGCCCTTTGGATTCGACATGTCCACCCTCCCCTTCCCCGTGAATTCGTGAGTCATGATCCGCCGACCGCCCTGCTGCCCCAGGCCTCGACCAGCCGGGCCAAGGCATCGCAGCCTTCGAAGGACCGCTTCTCGCCGGTGCCCAGGTTTTCGAGAATTCCGGTGATCTCGATTCCGTCCGGATTCCGGATCGCCCGGGCCTGAAGCACGAAGTACCCGTACTGGACCGTGGCCTTTAGAAGCGGCTCTCGAGCAGCAGTCACCCGGCCCTCCCGGCGTAGTCGGCCCCTAGCCATTCCCCAAACCGGAGGCGATGTTAGCGGAAGGGTGGCAAACGGTCGTCAGACCGTGCGTCAAACCGTGGCGGCGAAAGGATTTGCGTTCACCGGTGCCGACACTCCGCAGCTTCGGCGGGATCGAGCTCACCCGGGGTGAGACCCCTGTCCTTCCGCGCCGGCGGAAGGAGCTGGTCCTGCTCGCTTACCTGGCCCGGCGGAGCCCGCGGGGAGTAACCCGGGCCGAGCTGGCCGCACTGCTCTGGGGCCATCGCGACGAGTCCCGGGCCCGCCACTCGCTCCGCCAGTCCCTCTCCGAGCTCAAGGCCGAGCTGGGAGACCCCCTCGAGATCACTCCAGACACCGTGCGACTCCGCGCCGGCGCCGTCGAGCTCGATCTGCGAGCCTTCGAGCTGGCGGTCGAGTCGGGCCGGGAGGATGAGGCCGCAAAGCTCTGGCGGGGGGATTTTCTGGCGGGATGCGAGGATCTGGGTGCCGAAGAGCTTCGCACCTGGATCGAGCAGGAGCGCGCAGGTCTCCAGGCTCAGCTGGCGCGAGTGTATCGCCGGCTGGTGGATCGCGCCCGCGCCTCGGGCGACTGGCGCAGCGCCATCACGATGGCAGAGGAATGGTGCCGCGCACTTCCCTACGACGAGGAGGCCCACCGGAGCGCGGTGGAGACCCTGCGCATCGCGGGCAGGAACGCCGAAGCCGCGGCGCGCCATGCCGGCTTCGTCACCCGGCTCCGAACCGATCTCGATACGGCCCCGTCAGAGGAATTCACAAGGCTGGGGGCGACCCTCGATCCGGCGCCCGAGTTACCGCGCCGGGGCCGCCGGGGTCTGCTCACCCCCGACCTGGTGGGGAGATCGGAGCCGCTGGGTCGGCTCCAGCAGGCCTGGGGCGAAGTGGCCGGGGGTCGCGGTGCGGTGGCCCTGATCCTGGGAGACGAGGGACACGGCAAGAGCCGGCTCGGTAGCGAGCTGGCCCGGATGGTTGAAGCCGGTTCGGAACCGGCGACCGTGATTCATGCCCGGGCGTTCGCGGCGGAGCGGGAGCGTCCCTGGGCGGTCATCCGTCCCATGCTGGAAGTGCTCTCCGCCGCACCGGGCTTCCGCGCGGCACCACCCGCAGTCCTGGCGAGCGCCGCGGGCATCGCGCCTGAGATCCGGGAGCTGCTGCCCCGGCTCGAGCAAGGTTCGGATATTTCACCGGCTGAAGCGGTGAGCCGGATCATCGCCGAGGTCGCGGCCGAGCGGCCGCTGCTGCTGATCATCGACGATGTCCCCGGGGCCGATGCCGCGAGTCTCGAGGTTATCCGCGGGCTGGTGCGGCGACCCCCGCCGGGGCTGCTCCTGGTTCTCGCGGCCGGCTCCGGATCCCTGTCCGCCTCGGGGCTGGAGCAGGACCTGCGGCAAGCTTCGGCACACCTGACCCGGGTGGAGCTGGAACGCCTCAACCGGCAGGACATCGAGTTGATGCTGGCCTCGATGATGCCGCTGACACCGGAGTCTTCCGCCAGGCTCTCCAGCCACCTGCTCAGGGCGTCCTCCGGGAATCCCGGACGGATCGAGCCGATCCTGTTCGCCTGGATGGATGCCGGGGTGCTAGCCACCGGTGCGGACGGTCGGTGGGAGTTCACCCGGGAGCCGGACGGCGGCACGAGGCGGTGGGGCTTGGTGGCCGGAGCGGCCGCAGTGCTGCTGTTGCTGCTGGGTTGGGTGCTGTTCCGCCCCGGCGCGGCATCGATAGGTCAGGGAGATCAAATCGTGCTGGCCGACGTCCAGAACGCCACCAGCGATTCGGCGCTGGGCCGGGCCTTTTACAGCGCGGCCACCATCGGCCTCCAGGGTTCCCGGCACCTCTCGCTCTTTCCCAGGAGCCGGGTCCGGGAGACCCTCGGCCGGATGGGTCGCCCCGGCGACGACAGTACGCTCAGCGAGGCAATCGCCCGAGAGGTCGCGGTCCGTGAGGGAGTTTCCCGGGTCGTCGCACTTGGGGTTACCCAGGTGGACAGCGCCTATCTGCTGAGCGCGCGGGTGGTGGATCCGGAAACCGGGCGCGATCTCGATGCGCTGAGTCTGCGGGTAGAGCGCCGGGCGGAACTGCTGGATGGTATGGACCGGCTCCTCCAGCGGACCCGGAAGAGCCTGGGCGAGTCCTCGCGGGAGCTCAGCGCCAATGACGAGCCCCTGCCCCGGATCACCACGTCCTCACTCGATGCCCTCCGCGCCTACGTCGCGGGAGGGGAGGCCTGGAGTCGGCGCGATCTGGTTGCGGCCCGGGAGCATTGGATGCGGGCCCTTGCGCTGGACAGCAGCTTTGCCCTGGCGATGGCCGCGATGGCGGACCTGGAATACTTCGGGAACAACAACCGGCCCGAGGGCGACCGGTGGATGAATCGCGCCCTCGCCCAGCTCGACCGGCTGACCGAGCGGGAGCAGCTTCGGATCCAGGTGCAGGCCGCGGTGGGTCAGGGACGGGAGGCGGATGCGGTGGAATTCTCCCGGATGCTGGCCGAGCGATACCCGACCCGAGACACCTGGTACGGTCACGGCACCACGCTGATGCGCTATTACCGCTGCCGGGATGCGATCCCCTCGCTCCGGAAGGCGCTCAGCTTCGACAGCCTCTTCGCCGTCGGCCACAACAACCTCGCCACCTGCCTGCAGCTCGAGGGCCGGATCGAGGACGCTCTCGCGGCCTATGCTGCCGCCGGACGGAGCGACTCCCTGACCCTGTATCGCGACAACATCAATCACGAATGGGGGGTCGCCTTCGTGCGAGCGGGGCGGCCCGGAGCCGCCGAATCCGCCTACACTCGGATGGCGGAGAGCGGGCGGGCCTACGATCGCGCCCGCGGGCTCCGTTCCCTGGCCTGGCTCGCCATGTACCAGGGCCGGTTCCGGAGCGCGGTGGGTCACCTGAACGACGCGATCTCGCTCTACCGAAGTGGGCCGGCTCTGGTCTCCATCTTTCGAAACCAGGTTATCCTGGCCCAGGCGCATGTCGCGCAGGGGGACACGGTCCGGGCCCGCCGAATGCTCGACTCGGCGATGGCAACGGCAAGCGGTGTCCCTCTGGAGCCGGCATTCCTGCTCTATCTCGGACAGGCCCAGCTCCGCGTGGGCAGGCTGACCGCGGCCAGGGTGAGCCTCGAGTCGATGCGCGCCGCGATCCGACCCACCAGCTCCTACGATCGCGCCGTGCTCCAGGGACTGGAAGCCGCGGTGTCAGTGGCCGAGGGACGCCCGTCCCAGGCGATCGAGTCCGCCGCGCCGGTTCATGACTCGAGGACGGCTGCCTTCCGCCTTTCGGCTCTGGCTCAGGCGTACGGTGCCGCGGGACAGCTCGATTCGGCGCTGGCGGTGGCGGTGCGGCTCTCCAACACCTTCGCCTTCGGGGAGGAAGCCCAGATCGAGTGGGCGCGGGGGCCGCTGCTGGTGGCGCGATTCGCCGAAGCGAAGGGTGATTCGGCCACCGCCCGCGCCGCCTACTCCCGGCTGATCGAGCAGTGGAAGACCGGAGACCCGGATCTTCCCGACCTGCTCCTGGCGCGCCGGGCACTGGGGCGACTGCAGCGCCGTGAGCGGTGATGCGGAATGGGTTGGGGGTTAGGGATCGGGGATTGGGGCATCTCCCCAACCCCGAACCCCCAATCCCCAACCCCTAAGTAGATTTCTTCGCTCCACCACCGAGGGGCGCTCATGGCCATCGCCGAAGGCAAAACAATCCCGTTCGTCGGTCCCGAGCACATCGATGCCTCGGTGCTGGAGACCTTCGGCTACGACGGCCCGGAGCAGGAGATCGTCACCGAAACCGGCGAGTTCAGCGCGGTGTGCCCCTACAGCGGGCTCCCAGACTATGCCCGGCTCACCATCACCTACCGGCCGGGCAAGAAGTGCGTCGAGCTCAAGAGCCTCAAGTACTACATCATCGGCTACCGCAACGTGGGCATCTTCCAGGAGCACGCCACCGCGCGTATCGCCGAGGACCTCTTCCGGGCGCTGGAGCCCAGGTCGCTCTCGGTGCGCACGGTCTACAATGTCCGCGGCGGATTCGAGACCACCTGCACCGTGACGCTGCCGACGCAGTCAGGGTGACTGCCGACACTCCCGCTATTACACTTCTACCGCTCAAACCGCCGTAATCCCCGAGCTTCAGACGGAAGGGCGATCCCCGTGGCCGCGAACACCCTCTCCATCACCGACAATCGCACCGGCAAGGCCTACGAGCTGCCTATCGAAGAGGGCACCATCAAGGCCCTCGACCTCCGCCAGATCAAGACCGGCGAAGACGACTTCGGGCTGATGACCTACGACCCCGCCTTCATGAACACGGCGGCCTGCCGGAGCGCGATCACCTACATCGACGGCGACAAGGGCATCCTCCGCTACCGGGGCTACCCGATCGAGCAGATCGCCGACCAGGCCAGCTTTCTCGAGGTGGCCTACCTGCTGGCCGAGGGGGAGCTGCCCGACACGGCCCAGCTGGCCAAGTGGACCAGCGACGTCACCTACCACACTTACGTCCACACCAACATCATCAAGTTCCTGGAGGGGTTCCGGTACGATGCCCACCCCATGGGCATGCTGCTGGGCGCCATCGGCGCGCTCTCGACCTTCTACCCCGACGCCAAGAACATCGAGGACCCGGCCAACCGCTACATCCAGCGGGTCCGCCTCATGGCCAAGATGCCCACCATCGCGGCCTTTGCCTTCCGGCACTCCCGGGGGCTGCCCTATGAGTTTCCCCGCAACGACCTGGATTACATCGGCAACTACGTCAACATGATGTTCTCGATCGGCGGGAAGCACGAGCCCAATCTGGTGCTGCAGCGCGCGCTCGAGATCCTGCTGATCCTCCATGCCGACCACGAGCAGAACTGCTCCACCAGCGCGGTCCGCGCGGTCGGCTCCTCCCATGTGGACCCGTTCTCGGCGGTCTCGGCGGGGATTGCGGCGCTGTACGGGCCGCTCCACGGCGGGGCCAACGAGGCGGTGCTGGAGATGCTGGGGGAGATCGGGGAAAAAAAGAACATTCCCGCCTTCATCGAAAAGGTGAAGAAAGGCGAGGGCCGGCTGATGGGCTTCGGCCACCGGGTCTACAAGTCCTACGATCCCCGGGCCAAGCTGATCAAGCAGGTGGCCGACGCGGTGTTCGAGCAGACCGGGCTCAATCCCAAGCTGGAGATCGCGCTCGAGCTGGAGGCTATCGCGCTCAAGGACGAATACTTCATCAAGCGGAAGCTCTACCCCAACGTGGATTTCTACTCCGGGCTGATCTACCAGGCGATGGGCTATCCGACCGACTACTTCACCGTACTGTTCGCGGTGGGGCGGCTGCCCGGCTGGCTGGCCCAGTGGGAAGAGATGCTGATGGACAAGGATCAGAAGATCGCCCGCCCGCGGCAGATATACACCGGCGCGGAGGAGCGGCCCTACATCCCTATCGAAAAGCGTCAACGGTCAACGGTCAACAGTCAACGGTAGAACCGGTCAACAGTCAACGGTCAACGGTCAACGGCAAAAGCCCCCCAAACGGCCTCCCGTTAATTGGCGGGGAGCTCCGGATTACATGCTTGTCCCGTTGACCGTTGACTGTTGACCGTTCACGCTGTCCGCCGTCACTTCCTCCGGCACGCCCTCATCTTCGAGATACGTGTAGCCTTCGAGCCCCGCCACGTAGTCCGCAATGAACGCGTTGGCGTCCTGCCGGGGCAGGTCGGCGGTCGCGCCGACCTTGCGGCGGAAGGTCTGGAGCAGGTCCGAGGCCTTGAACTGGACGTAGTTGAGCACCTCGGTCACCGTGTCGCCGTGCACCATGTCGGTGATCTCGTAGCCCTTCTCGGTCACCTTGATGTGCACCGCGTTGGTGTCGCCGAACAGGTTGTGGAGGTCGCCCAGGATCTCCTGGTAGGCGCCGGTGAGGAAGATTCCCAGAATGTAGGGCTCGCCCTCCCGGAACGGATGCAGCTCCAGGCAGGGCTTGCCCTTTCTCCCCCCGGCAAACCGGTCGATCACCCCGTCCGAATCGCAGGTGATGTCCTGCAGGGTCCCCCGCCGGATCGGCTCCTCGTCGAGCCGGTGCACCGGCATGATCGGGAAGATCTGGTCGATTGCCCAGTTGTCGGGCAGCGACTGGAACACCGAGAAATTGCAGAAATACCGGTCCACCAGGGTTGCTTCCAGGTGGTTCACGATCTCGGGGTATGACGCCCGGTCATGGGCGATCAGCGCGGCGATCCCGTTCATGGTCGCGAGGTAGTACTGGTCGATGTCCGCCATATCGCGAAGGGTGATCGCATCGCTGGCAAACAGCTCCTGGAGGCGCTCCTTGGCGAAGACCGCGTCGTGGAACACCTCGTCCACCCGGTCCAGGGTCATCGCCTCGAGGTTTTCCTTGAGCTCGACCAGTACCGGCGGAGGATCCTCCCGGAGCGCGGGGATCACCGGCTCGGTGAGCGCCTCCACGTCGGTGACGTTGATCAGCAGCAGGGCGTGGTGGGCGGTGAGGGCCCGGCCCGACTCCGAGATGATGTGGGGCATCGGATGGCTGAACTGCCGGCACACGGTGCCCAGCAGGTACACCACGTCGTTGGCGTACTCGCGGGTGGTGTAGTTCATGCTCGCCGGGCGGGTGGTGCGGGAGCCTTCGTAGTCCACTCCGAGCCCGCCGCCGACATCCACGTGGGTCAGGTCGAAGCCCATCTCCCGAATCTCGACGTAGTAGCGCCCGATTTCCTCCAGCCCCGCCTTGACGAACCGGATGTCGGTGATCTGGCTGCCGAGGTGGAAGTGCACCAGCTTGAGCAGCTCCTTCTTGCCTGCCCGCTCCAGCCGGTCGAGCAGCTTCATCAGCTCGACCGCGCCCAGCCCGAATTTGGATTTTTCGCCGCCGCTCTTGGCCCAGCGGCCCGCTCCCTCGGTGGCCAGCTTGATTCGCACCCCGAGGTTCGGCTCGATGTTCATCTCCTCGGCCACCCGGAGAACCGTTTCCAGCTCGCCGACCTGCTCCAGCACGATGAAGACCTGATGGCCCAGCCGCTGCCCCATCAGGGCCAGGCGCATGAACTCCTCGTCCTTGTACCCGTTGCAGACGATCAGGTGGTCGGTCCGGTCCGAGAGTCCCAGCACCGCCTGGAGCTCCGGCTTGCTGCCGCATTCCAGCCCGACCCCGAAGGGGCTGCCGAAGGCGACGATCTCCTCGACCACGTGACGCTGCTGATTGACCTTGATGGGATAGACCGAGGTGTAGGCGCCTTCGTACGCGGTTTCTTCCCGGGCCCGGCGGAACTCGGTGGCCAGCGACTCGATCCGGGCCTTGAGAATGTCGGAGAACCGGATCAGCAGCGGAAGCCCGATCCCCTGGGCGTTGAGATCGAGCGCCAGCCGGTACAGGTCGATGGCCCGGTCTCCCGCCTGATCGGGATGCACGGTGACGTTGCCGTCGGCGTTGGTGCGGAAATAGCCGAGCCCCCAGCCCCGCATGTTGTAGAGCTTCTCGGCGTCCTTGATGGACCAGGCTGAGTTGGCGATCGTCGGGCTCCGGTAGGAAACGGTCATCGCGAGGCCCGCAGGGCCGAGGCGATCTGGTCGGGATGGACTCAATTCTAACGCCGGGCCGGTAGATTTCCGAGATGACCCTGCACGTAGCGATTTCCGGCGCCTCGGGGCTGATCGGCACCATGCTCCGGAAGTCGCTTGCCGGGGCGGGCCACCGGGTGACCGCCCTGGTCCGCAGACCTCCGGGGCCGGGAGAGATTCGCTGGGATCCGGCCGGAGGCGGACTCGATCCCGCGTTGCTCCGCGGGGTGAACGCGGTGGTCCATCTGGCCGGGGAGAATCTCGCCGAGGGGCGCTGGACTGAAGACCGGAAGCGGAAGATTCTGGAGAGCCGGAAGCTGGGCACCCGGCTCCTCGCCGAGGCGATGGCCCGGGCGCCGGAAGGTCCCCGGATCCTGGTGAGTGCGTCGGCCATCGGGTACTACGGTGAGCGGGGCGACGAGGAGCTCACCGAGTCCAGCCCGCCGGGAACCGGATTCCTCCCCGAGGTCTGCGTGGCCTGGGAAGCGGCCACGGCGCCGGCTGCGGACGCCGGAATACGGGTGGTGCGGGTGCGCACCGGGCTGCTCCTTACGCCGGCCGGCGGTCTGCTCCAGCGGATCCTGCTTCCGTTCCGGCTCTTCGCAGGTGGCCGGCTGGGAGACGGGCGGCAATGGATGAGCTGGATCTCCGCGGTGGATCTGCTCCGCGTGTACCGGCAGGCGCTGGAAGGCGACCTGACCGGGCCGGTCAACGCGGTGGCGCCCGGCGCGGTGCGAAACGAGGAGTTCACCCGGGTGCTGGCGAAGGTGCTGCACCGCCCGGCGCTGATGGTGGTTCCCAAGAGTGCGCTGCGGGTGGTGTACGGCCAGATGGCCGACGAGGCGATTCTCGCCAGCACCCATGTGCTTCCGACGGTGCTCCAAACCTCCGGATTCGAGTTCGAGTACCCCAGTCTCGAGCTCGCGCTCTCTCACCTCCTGCACCGGCAGCAGCCGTGAGGATCGCGCCGATGGGTTCGTATGATCCACAGATTTCGCAGATGTACACAGATTCTTTCTTTCAAACCAAGCATTCCCACTCTTGTTTTGTCGTTGTTGTTTTCAATCTGCGGAATCTGTGAAATCTGTGGATACACAAACATGACACGAGCGAACCCGGCCGTCGTGCTACTTTCCGGCGGCCTCGACTCCGCCACCACCCTCGCCATCGCGAAAGCCGAGGGGTTCGAGCCTTACGCGATGAGCTTCCGCTACGGCCAGCGCCACGCGGTTGAGCTGGCTGCCGCGAAGAAGGTCGCGGCGCAGATCGGGGTGGTCGAGCACCGGATCGTCGACATCGACCTCCGGGCCTTCGGAGGCTCGGCGCTCACCGCGGACATCCCGGTTCCCACCACGCCTTCGTCTGCCATTCCGGTCACCTACGTCCCGGCCCGCAACACCATCTTTCTCTCCTACGCGCTGGCCTGGAGCGAAGTGCTCGGCGCAGCCGACATCTTCATCGGGGCCAATGCGGTGGACTACAGCGGCTATCCCGACTGCCGGCCCGAGTTCATCCGGGCCTTCGAGACCCTGGCCAACCTGGCCACCCGGGCTGGAGTGGAAGGTCAGGTACGATTCACGGTTCACGCACCGCTCATCGCCATGACCAAGGGCGACATCATCCGCCGGGGACTTGCGCTCGGGGTGGACTACGGACTCACCCGAAGCTGTTACGCGCCGGACGAGGAAGGGCGTGCCTGCGGAGAATGCGATTCCTGCCGGATCAGGCTGGCGGGATTTGCGGCGGCCGGGATCGAGGATCCCGCTGTGTACCTCAGGGCCTGACCCGGGTCGCACGGGCCAGCACCTTGTCCTCGGCGATCCCGCGCAGCTCGAACCCGGTTGCCCGGGATCCTTCGAGGTGGAAGGTGATCAGAATGTCCATTTCATCGCCGATCAGCTTGCCGTTCTTGTACTGCCGGGGGTGGAAATTGTCGGCGCCGGCCGGGAGGAGATCGAACTCGGTATCCAGTCCCGGCTCGACCGCGTCCGTCGTGGTGCGGACCCAGAGCGCGTTGCCCCGCTCGATGATCTCGTAGCGAACCGGGCGCCTGGTGGAATCGCCGGTCGAGCGGAGCTCGTAGATGCCCGCGTAGCTCGACCAGGGATGCGCCGTCGCGATGGCCGGCCGGGAGGACACAATATCCAGCCGCATCGGGACCGCGGTCCCCGCCCAGTGGAATGCGAGGATCGCGCCGGTGCGGGTGACCACCGGGAACGAGAAGGTGAGCATCTCGAGGAGGGGCGCCGAGTCCGCCGCCACCTTGAACCGGAGCTGATCGTCCTTGGGATCGGGGCGCATCACGTGGAAGCGCCGGGCCGTGCGGTTCAGAACCACCGTCCAGGAGTCCGGCTTCTGGGCCGGGATCATCCAGAGCGAGTACTTGCCGCGGGGGAGAGGCTGGCCCTCGATCCGCACGTCGCGGTTGACTTCGAGTGTGGTCGCCCAGTTCGCTCCGGGCGTCCACATTTCTCCCCAGCGAACCAGCCGTCCGAAGATGGCCCGTTCCCGGACCGAGGGTCGGTAGTATTCGACGGTGATGGTCGTACTGTCGATCAGCTGGGAGACGGTGCCGAGCGGGCTGGCGCGGGGCTGCGCCCACATGTTCCCCGGAGCGACGGCGGGGAGCAGCAGGAGCACCACGCAGAGGCGACGGGCTGAAGGGCTCACGACCCCGATAATACTCGTGCCTTTACGAAGTCGCGAACCCGTGGACCCTCCGCAGACTCAGCGCAGCTGGCCCCGAATTGGCTCCTGCTCGGCTCGGAGCTCGGTGTTGAACACCTGCGTGGGCACGCTCACGCTGGCCAGCGTGGGTGCCGAAGCGAGCGTGCCCGCGGCGCGGGGATGGGTGGCGTGCTCGTCCGTGCTCGTCGGAGCTGAATCCGCGCACCCGACGAGCACGAAGATGGAGGGAAGGAATACGTAACGCACGAAGCCTCCGGGTCAGGGCTGATCTGCCTCGAACCCCGGGAGTGTACCCCGCCCCGACCGGCCCGTATTGGACCGGAATTGCCTGACTCGACCGCTTTTGGACAGGAATTGCCCGGGCCGGCTTCGAAGGATTCCTGGTTCAGGTCATTCCGCGTTGTGGCAGACCGCCTCGATGTTGTAGCCGTCCGGATCCAGCACGAAGGCGCCGTAATAGTTCGCGTGGTACTCCGCACGAATGCCGGGCGGGCCATTGTCCCGCGCTCCCGCCGCCAGAGCCGCGCGATGGAAGGCGTCGACCATCCCGCGACTCTCCCCCGAAAACGCGACATGGACCTGAGGCCCACCGCAACCTTCCAACGGTGTGGGCCCTCCGGTCCCCGCGGGACCACCCGGTTCCCCCTGCTTGATCCAGAAAGCCGGGATTGCACCCTTGCTGAATCCGGCGCCCGACGATCCCTCCATGGCGAGCCGGAAGCCCAGGGGGGCCAGGGCCGCCCGGTAGAATTCCCTGCTCCGGATGTAGTCGGCGACTCGAAGGTTGATGTGATCGAGCACGATGATACTCCCAGCGGACGACGGAATGCGGAAGTTAACCCCGTGGGCATGACAGCCCGGCGCAGGGATCACGCCGGGCCGCCAGCTCCATCATCGACTCAGTTCGCCGGCTTGATCACGACCCCGTGAACCCTATCCGCATTGGTGTGGATCTCGATCGGCGGCCCTTCAGGTCCGCCGGTCCCCAGCAACTGGAACGCCCCGTTGATCCGGATCTCGAAGGTCGCCAGCACGCAGCGGAGTACCGCGGCGGGGAGCTGGGTCGGGCAGGCACC
>Ga0209485_1000287_pt1 | contig 16093 bp, 10 predicted proteins | sample NCAS100_FD_187516 | JGI IMG/M metagenome (GOLD analysis project Ga0209485, IMG submission 187516) | Agricultural soil microbial communities from Utah to study Nitrogen management - NC AS100 (SPAdes) (version 2) | ecosystem: Environmental > Terrestrial > Soil > Agricultural land | place: USA... | reverse complement strand
ACGAACCCACCGGTGCGCTTGACTCGCATACCAGCATGGAAATCATGGACCTCTTCGAACGACTGCACTCCGAAGGAAACACGATCATCGTCGTTACTCACGAGCACGACATCGCGGCACGTGCCCATCGCGTAGTTTCCATTCGTGACGGTCTAATCGAGAAGGACGAGCGAATCAAGTAGAAGGTTAGCCACAAAAGGCACAAGAAGCACAAAAGGCACAAGGGACAAAGGCATGTTCAGTGCCTTTTTTGACTTTTGTGCCTCTTGTGTTTCTTGTGCCTTTTTGCGGCTATGCTTTGCGTTGGGAGTGACCATTGCTAATATGCGGGGTGCAACCCTAACCCGGATCAACCCGTAATAAACGTCCAAGGCCGTGAAGTTTGTCGAAACGTTAAAACTGGCTCTCGCCGCGATCTGGGCGCATAAACTGCGCTCGGCGCTGACACTGCTCGGAATGATTGTCGGCGTCACTGCTTTCGTCGTCGTCGTTTCGCTGATCGCCGGATTTAATCGCTACGTTGACGAAAAGATCGCCGGAATCGGCGCGAAGTCATTTACCGTTCAACGATTCAATCCCCTCGAAGACTTCAAAGACACTGACACAATCGCCGCGGCTGCGAGGCGCAACAAGGAGCTGACGCTCGACGATTACGACTACCTGAGAGAACGCGCGTCGCTGATTGATAAGATCGGTGCCCGCGCACGAGTCACGCCATCGGAAGTGAAACGTGGCGATCAGGTGTTGGAAGACGTCTTTGTCTCCGGCGCCACTGCCAACTGCGTTGATATTGAGAACCGCGACGTCGCCGACGGACGCTTCATCGCCGAACCTGAAAACGACAACGGCGCGCGGGTCGCGTATCTGGGCGCGGACATCGCCGACAAGCTTTTTACCGGCAGCCCCATCGGACAAGAGATCTCCATTCGCGGCTTACCGTATCGAGTAATCGGCGTCGAGGTCGCGAAAGGAACAGTCTTCGGCATTCCGCAGGACAACTTCATCATCATCCCTTTGAAGACTTATGCCGTTAACTACGGCGGACTCATCCGGCAGCGTTCGCTCTACTTCATCGCCACTTCGAAATCAGATGAGCTATTCAACGACGCCGTCGAAGAATCACGTTACCTGATGCGCGCCCGGCGCAAACTTGGTCCAAGTGAAAAAGACAACTTCGGCATCGTTACGCCCGACGCGATTACAGGACTGCGCGATCGACTTTTCGGGACGATCTTTATCGTGGCTATTGCCGTCCCCGGTATCGCGCTGGTCGTGGGCGCGATCGTGATCATGAACATCATGCTGGTTTCGGTGACGGAACGTACCAAGGAGATTGGGATCAGAAAATCGCTTGGAGCGCGCCAGATGGACATCCTGAAGCAGTTCTTAGTTGAGGCAGCGACCCTCGCGCTTATGGGTGGAATTGTGGGGGTTTTTCTTGCGTGGGTTATCGGCTTTCTAGTCTCTGCGTTTCTTCTCCCGACGTACCTGTCGATTTTTGCGATTGCCGGCGCTTTGGCGGTCTCTGGCGGCGCTGGGGTTGCTTCCGGAATCTTCCCCGCCTGGAAAGCGGCGAGACTCGATCCAATTGAAGCGCTGAGGGCGGACTAACAGAATGCGAATCATCAGAAGCGACATTTATGAAAATCTCAAGATGGCTCTCTCCACCTTGCGCGCCAACAAGCTGCGGTCGTTTCTGACTGTCTTCGGTGTCGTTATTGGCATCATTACCGTGATGTTGATCGCTTCGATCATCAGCGGCATCGACGTGTCGGTGAAGAATGAAGTGGAGTCGTTCGGCACGCGCTCCATTTTCGTCACTAAATTCGATCCTGGTATTCACATGGGCCGACGGTCGCGCGAAGAGCGCATGCGCAAAGAGCTGACGTACGACGACGCCATAGCACTCCAATCTCTGGATGCCATCGAGTTGTCAGTTCCCTTCCTCGATATCACGAACAATTGGTTTGGCGGCAGACTGATGGTGTCGGGCGGCGGCAAGACGTCGGCGCAAGTCGCACTTCAGGGAACATTGCCGGAGTTTGAAAAGGCCGGCACGCAGGTGATCTCCGAAGGCCGGTTTTTCACGCAAACAGAGAACGATACGAACCAGGAAGTTTGCGTGGTCGGCTCAAAAGTGTCTGACGACTTTTTCAAACTCGGCTCGCCTGTTGGGCAAACCATCAAGATCGGTACGACGGAGTTCCGTGTCGTTGGCACGCTCGTGAAAAGGGAACAGTTTCTCATTAGCGGCGGTAGTGACGATCAAAACAACGTCATTTACGTGCCCTACTCAGTGGCCCAAAAACTAAAACCGAACGCGGACGACGTTTACATCCTCGCCGTCGCTAAGCCGGGTATGATGGACGAAGCGAAGGACCAGGTGCGCGACCTGCTGCGCGTCCGTCGCCAGGTTCCTTTTGCGGCCAACGACAACTTCGGTTTGCAGACCTCGGAAAGTATTCTCGATAACTTTCGGTCCATCACTGCGATGATGGCGATCGCGATGGTCGTGATCTCGTCGGTTGGTTTGATGGTGGGTGGGATCGGCGTGATGAACATCATGCTGGTGTCCGTCACGGAACGAACGCGCGAGATCGGCGTGCGTAAGGCAATCGGCGCCAAGCGCAGCGACATCATGTGGCAGTTTTTGATCGAGGCGGCAACGCTTACCGGGCTCGGTGGGATCGTTGGCCTATCGATCGGTTGGGGTTTGACGCTGCTACTGCGGTTACTGCTTCCGTCTTACGTTCCACTCTGGGCGCCGATTGGCGGACTCATCGCGAGCGTTGGGATCGGACTGATCTTCGGTCTTTGGCCGGCATGGAAAGCCGCGCGTCTCGATCCCATCGAATCGCTCAGGTACGAGTAGAGCGGACTTATGCAAAAATGCCCGGCATCAAGACCGCAAAAGTAAGGCCTAAGAAAAGTCCTATTAACAATAGACTGATAGAGACACCCCATCCTGCGCCACTACTTGCACGCGTAGCTCCGAGGTGCATTCCCTTCGCACGCAACCAAATTCCGTAGAACGACGTGATTCCGATAACGCTGAGGAGTACGAACAGGACCGGTTGATCCGCCGGCGTAACAAGAATACCCAGATTATCCTGAAGCGTGGTGTCCCGGTTGAGATTCACATGCAAATCCTCGGGTGCTTTTAAGTACAGGATGATAAGCCCAAGCACTTTCTGAATTACTACAATAGGCACAGCGCCGTAGGTGGTCACCGCCAACGCCTGCCAGAAATTCATTCGCCCGCCAAATGCCAACATGCCGAGCAAACTCAGGCCCGCAACCGCTGCGATGAAGAGGAAAGTCGCGGGCACAGCGTTGAGCGCTGCCCCGACACGTGTGACGGGGTGCTTCATCGCTTCCAACTGACGCGTCAACTGTTCCTCACGTCTCTCCGGCGTTCCCGCCAAATTTCCCATACTCTCCGTCTGCTGCCTCGCCTGCTCGACAATTCGTTCCGGAGTGATACGTTGCACGAATGCGTACGAATAAGTCGCTGAGAGCAGGCCCATCAAGATGAACGCTCCGACCCACAGCGGGTGTTCGCGCAGGTTGCGGAACACTCGACTCGGCTCGAAAAAAATACCGGTTACTTTTTGCAGGAACGAAAGTGGTTCCTCTTTCTGGGGAACCGCAGGCAGCGGAATGAAGCTCAGACCGAAGATGAGCAAACCGACAAAACAGAACGCGATCGCGGTGAACCACGCATCCGGACTCAACTTCGTTAAAGAGCCAACCAGGAACAGCAACCCCAATACGAAAAAGCCTATCGCAAAGGGCCACAAGTAAGTGGGCCGAGGAGCTTTTGGTTCGGTTGGTGGCGTTGGAGGTGGCGGCGGTGGCGGCGGGAAAACTGGTTCGGTCAGAGCACTCATCAGTGTCATCCGTGCTTCTTTAAATTTTGTTCAAAAAGTCGCTTGTTTGATACGGCGTTACGAAGGTCAAAGTTTCACTCAACGGCCTTCGCTTCGGGCCAACCCGGTACGCGAATGCACGCCACCGAGTGGCCCGGCTCCACTTCACGCAGCTCCGGATCGACGTGCGCACACTCTTCGATCGTGATCGGGCAGCGTGTGCGAAAGCGGCAGCCTGACGGTGGGTTGATCGGCGTCGGCACGTCTCCCTGAAGGATAATTCGATTCCGCTTCTGACGCGGATCCGGAATCGGAATCGCCGACAACAACGCCTGCGTGTACGGATGAAGCGGCTGCGCGTAAAGATCGGCAGCCGGTGCGATTTCGACGATCCGGCCGAGGTACATCACTGCGACGCGCGTCGAGATGTGTTCGACGACGGCGAGTCCGTGTGAGATGAAGAGGTAAGTCAACCTGAATTCCTGCTGAAGTTCCTGTAACAGGTTGACGACCTGCGCTTGCACGGACACGTCGAGGGCCGAGACTGGTTCGTCGGCGACGATCAGTTTCGGATTCAGCGCGAGGGTCCGTGCGACGCCGATGCGCTGACGTTGACCGCCGGAGAACTCGTGCGCGTAACGATTCATGTAATCAGGATCCAGACCCACACGTCGCAGCAGCTGGGCCACCCGGTCGCGTCGATCGTTCTTCGATCCCTCGTTATGAATCACGAGCGGTTCCCCGACTATGTCGCCGATCTTCATGCGCGGATTTAGTGAGGCGTACGGATCCTGAAAGATGATCTGCATTTCGCGCCGCATTTGTCGCAATTCTTTTTTATCGAGCGCGAGTATGTCGCGACCCTGAAAGTTGACGCGACCGGAGGTCGGTTCGATTAAGCGAAGGAGACATCGGCCCACGGTCGACTTGCCACAACCCGATTCGCCGACCAAACCGAGCGTTTCACCGGTGAAGATCTGAAACGTCACACCGTCGACCGCGCGCACGACGTCGTCCGATCCTTCGACCGGAAAATGTTTGACGAGGTCACGCACGCTCACGAGCGTGTCGGTTTGCACGGATGTAGCAATCATTTTCTCAACTGGTCGGCATCGTGATCGGCTGCGACCGCGGCTGCCAGATCGTAAAGAACGCACCGCACTTTGACGCCACCATCGAGTTCGTAGAGCGGAATGTCCTCTTCTGTACAGCGTGGCATGCGGTGCGGGCAGCGCGGCGCGAAGTGACAACCCGGCGGTAGATCCGTCGGACGCGGCACGACACCTTCAATCGTCTCCAATCGTTCTTTTCTGAGAACGTGTTCGCTCGTCAGTTTCGGTACGGAGCGCAGCAGGCCTTCCGTGTACGGATGCTTGGGCCGAGCGAATAATTCTTCAACCGGCGATTCTTCGACGATTCGTCCGGTGTACATCACTGCCACGCGATCGGCGACTTCGGCTACGACGCCGAGATCGTGTGTGATCAAAAGCACCGCCAACTCGCGTTGCATTCTTAGTTCGTTCAGCAGCTCGAGAATCTGCGCCTGGATCGTGACATCGAGCGCCGTCGTTGGTTCGTCTGCGATAAGTAGTTTTGGATTACACGCGAGCGCCATCGCGATCATTACGCGCTGACGCATGCCGCCGGAAAGTTGATGTGGATAGTCGTCGACGCGTCGTGCCGGATCGGGAATCGCCACTTCGCGCATCGCTTCAATCGTCGCGCGGCGCGCTTCTTTGCGCGGCAACTTACGATGCAAGCGAAGGGCTTCGGCAATCTGTTCTCCGACAGTGAACACCGGATTGAGCGATGTCATCGGATCCTGGAAGATCATGGCGATGTCGTCGCCACGCATCTGTCGCATCTCGGTGTCGGAAAGTCTGAGTAGATCCTTGCCTTCGAAGAGTATTTCGCCATTGACGATCTTTCCCGGAGGCGCGATGAGACGCATGACCGACAGCGCGGTGATCGACTTACCACAACCGGATTCACCAACAAGCCCCAGCAACTCGCCGCGATCGAGATGAAAGTTCACCCCATCAACCGCGCGCACGAGTCCACTGCGAGTCGGAAAATGCGTTTGTAAATCTTTAACTTCGAGAAGGTGCGACGTGGGCATTAGTAGAGATTGAAATTGTACTCGAGTTGCAGCCACATGGAGACGTATTTGCCATTTTTGACAGCGGGAACGAACTTGATCATCCTCGAAGCCGCGACGGCCTGTTCCGTTAGGCCGTGCGGAAGCATTTCAACCACACGAATGTTGCCGACGCTTCCGTTGCACGAGAAGACAACCTTCAAAATAACGGTGCCCACTACCTGTTTCTGGCGGGCAGACTCCGTGTACCTGGGTTCGGGTTTCATGACGACCCGGACCTTGCGGTCCACCTCTCTTCCTCCTCCCGCAATCGCGTCGCAGCTCGGGGTTGAGAAAGGCACTCCTTCACCGTCGCTAATCTTGATACCTTCGACCTTCTTCCCGAACACGATTGAGGAAAAGAACTGCTTCGTCCCCTCATCTTCAACATCGTTGCCGACAACGCTGAATTCATAGAGGCGTCCTTCCATAGCAAAAAACTGGGCCGTCTCATTCACAGGCTTACCGCGCGACGTCAACTGCTCACCTTTGATCTCGCCGACGGTTACACCAGTTTCTGATGAACCATCCCAGCGACCGTGTCTGTTCCGTTCGCGCATAAAATCTGCCAGCGACTGGTTGCGAACGTTCTCGTAAACGTAAACGGTATATACGGCGCCGTCAGCATACGCGCCGATGTTTCGTTGACGCTGAGTTCTGCGAATGTCCCAGATTAACGTTTTCAACGTCGTCATTGCTGGAACAGTCGGCAGGGTTACGGAAAACCGCTCACCATCGACCGTGTATCTCTTCCACCCGCTAAGTTCGGCCTGCCTTTGCGCAGCCGGAGACGCGGTTTGCGGTTGGGCCATCGCGGCCGTCGCCGCTAACACGACGCATGCGAGTAAGGACAGTTGCTTCTTCATGGTGAGATCTCCTCGAGAGGTGAGATACGTTCAACATCAAAGCCCTAATTTATCCATTCGCTTGTTCTCGTACACTGAGTCTTCCGCCGGGTAGCGTAGCGACTTCGCGATCGTGCCGTTCTCTTTTGCAATCGACCAGATGATGCTTTCGCCGGCCGGGACGACCTTGGGTTGGGCCAGGAAAACTGAATCGGTAAATGCGTCTTCGGCGTCGATCGGTTGCCAGCCTTTTCCTTTTAACATTTGGATGACATCGTTCAGGAACAGACCGTTGAGCAGATTGAAATGCGTCAGAATCGTGTGCTTGACGGGACGACCGGCGACGCGCTGCGCCAATGAGTCGTAGTACTCGGCGCGCGCCCACATGTGTTCGAGATAGAAGTCGCGATACGGTTTCAGGTCGGCGTTTGGGTCTTTCTTCAATCGCGCAGTCAATCGTTGGTCGATGGCCCAATCGGAATTGTCGATGGTCACGTGCCCGTTGCGATAACCGTTCTGCGACATGAAATTTCGCATACCGTCGCGTTTCGCAGGTGTGTCGCCTTCTTTCAGCATCGGGAAGCGCAAGTACTTGCGAAAGCGTGGAAACTCTTTCAGCAATCCTTCGGCGCGCAGAATGTCTTCCTGGTAGGCATTCAGCTCGGACTCAGGCGCGTTGAAGTTTCGATGTGAATAGGTGTGGTTGCCGATGAGGTGGCCCGCCTTGTCCCACGCGGCAACGAGATCCTTTCCCTCCTGGGGTTCGATGTTGCGACCGATGACAAATGCGGCGGCCTTGATCGAATGTTTGTTCAGCGTGTCGAGAATCGACTGGTTACGTTCCTGCGCAGTTTGCTTTACGGCGTTGCGCCAGTGGTAGTCGTCCATCGTGATGGAAAACTGCGTGGCAGGTTTTGCGGCCAGCGCGGGTACGCCGCCCACGCCGATCGCGAGAGTGCTCAACGTAAACGTTTTGGTAAATGTTCTTCGGTTCATTTGCTTCTCAAGAATGGTTCCCGCAAAGGCGCAAAGCCGCAAAGCCGCAAAGGACAACCTGAATTCTTATCTTGGCGCCTTTGCGCCTTTGCGCCCTTGCGGGAAACTACACAGTTGATGTTTCTCGATACTCGCCCCAAACTCGTCGCAGCGTGTTGCTGATCTCGCCGACTGTCGCGTACGACTCAACACACGCAAGAATTCGCGGCATCAGGTTTTCTGTCGTCGCTGCTGCTCGTTCAAGTTCTCGCAGCGCGTCTTCAAATGCCTTTTCATCGCGTCGTGCACGTAATGTTCTCACGCGCTCGACTTGCGCTTGTTCCAAAGCCGGGTCGATCCGCAATAGTTGCGTTGGCGGCTCTGACTCGAGTTGAAAGCGATTTACGCCGACGACGATCTCATCCTGCGACTCGATCGCCCGTTGATAGCGATACGCCGACTCCTGGATCTCACGCTGAACGTATCCAGTTTCGATCGCGCGCAACATTCCACCCATGCCGTCGATCTTGTTCAAATACTCTTCGGCCCGGTGCTCCACCTGATTTGTCAACTCTTCGATCGCATACGAACCAGCCAACGGATCGACCGTATCGGCAACGCCAGACTCATGCGCAATCACCTGCTGCGTGCGCAACGCAACGCGCGCGGCGTCTTCAGTTGGCAACGCCAGCGCCTCGTCCATGGAATTGGTGTGCAACGATTGAGTGCCGCCAAGTACGGCAGCCAGCGCTTGTATCGTAGTCCGTACGACGTTCACCTCCGGTTGTTGCGCCGTTAACGACGAACCCGCCGTCTGCGTGTGAAACCGTAGCATCAACGAACGTGGATCGCGCGCGTTGAAACGATCGCGCATGATGCGCGCCCAGAGTCGCCGCGCGGCACGAAACTTTGCGATCTCTTCGAGGAGATTGTTGTGCGCGTTGAAGAAGAACGAAATGCGCGGCGCGAATTCGTCAACTGCGAGACCTGCGGTGAGCGCGGCTTCAACATACGTGATGCCGTCGGCCAGCGTAAACGCGACTTCCTGCACCGCCGTCGATCCCGCTTCGCGAATGTGATATCCGCTGATCGAGATCGTGTTCCAGTGCGGCACTTCGCGAGCGCAATACGCAAAGATGTCAGTGACGAGACGCAACGAAGGCGCGGGCGGATAGATGTAAGTGCCGCGCGCGATGTATTCCTTCAGGATGTCGTTTTGCAGCGTACCTCGGAGTTTGTCGAACGAAACGTTCTGCTTGCGCGCAACCGCGAGATACAGTGAGAGCAGTATCGCCGCTGTCGCGTTAATCGTCATCGAGGTCGAGACTTCGTTCAGTGGAATGTCTGCAAACAACCGCTCCATGTCGTCGAGTGAATCGATCGCGACGCCGACTTTTCCCACTTCACCCATCGCCAGCGGATCGTCGGAGTCCAGGCCTATCTGCGTCGGCAAATCGAAGGCGACGGAAAGGCCGGTTGTGCCGTGGGCCAGGAGGTATTTGTAGCGCGCGTTCGATTCTTCAGCCGTGGCGTAACCGGCATACTGCCGCATGGTCCAAAGCCGGCCGCGATACATCGTCGGATAGATCCCGCGCGTGTACGGGAACTCGCCCGGATCTCCTAAATCCGCCTTGTAATCTATGGGATCCGTGTTACCGGGGTTGAAGACGCTCGGAAGTTCTATACCTGCTGCCATTGCTGGAGCGTAGCATAACGCAATTTGACACGATTACACGATTGACACGAGAGTATTCGGCATGAAAACGGTCCGGGTTAACAAGAAGGGCGCCGACCGCGTGCGTCATGGCCACCTCTGGATCTATCGCAGCGACGTGATCGAGGTCGACGCAGAAGGCGGTTCGGTTGTGTCGGTCAGCGATGAGCGCGGAAACTTTATCGGACAGGCTTTATTCAGCGACGCGTCGCAAATAGCGCTGCGCTTCCTGACGCAGGGAACAGAAGAAATAGATCGCGATTGGTGGCGCCGGAAGATCACGGAGGCGGCCGCACGGCGCCATATCGCGGCGGATACCAACGCGTATCGCGTTGTCTATTCCGAAGGCGATCTGCTGCCGTCGTTGATCGTCGATCGCTACGCCGACGTTCTTGTTTTGCAAACACTCTCGCAGGGCACTGACGCGGTGAAGTCGATGCTCGTCGAGATACTGGTCGAAGAGTTCAACCCGCGCGCGATCATCGAGCGAAACGATGCGCGTGTTCGCGAACTCGAAGGACTGCCGTTGAGCAGCGGCACGATCTACGGCGAAGCGCCTAACGAACTGGAAACACTACAACACGGCCTACGCTTCCTCGTCGCTCCTTCGGGCGGTCAAAAGACTGGATCGTTTCTGGACCAGCGCGACAATCGCGTCGCAGCTCGTGACGCGGCACAAACAACAAACCGCGGCCGCGCACTTGACTGTTTCACGTTCAACGGGGCGTTCGCGCTTCATCTCGCCGGAGTCTGCGAACACGTGACCGGCATCGACATCTCAGGCGAGGCAGTCGCAGCGGCGCAACGCAACGCAGAACTGAATCAGTTGACGAACGTCGAGTTTCGCGAAGCAAACGTCTTCGACGCGTTGCGTGAGATGGAAGCGACTCGCGAACGTTTCGACGCGATCGTGCTCGACCCACCGGCGTTCGCGAAGAATCGAGCGAGTTTGAAGTCAGCTTTACGGGGTTATAAAGAGATCAATCTGAGAGCGCTGAAGTTGCTGAATCGCGGCGGCGTGCTCGTTACCTGCACCTGCTCATATCACGTTTCCGAGGAGTTGTTTGTCGACGTCCTAATGCAGACAGCGATTGATGCACACCGTCGCCTGCAAATCGTTGAGAAACGAATGCAGGCGACGGACCACCCGGTCTTGATCACGATGCCTGAGACTTATTATCTCAAGTGCGTGATCGCGCGCGTCATTTAGATCACGGATTGATTCCGGGATCGTTTTCGATAACGACCTTGGTCGTGTAGTCCTTACCACCAACCGACATTTTCACGACGTACGTGCCGGCTTCCAGCGGCAGGCCCTGGGCGAATCCTCCGAACCCGCCGCCGCCTCCACCGCCGCCACCGCCTCCACCACCAAATCCACCGCCCCCGGGCGGACGAGGAGGCGGATCACCGCGAAGGTTCCATTGAATCCTGTTCAGACCAACATCCTTCGTTCCGTTGATGTTCCGCACCACCTTGCCCGTGTAGTCTGAGATCGTGATCTTCACGTCGCCGCTGGGGGCTGACTTAAGGTAGTAGCTGATCGCGGTACCGGGTTGCGGGTTGGTGCCGCGGAAGAGTTTTGCGGCACCCCAATAGCGAGCGAGACGAATGTCGTTCAGCCAGTTCGTTCCCGGTCTGACTTCAAAGATATGCGCCTCGGAGTCCATCACCTTCTGCGTCATCTGCTGCAACGAAGTGATGTCGTCGAGGATGAAGATCCCGCGTCCGTGGGTACCGATGATCAGATCGTTATCGCGCGGATGGACCAGGATGTCATCAATGCGCATCGTAGGCATGCCCGACATGAACGGCTTCCATTCCTTGCCGCCGTTCATCGAGATGAACAATCCAAACTCGGTGCCGACGTACAGCAGGTTCTGGTTTTTTGGATCTTCCTTGATTACGTTGACGTTACCCCACTTCGGAAGGTTGTTGGTGAGCGAAGTCCACGTCGCGCCGTAATCCTTAGTAACGAAGATGTAGGGCTTCATGTCGTTAAGGCGATGGCCGTCAACTGACAGATAGCAAGTCCCCGCGTCATACCGCGAAGGTTCGACGCGCGAGATATGGTATGTGTCGCCAATGCCCGGCACGTTCTTGCTGACGTTGGTCCAGGTGGCGCCACCGTCCTTACTAACCTGGATGTTGCCGTCGTCAGTTCCGACCCACAGGATGCCCGGGATCTTCGGCGACTCAGCCATGGTTACGATGTAGCCGTATCCGGAATAACCATCGTGCTTGGAAGCCATCGGGTCTTTGCCTGGCACGCCCATGATCGGCAGTGTGCTGCGATCGATCTGTTTCGAGAGATCGGGTGTGGCCGTCCAGGTATCACCACGGTCCATCGATCTGAACAACCGGTTGCCGCCGACATACACGACGCGCGGGTTGTGCGGCGAAAGATGAATCGGGGTGCTCCAGTAAAAACGATAGGTTTCACTGGCGGGTGGCGTCGGCACCACGTTCGACTGGAGACCTGCACCGAAACCCTGTGCAGCGGCAAACGCAGCGAGTGTATCAGGAGTCGGCGAACCTTCCGGTGAAGGACTCGCGCTCGGCGAACCACTCGCGCTCGGCGAACCACTCGCGCTCGGCGAGCCACTCGCGGCTGGTCCACCACCGCCCTGGCGTCCACTTCCTCGCGGACGCGGTACGCCACGCGGCCGAATGCTGATGCTACGTCCAGTGCGCATATCCAGACGCTGCACTGCCCCGCCCTGCGATTCGACGTAAATGATGTTGTGGTCCGTGGGATCTATCTGCGTGTAGAATCCGTCGCCGCCGCCTATGCGATACCAGTCAGCGTTCGTAATTCCAACCTGCTGATTGCGCGTTTGACTTGGACCACCCCACGAGCCGTTGTCCTGCAATCCGCCGTAGACGTAGTAAGGCTTACGCATGTCGACGCCGATCGCGTAGAACTGCGCGGCGGGAATCGTGTTGACGAACTCCCACGTCGCACCCTGATCGTAACTGACGTTCAAACCACCATCGTTGCCGACCAGCAAGTGATCGCTGTTCGCAGGGTTAATCCAGATCGCGTGGTTATCGACGTGCGCGATGCCTTGTTGCAGCGATCGAAATGTCTTGCCGCCATCCGTCGACTTGCTGAAATTCAAACCACCCACATAAACAGTCTCCGGATTCTTCGGATCGACGCGAATCTGGCTGTAGTACATCGGGCGATTGTTTTCGTTGCTGACGACGCGCCAGGTTTTTCCTTTGTCATCGGAACGCCAGACACCGGATCGCTTTGGATCGGGCGGCCGTGGCGTGGGCGAAGCGGCCGGACTCGGCGCGACGCTTGGCGATGGTGAAGCGGAAGGTGACGGACTCGGACTCGGTGCGACCTGCCCGCCCGGCGTTTCTTCGCCGCCCGTTCCCGTGCTTGTGCCTACTTCAATCTGCGCGTACAGGATGTTTGGATTCGATCGCGAAACATCGAGACCGATGCGGCCGAGAATTCCTTCCGGCAAACCGGCGCCTTCGAGTTTCTTCCACGTCTTGCCTGCGTCGATGGTTTTCCAGATGCCGCTGTTTGGTCCACCACCGTTAAAACCAAAGTTGGTGCGGCGGCGCTGATACGAAGCGGCGTAGAGAATCTTGTTGTCGGAGGCGTCCATCGCGAGGTCGGTGAAGCCTGTGTCTTCGTCGATGAACTTGACGTTGGTCCACGTCTTACCGCCGTCGGTAGTCTTGTAGACCCCGCGCTCCTTGTTTGGTCCAAACAGGTGACCGATCACGGCAACATAGACGGTGTTCACATCTTTCGGATCGATGACTATGCGGCCGATGGTCTGCGAGTCTTCGAGTCCCATCTTCGTGAACGTCTTGCCAGCGTCGACTGATTTATAAATGCCATCGCCATAGCTGGAGCTCTGTCGGTTGTTTGGCTCACCGGTGCCCACCCAAACGGTGTTTGGATCCGACGGCGCAACGGCGATATCACCGATCGAATGCGTGCTGTACGTGTCGAAGATCGGCGTGAACGTCGTGCCGTTGTTCGTCGACTTCCAAACGCCATTGGTCGCGAACGCGATATAAATGATGTACGGATTCTGTTCCGGCACGGCGAAGTCGTCGATACGTCCGCCCATACTGGCCGGGCCGATGCTGCGAAAGACAAAACGTTTCAGCGTCGGATCGGTTGACCAGTTGATTGGCGTTGGCGTAGGGCTGGGGCTGGCTTGAGCCGCGGCCTGATTCTGCTGTGACGCAGCGTTCCGCGAGTGCACCGTCACTGTAGCCAGCGCCACAGCAAGAACGATCACGATTAAGAGCCCAAAATCGTAAACGGAGCGGGACCGGTCTTTCATGCGAAAGTGTCCTTTCACTTTTTGGTCGTCTAACTTCTGCGGGATAGAACTGTTGCCTTAGAAAAAGGCAGTAGAACGGTAGCAACGCAACCCAATTTTTCGTAGGTTGAATTGCGGAATATAAAGAAGTAGCGGGTTTTATGCAATAGATCGGCTTGGCATTGCGTCCTGCGGGGTTGTGTTGCAAACACCGCTTCGAAATAATCTCGAAAGACTTTTTCCATTGCAAAAGGCGTAGAATCGGCCATCCTTATTGGAATTGAGAATTAGGGAGTCCATGATCACTCGCGCGCGGCGGTTTGTATTCGTTCTGTGGTTCGCATCTGTTTGTCTGCTTGCGTCACCATCGACTCCGGCGCAGGAACGGCTGTGCGATCCATCATGGGAGTTTTGTTACGACCAGATACGGCAGCTCGTGCGGTCAGAAACGGTCGGCATCGACATGGCGTTTTACATGATCGAGCTGCCGGGGCTGGTTGACGAGGTCATCGCCAGGCATAACGCCGGCGTTCGTGTACGCCTCGTCGTGGAACCGCGCGGTAGTATTAAGTTTCCTCAAAACCAGCCACTACTCGATAAATTGCAAGCTGCCGGAATTCCCATGCGCTATAAGGTGGGCGACGGTATTGTGCACGTTAAACAGGCGCTCTTCGCAGCTCAGAACACCGTGCTCTTCACCGGGTCGAACTTCGGCGATGCGGATGTCGGACCTTACGCGCAGTTTGAGAACTACGTCGATGGAGCGTGGTATTTCACTAACGATCCGGCAGTCGTTAACAGCTTCAAAACCAGGTACGACGACATCTGGACTAACACGACTCTCTATGGAAACTACGCGAATATTACCGGTCCTCTGACACGGCGCTATCCGACGTTTGCGATCGATCCGTCGGTGAATTTTGTGCCCAACAGCAACCCCGCGGAAGATTACGGCGCGCGGATGATTGCCGAGCTCGATCGTGAGAACCAGAAGATCGATTTGACGATGTACCGCGTCACGGACGTGGGAATTGTTGATGCGTTGTTGCGTGCGTTGGCGCGTGGCGTGCCGGTGCGGCTGCTCGCGGAGCCTCATGAATACCGCTTTGACATAAGCCGACTTGGTGCGGAGTTCACGGGCCCTTACAACATGGACCGGATGTTTGCGGCGGGTGTGCAGATCCGTATGCGCAAGCATCGCGGGTTGAATCATCAGAAGTCGGTAACGCTTTACGGGAATGGAATGACGGTCTTTGGTTCGTCGAACTGGAGCTGGCAGTCATTCAACTTCCAGGAAGAGCACAACTATTTCACGAACAAGGGTTGGTTTTTTCAGTGGTTCGTCGATCAGTTTAATCGGAAGTGGAACTCGGCGACGGAGTATGAGGCGTTTGTGCCATTGCCGCCGGAAGTACCGGTTAACCGCGGACCCGCGATTGGAACGACCGTTGGAACGTCGGCGATGTTGAGCTGGGAAGGAGGACGTTGGGCGCACAAGTACGACATTTATCTCGGGACGAGTCCGAGTGAATTGTCGCGGGTTGCGGCTGATGTAGTTACGGGGACGTTGGGACCGGATGGGGAGGAGACGTTCATCGTTTCGGGCTTGCAGAGTGGTGTGACGTATCACTGGCGCATCACCGGCAAAACGATGGCGAATAAGACTACTGATGGTCCGGTGTGGAGTTTTACAGTGTCCGGTACGGCACCGACGCCCACGCCAACTCCTCCACCCACTCCTACTCCTACACCGAGTCCTACACCCACTCCGACTCCTACTCCTACACCGACGCCAACTCCGACGCCGAGCTCGGAATCGCCGAACAACACGCGCCTACCACCAGCTACTCAGATCGTCGACAGCACCGGGGCTGTGTGGACACTGTCGGGTCAAATTATTTTGCGCAACGGTGTAGACACAGGTGGGCGCGGTACTCCAATTCTGTATTGCACTCGTGTCGTATATGTGTTTGGCCTCGATAACCAATGGTGGCGTTGGAACGGCAGCTGGATACCGGTGGGTGTTGTCGATCCGTGCAGCGGATCCACTCCCACACCGACACCAACTCCAACGCCTACGCCAACACCGGGCGGAGAGTCTCCGAATAACACACGCGTGCCACCAGGCACGCAAATCGTGGACAGCAATGGTGATATCTGGACTCGTGCGGCTAACGGAGCGATCCTGCGCAACGGTGTCCAAGCATCGGGCGGCGTTGGTTCTCAGATTCTTTACTGCAATCGCATCGTCTATG
>Ga0209485_1000286_pt1 | contig 16192 bp, 11 predicted proteins | sample NCAS100_FD_187516 | JGI IMG/M metagenome (GOLD analysis project Ga0209485, IMG submission 187516) | Agricultural soil microbial communities from Utah to study Nitrogen management - NC AS100 (SPAdes) (version 2) | ecosystem: Environmental > Terrestrial > Soil > Agricultural land | place: USA... | reverse complement strand
AGTGGTCGCTGCACCGGACCCTGCGGAGCGGACAGCTCGACCATCTCGACTTTGCCCGCACCGCCCGACGGGACTTTGGCCTCGAGGCCATCGAGTACGTCAACACCTTTTTCAAGACCAGAGCCGCCGATGCCGGCTACCTGGCGGAGATGAACCGGCGCGCCGCGGATCATGGGGTGTACCAGCACCTGATCATGATCGACGCGGAGGGGGCGCTCGGCGACCCCGACGCCGAGCGCCGCCGCATCGCAGTCGAGAACCACCACAAATGGGTCGAGGCCGCCGCGACGCTGGGCTGCGCCACCATCCGGGTGAACGCGGAGAGCAAAGGGACCTGGGAGGAACAGCAGAAGCTCGCCGCCGACGGGCTGCGCCGGCTCACCGAATACGGCGCCTCCCGCAACATCAATGTCATCGTCGAGAACCACGGCGGGCTCTCCTCCAACGGCGCCTGGCTGTCCGGGGTGATGAAACAGGTGGACCACCCCCGTTGCGGGACCCTTCCCGATTTCGGCAACTTCTACGAGTACGACCGCTATCAGGGCGTCACCGACCTGATGCCCTGGGCCAAGGCGGTCAGCGCCAAGTCCTACGATTTCGATGCGCGGGGGGAGGAGACCACGCTGGACTTCCGCCGCTTCCTCAGGATCGTGTCCGACGCCGGGTTCCGGAGCTGGATCGGGGTGGAATACGAGGGGAACCGGCTCCCGGAGCGAGAGGGCATCAGCCGGACCATCACACTCCTGGAACGGATCCGGACCGAGCTTGCGGGTTAGGGCATCCGGGTCGACTGCCAGGCCAGCAGCCGCCAGACCCCTTCCCCGCGGGCATGCACGGTGGTGACCCGGAGCATCACCTCGAAAGGGGTGCCCTCGAGCGACCCCGTCGCCGAGACGATTCCGGTGCCGATCGCCGTCTCCCCCACCAGCCGGTAGGACAGCGACACCGGGACCAGCGCCTGGTACACCGTCCGGCGCGACCCGATCGCGGCCAGGTGGCTCTCCTTGGTCTCCACCATCGCGTTGGAGTGGGTGTAGGTCAGCCCCTCGTCCAGCATCGGGCGCAGCGCGGCAGTATCCGCGCGGACCATCGCGGCGAAGCGACGGCCCTCCGCCTGGCGGAGGGCCTCCAGGGGATCGCGCTGCCCGATGCCGGGCAGCAGCAGCAGGGCCAGGACCGCTGCCTTCGAAGTCCTCATGATCTCACCACCAGGTGAACGGGAATGCCGCCGTTGCTCGAGCTCCAGCGGACGCTGGTCGGGAGTGCGGTCTCCGCCAGCAATCCAGCGTCGGCGGAGAGCAGGGCCACCGTCCACCCGAAAAAGCGCTGGGCGACCAGGGCGCCGAAGCCGCGGTACAGATTGCCGAGCGCGCCCCGGTCTCCCACCCGGATTCCGTAAGGCGGGTTGGTGGCCAGCAGCCCGGTCGGGGCGGGCGGCGTTGTCTCGGAGAACGGGCGCTGCGCGAAGGCGATGTCCACCGCGACCCCGGCACGCTCCGCGTTCGCGACCGCCGCGTCGATCGCGCCGGCGTCCCGGTCGCTGCCCAGAATCGGTGCGCCGGCCCCGGCGCGGATACGAAGCCTCGCTTCCTCCCGGAGTCCGCGCCAGGTGTCGGCATCGTATCCGGGCCAGCGCTCGAACCCGAAGGATCGGAGCAGACCGGGCGCGATCCGGCGGCGGAGGAGCGCCGCCTCGATCGGCAGGGTGCCCGCGCCGCAAAAGGGATCGACGAACGCCCAGTCCTCCCGATCGCCCGCGCCCAGCAGCATCGCCGCGGCCAGGGTCTCGCGCAGCGGAGCCTTGGCGGTGGCGAGCCGGTATCCCCGGCGGTGCAGGAGTGCCCCCGAGCTGTCGGCGCTGATGGTGACCACGTCGCGCAGCACCCGGACCAGGAAGAGCTGCGCCTCGTCGTCCGGCTCACCATCCGCAGGAGCGCCGGTCACGGCGGCGAGCCGCTGGGCGATCCCGTCCAGGTGATAGAGCCGGGATTTCCTGCTGCTGACCCGAAACCGCATCGGCGCCCCGGGCGCCAGCACCCGATCCCAGGGCACCCGGCGCGCCTTGCGCTCCAGCTCGTAGAACGCGCGGGCGGGAAATTCCGCCAGCCGGACCACGATGCGGCTCGCGGTCCGGAGCTCGAGGTTGGCGGCGTAGAGCTGCCGGGTGGTGGCACGGAAGGCCACCCCGCCCGGCTCGGAGCCGTCGGGCCCGATCCCCAGCCCGGCGAGCTCGGCGGCGGTGAGGTGCTCGACCCCCGGCGGGGTGATCGCGAAGCAGGCGTGGAGATCGGCCTCGGGCATCTGCAGAAATGTAGCCGGCTTGACGGCGCTTCCAGCCCGCCATAGGTTATCAATCCATAGACTATCAATGGGTTGATACACTATGCCTGCTCCGCGCGATCCGCTCCGGGCCGAGCTCCTCCCCGGGACCCTCGACCTCCTGATCCTCAAGACGCTCTCGGTCCAGCCCATGCACGGCTACGGCATCGCCCAGCACATCGGGCGGCTTTCCGCCGAGGCGCTCCGGGTCGAGGAGGGCTCGCTCTATCCGGCGCTGCAACGGCTCCGGCTCAAGGGCTGGGTCAAGGCCGAATGGAAGCTGAGCCCGACCCGGCGCCGGGCCCGGTACTACGCCCTCACCCCGGCGGGCCGTCGCCGGCTGGCCCTGGAGGTGTCCGCCTTCGATCGGCTGGTGACCGCGGTGCGCCGGGTGGTGCGACCGGCATGACCTCATGGCTGCGCCGGCTGGCCTGGCTGCTGGGCCGCCGCCGGTTCGAGGCCGACTTGGGCGAGGAGCTCCGCATTCACGAGGAGATGGCCGCCGAACAGGCCCGGCATGAAGGGCTGTGCCCCGAGGCTGCCGGATTCGCCGCTCGCCGCCGGGTGGGGAATCGCGCCCAGCTCGCCGAGGCGGCGCGGGACGTCTGGCGTCCCGCCGCGCTGGGCGATCTCTCCCAGGATGTGCGCTACGCACTCCGCGGGCTCCGGCGCCAGCCCGGCCACGCCGCGGCCGCGATCATCACCCTCACGCTCGGGATCGGAGCCACCACGGCGCTGTTCAGCGTGCTGGATGCAGTGCTGCTCCGGCCACTGCCCTATCCCGACCCCGATCGGCTGGTCCAGGTCTGGGAGCACCACCGGCCTCGGGACCGCCGTGAAAACGTCGTCTCGCCGCTCAATTATCTCGTCTGGCACGATCGCGCCCGGAGCTTCGAGGCGCTCGCGATCCACCGCTCGGTCGGCATCTCGCTCGCCGGAGATCTTCCGGAGCAGCTGACCGGACGTGCCGTGTCCAGCACCTTCTTCGCGGTCCTGCGGGCTCGGCCCGCGCTGGGCCGGCTGTTCAACCCGGCCGACACAGCCGTCGGCGCGCCCCGGGCTCTGCTGTTGAGTCATGGCCTGTGGAAGCGCCGCTTCGGCGGTGATTCAGGCATCGTCGGCAGCACGCTCGAACTCCGCGAGGAAACTGCCAGGATCGTCGGCGTCATGCCGGAGGACTTTCGGCCGGTCGGGGACGAGTCCTACTGGGAGCCCTGGCCCATGACCAGCGAGCTCCGGACCCGGCGCGGGCGGGGTGCGCTGGTGGTGGGCCGGCTCCGGGACGGCGTGAGCGCGGAGGCGGCCGACCGGGAGCTTAAGGCGATCGCCACCGGGCTGGAGCTGGAGTACCCTGACTTCAATACCGGCTGGACGGTGGATGTCGTCCCGCTCCAGCACCAGGTGACGGCCCGGGCCAAGCCGGTCCTGCTCCTTCTGGCCGGCGCGATCGGGTGCGTCCTCCTGATCGCCTGCGCCAACGTCGCCAACCTGAAGCTCGGCCAGGTGCTCGCCCGGCGCGGCGAGATCGCGGTTCGCGCGGCGCTGGGTGCTTCGCGCGGGCGGATCCTCCGTCAGATGGCCGTCGAGGGGCTGGTGCTCGCGGTCGCCGGCGGTGCCCTGGGCGTGCTCGCGGCGGTCGTGGGGGTCAAAGCGCTGGTGCGGAGCGAGCTGCGCCAGATTCCCCGGCTCGCGGAAGTGGGCGTGGACATCCGGATTCTGGGGTTCGCGCTGCTGGTCATCGGGGCGGCAGGCGTGGTGTTCGGACTGGCGCCCGCGCTCGGTCTCCGGGAAGGCGAGCTCCGCCAGCCCCTGGGCCGGCGAGGCGGAGAAACCGGTGGCGCCCCCGGTGGCCGTCGGCTTCGGGGTGCTCTGGTCTCGTTCCAGGTCGCGCTTTCCCTCATGCTGCTGGCCGGCGCGGGGCTCACCGTGCGTTCTCTGGGCAATCTGCTGTCGCAGGATCCCGGCTTCGACGCCAGAAACCTCCTCACCATGGACCTGAGCCTTTCGGGTGAGGCCTACGCGGAGGAGCGGCGCATCGCATTCTCCCAGGAGCTGGTCAGCCGGATCGCCGCGCTCCCCGGTGTGGCCGAGGTGGGACTGGTGAATGCCCTCCCGCTGCATGGCCAGCCCGCCGGAACCAGGATCCGGGTACTGAGTCGGCCCGCGCCGCCACCGGGGCAGGAGCCGGTTGGAGACATCAGCGTCGCCGACACGGGCTATTTCCGCGCCATGCGGACACCGCTGCTCGAAGGCCGCGGATTCACGGCGTCCGACCGAAGCAGCGCGCCGAACGTCGTGGTGGTGAATTCGGCCTTCGCGCGCCAGCTTCTGGACGGCACGTCGCCGATCGGCCAGCGGATCCAGGTCAACTTGTGGGAGCCGGACAGCATCGTCGAAATCGTCGGCGTGGTGGGCGACATGCGCCGGGTCGGCCTCGAGGTCGCGGCCCGCCCGGCGGTGTTCTACCCCTACCTCCAGCAACCCGCCCGGTTCCTGAGCCTGGTGATCAGAACCGAGAGCGCTCCGGAAGAGCTGGCTCCGACGGTGCGGGCGCTCGTCTCGGGGCTCGACCGGCAGCTTCCCATTCTGAATCTCGAAACGATGCAATCCTATGTGGCGGCGTCCACCGACGATCGCCGCTACCCCATGCTGCTGTTGAGCCTGCTGGCCGGACTCGCGGTGGTGCTCTCCGTGGTGGGCCTGTATGGGGTGCTGGCCTACAGCGTGGGGCAGCGGTCCCGGGAAATCGGGCTTCGCCGCGCGCTGGGGGCCACCGGCGGAACCATCGCACGGCTGGTGACCGGAGAAGGATTCCGGTTCGTGGGCATCGGCCTCGCCGTCGGCCTGGTCGCGACGCTGCTCTGCACCCGCTTCCTGGGGCGGCTGCTCTACGGGCTTTCGCCCACCGATGCCGTCACCCTGGCGCTCGCCGCCGGCGGGCTCCTGGTGATGGCGGGTTTTGCCACCTGGATCCCTACCCGCCGCGCTCTGCGGGTCGATCCGGCCGTGACCCTGCGCGAAGATGGCTGAACCGCCCTTCCCAACTCGCTCTTCGCTCTTCGCCATCGCTACCCCTTGACATCTTAGGGAAGTAGCGGCACCCTTCTCCCTAAGATCTTTATGGGAGATGCGGTGGCCGCGCTCGACCTGTTCCAGGGCACTCTGGACCTGCTGGTGCTCAAGGCACTCTCCTGGGAACCCGCCCACGGGTATGCGGTAGCGACCTGGATCCGGGAGCGGTCCGACGAAGCCTTTCTGGTGGAGGAAGGGGCGCTCTACCCCGCCCTCCATCGGCTGGAGCGGCGCGGCGCCATCGAGTCGGAGTGGGGTCTCTCCGAAAACAACCGGCGGGCCAAATACTATCGGCTCACCGCTCGGGGACGGACCCTGCTGCGGGCCGAAGCCTCCCACTGGGATCGCTACGTCGGTGCAGTGGGCAGGATTCTCCGCGCGGCAGAGCGCTGAGCGCCATGCCCAGCTTCCGGCGGTTGTTCCGGCTGAGCGGCAGGGAGCCCGCGCCCGCGGAAGACATCGCGGCCGAGTTCGAGGCCCATCTGCAAATGAAGGCCGACGCGCTGATCCGCGAAGGGCGTCCTCCCGGAGCGGCCCGGCGGGAGGCGGAAGCGCGCTTCGGACCGCTGGAGCGATTTGCGCTGGAGTGCCGGCGGATCGATCGTACCGAACGTCGGGAGCGGCGGGTCCGGGAGTGGTGGTCGGGGCTGCTGCAGGATCTGCGGCTGGCCGGCCGGGGGCTGTTGCGATCGCCGGGGTTCACCGTCACCGCCGCGCTGGTGCTCGCGCTGGGTATCGGCCTCAACGCCACGGTCTTCTCGGTGCTGCGCGGCGTGGTACTCCGCCCCCTGGCGCTTCCCGGGCCGGACCGGGTGCTCGCCCTGCACTCCAGCAATCCGGCCGCGGGATGGCCGGAGTTCTCGGTCTCTCCCGCCGACTTCCTGGATTGGTCCCGGGAGATCAGGAGCTTCCGCGCGATGGTGGCGTGGGTGTCCTACGACGCCGCGGCCACCGGTCTGGGCCCCGCCGAGCAGGTGCCGGCCAGCGCGGTGACCAGCGGATTCATGGAGGTGACCGGGGTACGGCCCGCGCTGGGCCGTCCGTTTGTCGAGGCGGAGTTCGCGCCCGGCGCGCCCCGGGTCGCGATCATTTCCCACGAAGCCTGGGTCACCCGCTTCGGCGGGACGGCGGACGTGCTGGGGCAGCGCTGGATCCTGGACGGCGAGAATCGGGAGATCGTGGGCGTCATGCCGCCGGGCTTTGTGTTTCCCGCTGCCAGGAGCGATGCCTGGCTCCCCTTCCAGATGCCGCCCGATGCGATGTCGCAGCGGGGCGCTCACTATCTGACCGTGGCCGGCCGCCTGGCCGACGGGGCAACGCTCGAGCAGGCCCAGACCGATTTGGTCACCCTGGCCGCCCGGCTGGAGCGCGACTTCCCCAGGAGCAATACCGGCTGGACGGCGCTGCTGCGGCCGCTGCACGAGGAAGTTGTCCGCGAGGCCCGGCCCACCCTGGTTCTGCTGATGAACGGGGTCTGGCTGCTGCTGCTGCTGGCCTGCGCCAACGTCGCCAGCCTGGTCCTGGTGCGGGCCGCGGGCCGGAGCGGTGAAGTCGCAGTGCGCTCCGCCCTGGGAGCCGGGCGGGGTCGTCTGGTCCGGCATGCCCTGAGCGAGGTGATGGTCCTGGTGGCAGCCGGTGCCGCCCTCGCGCTGCCGGTGGCGCTGCTGGGCACCGACTTGATCCGCCGGCTGGCGCCGCCGGGGGTGCCGCGCATTGACGAAGTCCGGCTCGACTCGGTGGCGCTGCTGTTCACGCTCGGGGTCACCGCGCTCTCCGCGGTGCTGGTCGGCATTGCACCGGCGCGTCGGATTCTGCGGGCCGACCTGCGCCGAGCGCTGGCGGGATCCGGTGGGCGCAGCGTCGGGCAGCATCGCGCTCTGCATCGCTGGCTGGTGGCGGCGGAGACCGCCTTGGCGCTCGCGCTGCTGGCGGTGGCCGGCGTGCTGCTCAAGAGCAAAGCGCGACTCGAAGCGGTGGACCCCGGTCTCGATCCCTCTTCGACCCTGGTGGCTTCGGTGTCCCTGCCGGGGAAGCGCTATCCGGACAGCGAGAGCATCGTGCGGTTCCAGACCGAGCTGCTGGCCCACGCCGGGGCGCTGCCAGGGGTGGAATCGGCGTCCCTGATCTTTGGACTCCCCCTGACCGGCTTCGGATGGAGCGGAAGTTTCATCATCGACAGCATGCCGGTGCCGGACGGAGTCAGACAATCCGCCCAGGTACGGGTCGTGAGCCCGGAGTATTTCACCACCCAGCGTATTCCGGTGCTCGAGGGTCGCGGTTTCACCAGTGAGGACCGCCGGGGCAGCCGTCGGGTGCTGCTGGTGAGCGCCGCGGCGGCGCGACACTTCTGGCCCGGCATCAAGCCATTCGGCCGGTACCTGCGATTCGGGGTGCGGCCCGGCGACGACCGCCCCGAAGGGGAGATCATCGGGATCGTGGGCGACGTGAGGGAGCGCGGCCTCGACCAGGAGCCACGACCGATCGTCTACGTCCTGGCCGACCAGGTGGCGGTGGATGAAGTCGCCCTGCTGCTGCGCAGCAGCGTCGCTCCGGCCTCGGTCGCGCCGGGGCTCCGCCGCATCGTCTCGGCGCTGGACCCGGAGATGCCGCTGAGTGGCGTCCGCACCATGGAGGATGTGCTCCGGGATGCCACCGCACCGCAGCGGTTCCGGGTCTGGCTCATGGGGTTCTTCGCCCTGCTCGCCGTGGCGCTCGCCGGCCTCGGGATGTACGCCGTGCTCTCGCATGTCGTGTCCCAGCGGACCCGCGAGATGGGGCTGCGCCGTGCCCTGGGAGCCAGCGACCGTCAAGTGCGAGGAGAAGTGGTGCGGTCCGGGATGCGCGATGCCGCCGTGGGTGCCACGGTGGGGCTGGGCATCGGCTGGCTCATCACCCGGAAGCTGTCCGGCCTGCTCTTCCAGGTCACCCCGGGCGACCCGGTGGTGCTGGCCGGCTCCGCGGCGCTCTTCCTCGGCGTCGCGCTGCTGGCCTGCTGGGTGCCGGCGCGCCGGGCCACCCGGGTCGATCCCGGGCTGGTTTTGCGCGGAGAGTAGCTCAAGGCGCTTTGGAATCCGGTAATCCGCGGTCGCAACGGCAGCACGGTGCTGTCCGCGTCGGGCCTCCGGAATCTGGTGGCCGCCATACTTCCGGCACCAGCGATAAAGCGTAGTCTCCGTGATAGCATGGCGGCGGCAGAGCTCGCTGATTTCTTCGCCCGCCTCCGCCTCACACCTCCCGAGGCTCGCGCAGCTCCTTTGCCCATTAAGGGGCGGCGTCTACGAAACGCGATCAACTCCATTTTGCAAGTCTTGGTAGCCCTCGGCCTGTAATGAGTCGCATGCGCATCCGATTCGGTGACCTCGCCACCCACAACGGCTCCGCCAGTGACCGCCAAAGCGGTCAGATCGCCGGCGCGATAACAGCGGGCAAGCTTGGCCGCATCGCGCCGATCGGTCTTGACGCGGTCGCGGGCTTTCACGGGGATCAAGGTGGGGGCGACCACGTCGCAGTGGACGCCCAGCTGGGTGAGCTGCCAGTAGAGGACGTAGCCATAGGGGCTCCCCTCATAGCAGACCCGCAGTCGAGCCGCAGGGCCCAGTTTGCGAACCAGCCGGGCCACCACGTCCGGCCGATTGGGGATCACGCCCGGCGTCCGGAGCTCCCCGGTGGGCTCGGCCACCGCCACGGCAATCGTCTCCGCATGGACATCGAGCCCGACATGGCGCAATTTGGTAATCATAAGACCGGCTCCTTCGCATGTAGCTCTGCGTGGTCACACTCCGATCGCGTAACCTACGTCCTGCGATCGGAGCCGGTCATTCCATATTGACTAGACTTGAATCATTCGAGACGCCATCCCTTAGCTATGGCTCGCTCCCAGAAATGACGAAAGGAGGACCGCTGAACTCCGCAATCCTCCCTTCTGGTCAGTTACCAACCATTCCCATGCCCCAATCGGGCGAACTGCCCGCTCTCTTCTCTAAGGCAGATAAGCTAGGTGCCTCCAGACTTCGGCTTTTTCCAATGAGGGAGATGCGCCATCATCTCCATAGCTCTCACCGAGCCAAACCCTTGAATCTCTCGTGGAACCATCAGATTCATCAATTCCAATGGAGACTTGGAGCCTTGCCGACGAGGGCTCAATACCGGCTCATTTCGGCCACGCGGTCTCACATTAAGACGAAGTCGGCGCGGGACTGAATCGCCAAAGCGCTCTACCGTCTCGCCAGCCGCGCGTAGACCACGACGTAAATCCTCGTCTGTCGCGTCCCCCTCCCTCAACAGTAAGATTGGTCGGCCCTCGTCACCGGGCGCTCGAAGCACAGAGGCGCGGGCGTTTGATGGCCTAAGATTAGGAACGATGGCGACAGTTACTGGAATTAGCCCACGCTTGTCCTTGGCCTCCTTTTCCCAGGCCTTGCGTCTAACTCTCTCCTCCTCTGCTGAAAGAGCTGCAGGTGGATTGGCGCGAATCTCGGCAAGATAGTCAGCCAACATTCGTCGCGCCTGATCCCGGTGCTCCAAGGGCACGTCTGAGGTGATCGAATCAACAAATTTCGAATCGATACCTATCAGAATATCCGCCTGTCGCGCTTGCTCCTCATTAGGCTGTGGTCCCACGGTTTTCACCTCACTTGTACATGCCAGTAGTATCAGGCAAAAGACAGCGCAGAAGCGGTCGACAACCCGCTGACGATGATTTACCGGCGAGGAAATCATATTTCCCACTCCTCTCCATCGCAATATTGCCCGCGGTATTGCTCATGATATCCCGAGCTGTCGACCCACCAATCCCAGACGTCCCAGCAATCCGGAGGGGGCGTGCCTCCACAGTAGTCCTCGGGTTCGCTTCCAATAATGATGCTGGCGAGACTATCCTTTGAATCCGCTCGTAGTGTCTCGCCTTCACCACCTCCTTCCCCTCCTCCTCCGCATGTCTCGCCTTCTCCGCCTATCATTACAGCGAATCCTCGCACGGCAATACCTGGAGTTGGGAATATTTTCATGAAAAGCGGCGAAACAATCATACAAGTGTGATGAATGCCGCTAAGCGCCCACTGCCAACTGTGGGCGTCGTAAGACACTTCGTCCGGTTGCATCATCATATACCACGCCGTCCACGGATGCCCGCCCAATTCTGTAATAGCTAATTCAGTGGGCGTGAATGGAATCTTTGTCTGAGGATGTTCCTCCCACGGTACGTTGAAGGTGTATGACGTATATGTTGGCACATAACCAGGGAAATACGATGCCAAGAACTGAGCGGAAACAGGAATTTCGCCAGGACATCCAAGAATTGTTTGAGCATACAAGCCATTCGACACGCCGGTTACTAGGAGGCAAGGTAAGAGGATGACCTTTCCAACGATTCTGAGAACACGCTGAATGCCTCGTGGCGTCATGTCGATACTCCTTTTTCGTTGGGGTGAGTCCCAGATCTAGTTGAAATGTGGGTGGTGCCTCGATACCTAACGAGGCGGCGCCTCAGACCGACGAGGTGTAGGGGAGCGGGTGAGGGATGGCGGACTCCAAGCTGAGCGTCGAACATTGGGGTGCCGTCCTGCGCACCGGATATCACCGCTGGGCGGTGAGGTGGTGCCTCGCGGAGTCAGGCCGAGGTGTTAGCGCAAAAGTTGGATCGTTGCAAGGAGGTTCGCCTTAGATCACAGGGAACACGGACCCAAGCATTGGAGCGGCGCCCAAAGCGCGCAAGAGTGCCTGATTATGGTGCTATAAGATGTTAGAGATAGACCGTCTATGGGGATGCTGACTTAGGTATGTGACAAGCTGCGTCGATCCACGCCCGATACTGAATCGGTTCCCGCGCGTGCGCCGGATCGATCTCCTCACTGTGGTGAGACCCGCGATGGTCCGCTCTAAGCTTGAGCACCCGGCAGCACCTCCGCGCCGAGATGCGGAGACACTCCACCGCGGTGCGGAGAGTCCCCGCTACTTCCGACGTCCGACGGCAGTGCTTCCGCACCTCGCCCGAAGCTGCAGGCACGCATCGGGCTCCCAAGTGGCCCCAAGAGCACTCCTGCGTTGCCATTGCCATCGTCGTGTCAGGGAACGGCTGTCAAAGCCCGGTGACCAAGAGCGGCTTCAATCCTTAGGCGATCGATTGCCGAATGGATCTCGACCTCGATCAAAAGTCGGCGGACCGGCCATCAGCTCTCGCCTCTTCTCATGGCTGAGGATGACCAGTTTCGGAAGCGTCGCTGCGATACGCTTTCGCGCTGTACCAGCCGTCCCAGCGCCAGTGGGAATGGACCAGGTCCTTGGCCGGTTGACTGGTGAGCGCGCGAATCCGGTCCAGCACATCCACCGCCGCCACCCCGTTGCCGGTTCGCTGCCGTTCGCTGAGGGGTGAAGAGCGGAGGGGGCGCCTCGATGGCGGGTTTCACCCTCAGGCGCTTGCCCCCGGACGCCGCGGACCGTTTCTTGGGGCATGGATTCCCTTCCGCTGGTGGCGCGAGCTCGTGAGCACGGGAGCCGGGTGGCGATCGTGGATCCGGACCGCAGCTACAGTTACCCGGAGCTGCTGGAGGCTTCAGCCCGGGTGGCCGGGGCACTGCTCGAAGGCGGCAGTGACCTGCGCGAGGCGCGGGTGGCCTACTTCATTCCGCCGGGTTTCGCGCACCTGGCGGTGCAGTGGGGCATCTGGCGCGCCGGCGGCATCGCGGTGCCGCTGGCGCTCTCCCATCCTCCGCCGGAGCTCGGATACGTCCTCCGCGACGCGGATGCGACCATCGTCGTGTCCGATGCTCCGTCGGCCCCGATGCTCGCGCCGCTGGCTGCCGATACCGGAGCCCGCTTCCTGGGCAGCAACGACGCCCTCGCGGGAGCGGCCACCGCGCTGCCCGCCATCGCCTCGAGCCGGCGGGCGATGATGGTGTACACCAGCGGAACCACGGGAAAGCCCAAGGGCGTGGTGACCACCCACGCGAACCTTGCGGCCCAGATCACCTCGCTGATCGAGGCGTGGGAGTGGAGCGGTGACGATCGCATCCTCCTGGTGCTGCCGCTCCATCATGTCCACGGCATCGTCAACGTGGTGTGCTGCTCGCTCTGGGCCGGCGCGGTGTGCGAAATCCTGCCGAAGTTCGACCCGACGGAGACCTGGAAACGCATCGCCGCCGCGCGGCTGACGGTGTTCATGGCGGTGCCCACCATCTATGCGCGGCTGATCGCCGCCTGGGATACGGCCTCGCCCGAGGCACGCGAAGCCATGTTCGCCGGGTGCCGGGCGATGCGGCTCATGGTCTCCGGATCCGCCGCGCTCCCGGTGGTGACCCTGGAGCGGTGGCGGGAGATCAGTGGCCACACCCTGCTGGAGCGCTACGGGATGACCGAGATCGGCATGGCGCTCTCCAACCCACTCCACGGCGAGCGCCGTCCCGGCTCGGTCGGTTCCCCTCTTCCCGGGGTCCTTGTTCGGCTGGTGGACGAGGCGGGCCTGGCGGTGGGGCCGGGCGTCCCGGGAGAAATCGAGGTGCGGGGGCCCGGCGTGTTCCAGGAGTACTGGCGCCGTCCCGACGCGACCCGGGACGCCTTTCGGGAGGGCTGGTTCCGCACCGGGGACACCGCGGTCGTGGAGGAGGGTCGCTACCGCATCCTGGGCCGCAGCAGCGTGGACATCCTCAAGACCGGCGGATTCAAGGTGTCGGCGCTGGAAATCGAGGAGGAGCTGCGCGGCCATCCCGCGGTGGCGGAGTGCGCGGTGGTGGGGATCCCGGATGCCGAGTGGGGCGACAAGGTCTCGGTGGCCATCGAGCTTCGCCCCGGGACCGCGCTTTCGCTCGAAGAGCTCCAGCGCTGGGCCCGGGAGCGGCTGGCGCCCTACAAGGTTCCCCGGCTGCTATGCACCGTGTCCGCCCTGCCTCGCAACGCGATGGGCAAGGTGATGAAGCCGGAGGTGGTGAAACTCTTCTAGCTTCGCGCGTCACCCGGGAGGATCCCGACCCGGAGCTCGCACGATGCCATTCCTCTCGAAATCGTTTCGCTCGGTGCTGGTGTTCGGCTCACTCTCGATTCCGGCCGGTTGTGCCAATGACCCGGATCCGGATGTTCCGGACTCTGCGCCGGGGCCGGTCAGCCGAATCCAGGGTCCCGCCGGGCCGCTCTTCGTCGATGATGGAGGCAGCGGAGGAGTCCCGGTGGTATTCGTGCACTCCTACGCGGGCAGCACGACCCACTGGGCGGCCCAGCTCGCCCACCTGCGATCCGGGCGCCGTGCGATCGCGCTCGATCTCCGGGGCCATGGGCAGTCGGCCGCGCCGGCCGACGGCAGCTACGGGGTCGCGGCGCTGGCCCGGGACATCGGCGCAGTCGTCGATTCGCTCGGCCTCGACCGGTTCGTTCTGGTCGGACACAGCCTGGGGGGCTCGGCGGCCGGTGAGTATGCCGGGGCCAATCCGGGACGGGTGGCGGGCCTGGTGCTAGTGGGCGCACCGGGACAGAGCTCGCCGGAGGAAGCCCGGCCAATCATGGCGTCGCTGGAAGCCAACTACGACACCGTCATGGCGGGCTACTGGAACACGCTGCTGACCGATGCGCGGCCCGAGGTCCGGGCCCGGCTGACCGGCGAGATGCGGAGCGTGCCGAAAGACGCGTCGCTCCGGCTCATCGGCGGGATCTTCGCCTACGATCCGCTCCCGGCGATCCGGCGGTATCCGGGACCCAAGCTGTTCATCGTGACGCCGCACGGCAACACCCCGAAGGACCTCCAGAATCTGATGCCCGAGGTGCCCAACAGACTGATGACCGGTACCAGCCACTGGCCCCACATGGACAAGCCGGAGGAATTCAACCGGCTGCTTGACGAGTTTCTGGCCGGCATTTCCTAGGGCGGAGTGCCGATCGGGAACAGCTCCTGGATCCTGGCCGCGAGGGCGAGGACCGCTTCCTCTCCCTCGGGCCGGCCCACGATCTGAAGACCGACCGGCATCCCGCCGGTATCGAGGCCGCAGGGTACCGAGGCCACCGGCAAACCGGTGAGACTTAGCACGAACGTGGGCGCGAGCCAGTCGACGTAGGTCCGCATCGCCTTGCCGGCCACAGTCTCGGGATAGTTCTGCTCGACCGGGAAGGGCGGAACGGCCATGGTGGGGGTGAGGAGGTGGTCGTACCGCTCGAACAAGGCGTTGAACCGGTGCCAGATCGCTCCCCGGACCGTCTCTGCGGCTCCCAGCTCGCGGCCGGTCGCTGCGATGCCCGCCCTGGTGTTGTTACGCACGTTGATCCCGAAGCCCTCAAGCTGATCGAGCCGTTCCGACATCCACGCCGAAAACCAGTGGCCCCGCAAGGCGAGAAAGGCATCTCGGCCCGCCGACAGGTCGAGCTCGATCGGCTCGACGGCAATCCCCGCAGCCTCCAGTCCGAGCGCGGCTCTCCGGCACACCGATTCCACCCCGCCATCAATTCCGATGCCCGCGATATCCGGACAGTAGGCGACTCGGAGTCCGGCGCCAGGACCCCGTCGCGCCGCCGCGACGAAGTCCCGCCCGGCCACCGGCTGGCGCAGCGGGGCCAGCGGGCTCGGCCCCGCGATGGCCTGGAGCATGAGGGCGACGTCTTCCGCGCTCCGCGCCATCGGTCCGCTGACCTGGAGCGTGTCCCACACCAGGTCGCTGGGATGGGTGGGGACCAGTCCCGGCGAGGGCCGCAACCCCACCACGCCGCAGAACGACGCCGGAATCCGGAGCGATCCACCCAGGTCGGTCCCTTCGGCGAGCGCGATCATCCCGGTGGCGAGACCCACCGCGCCGCCGCCGGTCGACCCTCCAGCGCTGCGCGACGGATCCCAGGGATTGCGGGTTCGGCCGAACACGTCGTTCCAGGTGTTCCCGCCTGCCGCGAATTCGGGGGTGTTGGTCTTGCCGAGGATGATCGCGCCCGCCGCACGGAGCCGCTGCACCACCAGCGCGTCTTCTTCAGGGATGTGGTCGGCGTAGAGCGGGGAGCCGAAGGTGGTGCGCAACCCGGCGACCTGGGTCACATCCTTGATCCCGACCGGCACGCCGGCGAGCGGCCCCACCTCCTCCCCCTTCGAGAGGCGCCGCTCGAGCTCGCGGGCGTCGTCGAGGGCGCGCGGATTCAGGGTGACGATGGCGTTGAGCGCCGGGTTGACCTCGGCCACCCTCGCCAGCGCCGCCTCAATCACCTCGACCGGGCTCACCTCTCCCGCGGCAACGCGCCGAGCTGTCTCGCTCGCGCTCCAGTATCTGGTCACGATGTCGGACTGGTGGAATCCACAGATTGCACAGATTGCACAGATGCAAACTCGCTTGAAGCCGGCCCCACGAACCTTCTGTACTGAAGGCTGGTGGATCCGAAATTCAACAGAAGCCCCCTCGCCAATCGCGAGGCCTTCAGGTAATTGATGATTTGGGAATCATCGCCCTCGGTCAGTCGGGTGAGTGCTTTCAATTCCACCAGCACTCCGTCGAAACAGACCAGGTCAGCCTTGTAGCGTGTGTCCAGGCGGAGGCTCCGATAGTAGACCGGAATCTCGACTTCCCTGCGGAAGGGAATTCCTCGGAATTCCAGTTCAGCCCCTAGTGCCTCTCGATACACTGCCTCCAAAAAACCTTTGCCAAGAAGTCGGTGAACCATCATGGCCGCCCCGATAATGGCATAGGTTTCCGGGTCGCGTTGCGGCAACGTGGGCTTCTGTGGTCTTGCCTCGAAATCATGGACACCTAGATCAGGCTGCAGACATGAGCGTTTGCTCGTACTGCAGCGGGCTCACATAGCCGAGCGACGAATGCCGGCGCAGCCGATTGTACCACCCCTCGATGTA
>Ga0209485_1000284_pt1 | contig 16310 bp, 16 predicted proteins | sample NCAS100_FD_187516 | JGI IMG/M metagenome (GOLD analysis project Ga0209485, IMG submission 187516) | Agricultural soil microbial communities from Utah to study Nitrogen management - NC AS100 (SPAdes) (version 2) | ecosystem: Environmental > Terrestrial > Soil > Agricultural land | place: USA... | reverse complement strand
GGCCAGAATGGTGGCGAGGTTTACGTACGCCTGCGCCGCCGGATCGGATGGTGTGCGCAACACGACCGGCTGACCCGCCGCAAATGCGTCGACCGCCGCCACGGTCCGTGGAATCGAAAGGTCGAACAGCATGTTTGCCGGCAGGTGCGACCGTACGTATTGCGCAATGCGTTCGGACGCGGGGTTTGCCGGGTCATGCATCGTGAGCAGGATGCCGTCCAAGGTGAGCCCCTCATTCGTCGCGATGATCTCCTGGATACCCCGCAGGATCTGCGGCGTTGTCTGGAGGGCGAGGGGTTCACTCTGGAGCGGGACGATGGCCCGGTCGCTTGCCGCCAGGACGCGCTGCACAACCGGTCCCAGACCGGGGGGCGTGTCCACGACAACCACATCACACCGTTCGCGCGCAATCGCCAGCAGTTGATGCACCATGTCGGTGCTGGAGACGAGGTTGATGTAGTGCGTATGATCGGCTTCGTCCGTGACACTGCCGGCGAGAATCACACGCAGCCACGGCAGTGACGTGGGCAGCAGCACTTCGCGCAGCGATCGCGCGCCCGAGAGGTAATCGGCGAAGCCATACGCCGTGTGTCCGCGGCGTAATCCTGCGCCGTAGCGCACCGCACCCTGCGGATCCATGTCGACCAGGAGGGTCTTGAGGCCACGGCGTGCAAATGCCGCGGCCAGGTTCACCGACGTGGTCGTCTTACCAACACCGCCTTTCTGACTGACGACTGCGAGGACGCGCCCCACGCTACTGCTCAGAGGACGGCGGTGAGGCGGGAAGGTCTTTTGGGCGGAATGAACCGCTGTGGTCTGCCTTGAGCGATGCGAGCGTTTCCCGGGCGTGCTCGATCCAACGCTCCGGTTCGCCGCTCGCGGGCGGAGCTGCCAGGAAGGCCTGGAGATGCTGAATCGCCTCGTCCCGCTCGCCACGCTTGATGTGGAGAAAGGCAAGGCCGTAGTGCGGACCGGAAAGCGCCGGCTTGATCAGGAGTGCCTGTCGGTAGGCCTTGATCGCTTCCTCGAACCGATTCACGCGCGTGAGCGCGATGGCGAGGTTTTGCAGCGCCTTCGTGTCCTCCGGCTTGGCGCGCAAGGCAAGGCGGTACGAGGTGATCGCTGCGTCAAAATCTCCGGACCGCTCCAGCGCGAGCGCCTCGTTCATGTAGTCGAGACGCTGAGGTTTCAACTCGCTTTCGGACCTGCCGCCGAAGAGGCGGCTCAACCAGGACATTCTCTCGTATGCGATGTTGAGACGCGGACGGGAAGTGCCGGAACACTGATGTGCCCTGGCGCGATCGATCCGAAACTAACGAGGGCAAAGGGCATAGGGCAAAGGGCAAATCCACCGCACGCGCGTCGCGTCGCGCGTGGCAGCGCTCGCGGAGCATGGGAGCGCAGGATACCTTGCACACTCGTTCCTCGACGCGCACCAGAACATCTCACTATGTCGCGCCGCTACAAAGCCGATCCGTCGAAGGGCTATTTCCAGGTCGAATGGCCCTTATTCGGAGAACTGTCCCGCGCGTTGGCACTGAAGGTTGCGCGCGACTACGATCCGGAGATTGTCGTCGGCATCGCGACCGCCGGCGTCATTCCGGGCGCCGTGATTGCGGCCATTCTCGACCGTGATTTCCGCTCGATCCTCATCTCCCGCCGCAACGAAGAAGCGACGGTTCGTCAGACGCCGGCAGTGCTCGGCGCGGCGCCCCAGGAGGTCGGAGGCCGTCGCGTGCTTATTGTGGATGAGACCTGCGACAGCGGCGATACGATGCGCCTGGCCGTCGCAGCCCTGGTCAACGCCGGTGCGCGCGAAGTGAGGACGGCGGTTTCATTCCGCACCGGTTCGTACGAACCGGATTTTCATGGACTGGAAACCGAGAGCGTGATCGTCCTGCCTTGGGATCGCGAGATCCTGATCGACGGCGATCTGGTGCCGAATCCGAAATACGAAGGGGAAGAGTAGGAGGCAGGAAGCAGGAAGGCGGAAGCAGGAAGCAGGAAGCAGGAAAGGAACGAAGCGTTGAAATCTTGAGGGCCCGCAGACGTTAGTCGCGGGCCCTCGGTCCTTCCCTGCTTCCTGCTTCCTGGAATTACGTCTGCTTTCTCACCGCCGCTTCATATTCGGTTCCGCGACCCATCTCTTCGTAGACAGCGTCCATGACATCGGGGCTGCCGACCAGGAAGCGGCAGCGCTCGTGACCCGCTGAGCGGCATTCCACTTCGAGTACCGCCACGGGTGCGCCGGCCAGACGGCCAAACAGGTCGGCGAACATGCCGGTCGTCAGATGACACGATGGCTGCTGTGCGCCGAGGTTAGGGTCGCACTCGCCCCAGTCGGGAGAGTCCAGCGTCGCGACCACGTCGTCAATCGAGCCGACGTGCAGCGTGCCCCACCCGTGATCGCTGAAATATTCCGATGCGCGATGCTGGAAGGCCTCGACGTCGAGGTCTTCGATGCCGATCTCGGACCGCTCGGCCAGCCACCCCTTGAAGGACTCATAGAGCGTTGCTCCGCCCGCGTAACCCGCCTCCTGCAGCGTGACCGCCGACTGCGGATCCCCGCTTCGCAGCAATGCGGCGCGCAGAGAGAGGAGTGACGCGCGCGTCACCGTGAGCATGTCCCGCCGATCTGTCGTCGTCACGACCATGTAATCCCCGCTACGTGAGGCGCCGCCTCAGCTCCGCTTCGTCAATCACTTCAACACCAAGGCTGCGTGCTTTTTCCAGCTTGCTGCCGGGCGAATCACCTGCGAGGACAAATGTCGTCTTTTTCGACACACTGTCCGTAATTCGTCCCCCGTGCTGCTCGATCAACGCCGCTGCCGCCTGCCGGCTCAGCGACGGAAGTGTCCCCGTAATGACGACCGTCTGGCCACGCAGGACACCGTCGCCTGCGACCGCCTGTGGCTCCTCGAATGTGAGCTGCCTCACACGCAGCTTTTCGATGAGCTGCACTGCCGTATGATCTCGAAAGTAATCGGTGACCGAGTGGGCAATCACATCACCGATACCGTGCACCGACGCGACACGTTCCTCTGAGGCCGCCGCGAGCGCGTCCATCGTCCGGAACTCCCGGGCGAGCAGTTCAGCGGCTGTTGCGCCGACGTGGCGAATCCCGAGCCCGAACAGAAGGCGCGACAGGGGCTGTTGTTTCGACGCGTTGATCGATGCAACCAGCTGCTCGGCGCTCTTCTTCGCGAAGCCCTCCAATTCCAGGAGTTGCTGAGGCGTCAGCGCGTAAAGATCCGCGACGTCATTCACCAGCCCCGCATCCACGAGTTGCGCGACGCGCGAATCCCCGAGGCCGCGGATGTCCATCGCGCCCTTGGATGCAAAGTGACGGATGGCTTCCAGCCGCCGGCCGGGGCAGGCCGCGTTAGGGCAGAAGTGCATCGCCTCACCTTCGTCGCGAACCACTTTCGTGCCGCAGGCCGGACACGCACCAGGCATCCGCCACCGCTGTTCGCTGCCGGTCCGTTTTTCGGGAACCGGCCCGATGAGTTGCGGGATCACTTCGCCTGCGCGCTTGACCTGGACCCGATCGCCGATTCGCAGGTCCTTGTGGAGGATCAGGTCCTCGTTATGCAGCGTGGCATAGGTGACGGTCGTCCCTCCGATCTCCACGGGATCCAGTACGGCGTACGGGTTCAGTGCCCCTGTGCGGCCGACGTTCACCCTGATGTCCACGAGCGTCGTTTCGGCGATATCGGGCGCAAATTTCCGCGCGATGGCCCAACGCGGCTCCCGTCCGCCAATGACACCGAGGTCCTGCTGCAATGCGATCTCGTTGACCTTTACCACACCACCATCGATAGCGAAGTTGAGTTCGGCGCGCAGCTCGTGTTCGACCTTGTGGGCCCATGTGGTCACTTCCGCCAGCGTCCGGCAATGCTGGCGGTGCGGCGCAACCGGCACTCCCCACTCTTCGAGCTGGTCGAGGACATCGGTCTGCAGCCGGGACGGCGGCGCCTCCTCATGACCGACCACGATCCCATAACCGAAAAAACGGAGGGGGCGGGTCGCGGAGATTTTGGAGTCGAGCAGGCGTAACGAGCCGGACGCCGCGTTCCGCGGATTCGCGAAGACGCGTTCACCTTTCCGGACGAACTCCTCGTTCATCTTTTCGAAGAGATCGAACGGGTAGTAGATCTCTCCCCGAACTTCGACGCGCGCGGGCACCTTCTTTCCTCGGAGGCGCAGCGGCACGTCGCGTACGGTTCTGATATTCGGCGTCACGTCTTCTCCGATGACGCCGTTGCCGCGCGTCGCACCGGTGGTCAGCACCCCGTCGATGTATGTAAGACTTACCGCCGCGCCATCGATCTTCAGTTCGGCCGAATATCCCTCGCGGCGCACTTCTTCACCGGCGATGCGCACGATGCGTTCCTCCCACGCCTGCAGCTCCTCGTCATTGAAGGCATTGGCGAGCGAAAGCATCGGCACCGCATGCGTGTATTTCGGGAATGCGCTGAGCGGAGTAGCGCCCACGCGCAGGGTGGGCGAATCCGGCGTCCGGAGCTCGGGGTGCTCTTTTTCGAGCGCCTGGAGCTCGCGAAACAGCTTGTCGTACTCGGCGTCGGACAATGACGGTCGATCGAGCACGTGGTACTCGTGCGAGGCTTTTTCCAGCTGCGATCGGAGTTCAGCTGCGCGCTTCGCGAGGTGCGGGGCCATTTCCCCGGAGATTAGGTGAGGGCAGCAATCCGAACAAGCTGCCTCGCACTAACTCAACGGACGATATTCGTCGCATCGTGCGGCTTCCAGAACCCCACAACATTTCAGACGCGAATCTTCGCGAAGGAGAGCGAATTCTCGCGAATTCAACAACCACACTTTTGAAAAGCGCTGAAGAGAAGTTCTTCGCGAGAATCCGCACACGTTCGCGGGAATTCGCGTCTGAACATCGTGGAGTTTTCTGAAACGCTCGGAATTCCGGACACCGATCGGACCTATGCCGTGTTATCCACGAGCTTCTTCGGTGATGACTTTCATTGCGACGGAAGTAAGTCGATCCAGTTCTTCATCACTGGCCTTGGCAAGCAACGTCTCTGCCCATAAGTGTTCGGCGCTGGTTGCATAACGTTCCAGCAATCGGCGGAGAAACGCGATGAGCGCAATGCGTTCCAGTGCGGCACCGCGATCACGCTCGACCTGTTCGGAATTCGCCCGCTTCAGTGACCCGAACCGATGCGCGTTGCGCAGCGCCTTGGCCGTGAGCGAGGCGATCATCTCGCAGAAACGGATGTCGGATTCGGAGAATGGTGTCGAGCCGCGTTCCGTGCGCAGGAAAATCGCCCCGATGACATTGGTCCGCCACCGGACCGGGACGACGACGATCGAACGGACAGCGCGATCGTCGAGCTTCTCCCAGACGCGTTCGAGCGACGGCTCACGGGTGGCTTCGGGAATGAACACCGTCTGCCCCGACTCGAACGCGCGCTTCAGCTCGGGATAGCGGCTCAGGTCGACGACGAGGTTTCCGATATCGGGATCCTCGAACGTCGCGACCAACCGGACCTCTTCGGCGATGTCGCCGGCCAGGTAAATCGAGCAGCGATCGAGACCGAACAGATCACCCAGCCGCTTCGCAATGCGCTGCAGGATCTCGGTGAAATGAAGCGACGAGCTGACTTCCTGCAGGATGTTCACCGCCGCGGCGAGCTGGTCGCGCTCGCGCGTCAGTTCGTCGACGCGCGCCCGAAGGAGGGTGACGTCGGACGACTCCTCACCTGCTGTATGAACCGGCGAAAACTCGACTGAAGACATGTCAGGATACGGGTCAAAGGGGCTCCGTATCAGGACGGCTTGCGGACATGTCCAGTCAATGTGTGTGCGGGAACACACCAGGTCCGGGACGGAAGCCCCGACCGCGTTGGTCAACGTCCACAACAGCGCCTAACGGAGGCGCTTGAGCCGCTCTTCGGCCTGTTTCTTGTAGAGTGGATCGTTGAAGTCCACGCGCCGTGTTGCCGAGATCACAGATTCATATGCGGCGCGCGCCTTGTCCTTTGCCCCCGTATCCGCGTACACGCCGGCGAGATCGAGCGTGTGGGCGATCCGGTCCGGATCCACGGCGACGGCTCGCTCCATGTATGTCACCGCCTCCTTCCAGTTCGCCTGGCCGAGCACGCCGCCGCCAAGAAAGCGCCGCGCAAAGAACAGTTCGACCCCGCTCAGTCGCTTCACCTCGGCGTTCCACATGCCTAACACGTGCAACGCCCCCGGATGGTCGGGATTGATCGCCAGGGCGTTCTGGCCGCACTTCCGGATCTCCACCGCGTAGCGGACGCGATCGCGAACGCCCACGCTGAGCGCCGTGCGGCCGAGGGCGCGCGCCAGGTGGAACCAGTTTTCGGCGCTGGACGAGTCGGCACTGAGAGCGCGGCGCGCATAACGCTCTCCCTTGCGGAAGATCTCCTTCTGCGCGGCCGCGTCGGCCATGGCTTCGCCAATGTCGATGGCGGTGCGCGACGCCTTGCCAAGCGCGTCCGAGTTCAGGGAGTCCACGGCCAGCGCGCTCTCGTAGTGCGTGAGCGCTTCTTCGGCGTTGAACACGGCGTAGGCACTGTCACCGCGGGCAACCAGGGCGGCGGCATCCTGGGCGCGCCCCGGCGTTGCGAACAACGTCGCAACCATCATCAGACGGAAAAGAAGCATCGGGCTCGACGGACTGGTGAGCGTGGGGCAGATTGGCGCTGAGAGTACACCGTGTCGCGAGTGCGGCACGTCGTAACGTGTGGGTACCCTGGAGCCCGTTGAATGCTCGCCTATCAGCTCATTGAACGGAAGCGGAATGGCCGACGAATCGAGCCGGGCGAATGGGAAGAGCTGATCGCGGCGTACCTGCGTGACGAAGTGACAGATGCGCAGATGTCTGCGTTGTTGATGGCCGTGTATTTCCGTGGATTGCACCGCGATGAGACGTCGGCGCTCACGGACGCGATGTTGCGCAGTGGCGCGACGCTTGACCTCTCCCATCTCACGGTGCCGCGCCTCGACAAGCATTCGACCGGTGGTGTGGGGGACAAGGTATCGCTCGTCCTTGCGCCGTTGATCGCCTCACTGGGTGCCGCGGTGCCCATGATGTCCGGCCGTGGCCTGGGCCACACCGGCGGGACGCTCGACAAGCTCGAGTCCATTCGCGGCTTCCGTACCCGCCTGTCCCTCTCCGAGACTCAGGCCCAGATAGATCGCATCGGTTGCGCGCTGATCGGGCAGAGCGAAGAGATCGCGCCCGCGGACCGGCGACTCTACGCGTTACGCAATTCCACAGCGACGGTTGAAAGCATTCCCCTGATCTCGGCCAGCATCATGAGCAAGAAGCTCGCCGAAGGACTCACTGGGCTCGTGCTGGACATCAAGCGCGGATCGGGCGCGTTCCTGCCGGAGGTGGAGCGCGGCATCGAGCTCGCACAGATGATGGTTTCGATCGGGCAGCGACACCGCGTTCCCGTGGTGGCGCTGATCACCGCGATGGATCGTCCGTTGGGCCGCGCCTGCGGCAACGCGCTCGAGCTGGAGGAAGCCCTTCACGCACTCCTTGGCGACGGCCCGCCCGACCTCATGCGCGTCACCTACGCGTTAGGCGCCGAGATGCTCGTGCTGGGCGGGCTGGCCGCGAGTCGGGATGCCGCGCGCCGGGCGATGGAAGTCGCGATTTCGTCCGGCAAGGCGGCGGACAAGTTCCGCGAGATTATCGACGCGCAGGGTGGCGACGCGGCGGTGGTGGACGATCCTTCGCTGCTCCCGCAGGCCGCGGTGTGCGAGCTGTACTTCGCGCCACGCGCGGGCTTCGTCGCGACGATCGACCCCCGGCGCGTCGGTTTTGGCGTCATCGAGCTCGGTGGCGGCCGGTCGAAGCCGGGTGATCCCGTTGACCACAGCGTGGGTTTCGTGATCGCCACGCGCCCGGGGGACCTGGTCAGGGAAGGGGAGCCGCTGGCGACCATCATGGCCCGTGATGCCGCGGGCATCGACGCGGGCCGCCGCGCGCTGGATGAGGCGATAACCCTCGGCGACGAAGCCGACTACCCGCTCGAGCTCATCTCACACCGTGTCACGGCAGACGGGGTGATGCCGTATGAGTCGAGCGATACGCCCGTGGAACTTGCCGCGCAACCTTAGCGTTGCTCCAGCCTGCTACTCCTTCGAGTAATTCATCAGCACCCGCGCATAGACCAGATGTGCGCCGATGATCAGCGCGAACGGAATGGCGAGGGAGATCCAGCTCAGCAGCGCCTGTGTCTGGTCGATGCCGCCTAACGGAATGGAGCGCGTGAAAAACGCCAGGAACAGGTACAGGCCCGCCACACCGGCGCACACGCCTAACGCGCCCAGTGCCGCGAGCTTCGCGTACGGCTTCAGTTTCAGTTCTTCAATCCCCATCGCTCGTACCCTGCCGTTCGCTGGTCGCCGATCGCTGGCCGCTAGATATCAAGATTGCTGACGAACTTCGCGTTCGCCTCGATGAACGCCCGGCGCGGCTCCACTTCGTCGCCCATCAGCGTCTGGAAGACGTCGTTGGCCAGCACCGCGTCCTCCATACCCACCCGCAACAGCGTGCGACGTTCCGGATCCATCGTGGTCGACCAGAGCTGCGGCGGATTCATTTCGCCAAGACCCTTGTACCGCTGCAGCGTCACCGAGCCCTTGCCTTCGCCGTTGCCCAGGCGCTCCACGTAGCCGTCGCGTTCCTTCTCGTCGTAGGCGTAGAACTCCTGCTTCCCCTTCGACACCCGGTAGAGCGGCGGCTGGGCGATGTACATGTACCCCGCCTCGATCAGCTCGCGCATCTGCCGGAAGAAGAACGTCAGGAGGAGCGTGCGGATGTGCGCGCCGTCGACGTCCGCATCCGTCATGATGATGATCTTGTGGTACCGCGCGTTCTCGATCGCGAACTCGTCCTTGATGCCGGTGCCGATGGCGGTGATGATCGTCCGGATTTCTTCGTTCGAGAGCACCTTGTCGATCCGTGCCTTCTCGACGTTGATGATCTTGCCGCGCAGCGGCAGGATCGCCTGGAATTCGCGGTTCCGGCCCTGCTTCGCTGAGCCGCCGGCCGAGTCGCCCTCGACGAGGTACAGTTCGCACATCGCCGGATCGACCAGCGAGCAGTCGGCCAGCTTGCCCGGCAGGTTGCCGACGTCGAGCGCGGATTTCTTGCGGGTGAGGTCGCGTGCCTTGCGGGCCGCCTCGCGCGCGCGCGCGGCCGACACTGCCTTCTCGATAACGATGTTCGCCGTGCGGGGATGCTCGTCGAGATACGCGCCTAACCAGTCGTTCACCGCGGTCTTGACCGCGGACTCCGCCTCCGAGTTGCCGAGCTTTGTCTTGGTTTGCCCCTCGAACTGCGGCTCGCGGACCTTGATGGACAGCACCGCCGTCAGCCCTTCGCGGACGTCGTCACCACTCAGGGTGAAGTCAGCCTTCTTGAGAAAATTCCCCTTCGCGGCGTGGTTGTTGATCGTGCGGGTCAGGGCGGATTTGAGCCCGGTCAGATGCGTCCCGCCTTCGTGCGTGTTGATGTTGTTGACGAAGGAGAAGACGTTCTCGTTGTAGCCGTCGTTGTACTGCAGCGCGAGCTCGATGATGATGTCGTCCTTCTCGATCTCGAGGTACATGACCTCGGGATGGAGCGGCTTCAGTTTCGCGTTCAGGTACTGCACCATCTCCTTCAGGCCGCCCTTGGCGAGAAATGTCTCGGTCCTGGCCGGCTGTTGCCGCTCGTCGATGAGCAGGATCGCCACGCCCTTGTTCAGGAACGAGAGCTCACGCAGGCGTGAGGCGATGGTCGGGTAATCGAACGCGGTTTCGGTGAATATCTGCGGATCGGGCTTGAACCAGATCCTCGTCCCGCGCTCCTTCGCGCCCACCTTGCCTAACGTCTTGAGCCTGGTGGTCGTCTTGCCGCGGGCAAAGTCCATGTAGTGCTCTTTGCCGTCACGCTTCACCCAGACCTTGAGGACCTCCGACAACGCGTTCACGACCGAAACGCCAACTCCGTGCAGGCCACCCGACACCTTGTAGGAATCCTTGTCGAACTTGCCACCGGCGTGCAGCACGGTCATGGCCAGCTCAACACCGGGGATCTTCTCGGTAGGATGGATGTCGACCGGAATGCCGCGACCGTTGTCGTCGACGGTGATCGAGTCGTCGGAGTGGATCGTGACCTGGACCTTGTCGCAGTGTCCGGCCAGCGCCTCGTCGATCGAGTTATCGACGACTTCGTAGACGAGGTGATGAAGTCCGCGGGATGATGTGGAACCGACGTACATGCCGGGGCGCTTCCGAACAGCTTCGAGTCCCTTGAGGACCTGGATATTCCCGGCGTCGTACTGCTGCGTCATGGGGCGTTGGGTTCAGGCGGAAACACGGCCGAACAAACAGCGAAACGGCTGGCTCAGAAGCCCTCAGGAGCCAGCCAAAATTAAGCGAACAGGGCCGCCGAAATCAACCTCGGGCGTGATCCCTAACTCTTTGAAAGTTCAAGACTTTACGGCGCAATCGTCCAACGAATTCTGGTTAGCGGTGCTGAGGGATTGGCGCGGTTGAGCGCCTCGAGCAACTCGCGCTCCATGAGGGACAATTCGTTCATCCACGCCGAGGATCGCACGGCGACGATCAACGTCCCGTCGGATGCCACGGAAAGGGGTTTCGCGGCCGCCGCCACTGCCGGCCCGACCACCTGCGGCCACGCCTCGAGCGCGGTCGCCTGTCCCACGCGCTTCGCGAGTCCCTGGGTGTCCAGATATCGCTTCAGCGCGCTGCCAATGGGTTCCGCTTTTTTGTCACGCATCGGGAGGCGCCACATGGCCATCGCGAACGCGATAGCGGGTCAGGGCAGTCAGGGCTGCAGGAATATCGTCGTCGCGCGGCACGGCCAGCAGCACCTGGCCCGCTGCTTCTGAGGTCAACAGCGCCAGCACGCGCGCCGCCCGATCCCGGTCCAGCTCGGCGACGGGATCGTCGAGAAGCAGCAACGGCTCTCGGCCGCCCTGTTCGCGGTGCCACGCGCACTCCAGAAGGCGCAGTGCGATCGCCCCGGTGCGCTGCTGGCCTGCAGATCCGTACTTGCGGATCGACATCCCGCCGAGCCGCACGTCCACGTCATCGCGGTGTGGGCCGTGATGCGTGACCCCGCGATCGGCGTCCCGTTCTCGTCCGGCGAGCAAAGCTGACGCGATTCCGTCTCGCACCTGGTCCTCGGTCGCATCCGGCGGAAGCGTCTCGCCAGTGCGGTACCGCAGCTCGAAGGCTGCGCGCTCGCCGAGTTCCGTACTGTGCTGCGATGCCCGCGGCGCGGCCCAGTTCAGGAAGACGGCCCGATCCATCGTCAGGCGGGCGCCGTACTGCGCCAGGGCGGTATCCCAGACGAACGCGGGTGATGCCCGGGATCGCGCCCGCAACGCCGCGTTCCGCTGCGCCAGGGCAGCCCGGTACTCACGCAACGCGGCCAGGTATCGGGGCGATGTGGAGGCGAGCGTGACATCGAGCCAACGCCGCCTTGCCGCCGGGCCGCCGCCGACAAGCCCGACGTCGGATGGTGAGAACGCCACCGAGGGCAGCGCACCTAACGCGTCGCTGACCCGGTCGCAGGCCACGCCGTCGAGGACGATCCGGCGCCGTCCCGTCTCGCGCTCGAAGCCCGCCCCCATCCTCGACCACCTCGTCCCTTCGGCGGCCGCCGCCACGTGGAAGGCCGGCCGGCCGAAGCGAACCAGCTCCGGGTCGCGCGCGCCGCGCAACGAACGAAACAGGTGGAGGTAGTAGACGGCTTCGAGCACGTTGGTCTTCCCGTGCCCGTTGTCACCGACCAGCGCCAGCCCCTGTCGTGGCACGTCGAGCGCGACGTCAGCGAGATTCCTGAAGTCGTGCACGGTGAGCTGTTGCAGCCGGGCCGTGGCGGGCTGCTCCGGCCGCCATGCGTCGGACATTACCGGAGCCATCGCGCCCACCGCCACCGGCCGCCTAACGCCCGCTGAAGCGGGGTGTCCGCTTTTCCAGGAACGCCGCCGTTCCCTCGCGGGCGTCCTCGGTGCCGGCGAGCTTGGTGAAGCCGGACGACTCCAGGTCGAACAGCGACGACGACGGGGCGTCGGCGGCGCGCCGGATGGCGTCGAGGATGCGCGCCTGCGCCAGCGGGGCAGTGGACATGATCTGGCGCATGAGCGATTCCGTCGCCGGCATCAACTCCGCCGCGGGCACGACGCGATTCACGAGGCCAATGCGCGCCGCTTCCGCGGCGTCGATGATTTCTCCGGTCAGCAGGAGCTGCGCCGCGTGGCCCGGGCCGACCAATCGCGGCAGCCGCTGCGTGCCGCCGTACCCCGGGATGAGCCCCAGCTTCACCTCCGGCTGCCCGAACTTCGCCAGGTCCGACGCGAGCCGGATGTGGCAGGCCATCGCCAGCTCACACCCACCGCCTAACGCGAACCCGTTGACGGCGGCGATGACCGGCTTGTGGCTCGACTCGAATCGCGAAAAGACTTCCTGGCCACGTTTGGACAGTTCCCTGGCCCCGCCCGCGTCGAGCGCCGCCAGTTCGGCGATGTCGGCACCGGCGACAAATGCCCTGCCGGCGCCGGTCACGATGATGCCCGACACCTCCCGGGCCGAAACCAGCGCCACGATGGCGCGATCAAGCTCGTCGATCGTCGCGCTGTTGAGCGCATTCAGCTTGTCCGGCCGGTGAATCGTGAGCGTGCCGATGCCGTCGGCGACAGAGACGCGGAGGTTCTCGTAGGACATCGAGGAAGGGCAGCGATTGGCGGGCAGCGATCGGGAGCCGAAATGTAGCGCGGCTGGCGGGCCCTTGCCGGTCGCGGTTCGCTGTAGTTTGTACCCGTGCCTGCCATCCAATCGGTTCGTTGGTCTCCCGATGCACGCGGTGTTCGCATCATCGACCAGCGGCTGCTTCCGAACGAGTTCATCGAGCGCGACCTCACCACACTCGGCGAAGTCTGCGGCGCCATACAGACGCTTTCCGTACGTGGTGCACCCGCGATCGGAATCTGCGGCGCGATGGGACTTTGCGTGGTGATGACGGACCAGGCAAAGCTGAGTCGTGACGAGTTCCTCGCGCACGCACGTAGCGCGGCGCACAGCATCGCTTCCACCAGGCCGACGGCCGTCAACCTGTCGTGGGCACTCGAGCGCGTGCTCCGCCGGGGTGAGCGTACCGAAGGGGAATCAGCGGTGGTCCTCCGGGCGATGCGCGACGAAGCGACGGCGATTCTCGAGGAAGATCGCGCGATGTGCCAGCGGATTGGTGAGGCCGGCGCCTCGTTGATTGACAACGGCGCACGTGTCCTGACCCATTGCAACGCGGGGGCGCTCGCGACCGGAGGAATCGGGACCGCGCTCGCGCCGGTGTACGTGGCCGCGTCCGAAGGAAGAAACGTCTGCGTCCTGGCCACCGAGACACGTCCCCTGTTGCAGGGCAGCCGCTTGACTGCGTGGGAACTCACCAGGGCCGGTATTCCCGTCACGGTCATTACCGATAGCGCGGCCGCGGCACGGATGCGGGCCGGCGAAGTCGACCTCTGCATCGTGGGTGCCGATCGCGTGGTCGCCAATGGCGATGTCGCGAACAAGGTCGGGACGTATTCGCTGGCAGTGGTGGCGCATCATCACCGCATCCCGTTTTATGTCGCCATGCCGTCATCGACCATCGACCCGACGCTGGCAAGCGGTTCCGACATCACGATCGAGGAGCGGGACCCGCTCGAGGTATCGACGTTAGGCGACCGGCGTGTCACCGCGGAACATGCAGCGGTGGGGAACGCCGCCTTTGATGTAACGCCGGCCGAGCTGATCACCGCATTCATCACTGACCAGGGAATGGTGTTACCACCATACCATTTCGAATGACCGCTCCCGGATTTGCAATCTGCAATTTGCAATCTGCAATTTTCAATTTGCAATTATGAGCGTCCTCGCGATCGATCAAGGCACCACGGGCTCCACCTGTCTGATAATCACGGAAGACGGCCGTATCGCCGGCCGCGGCTACCGCGAGATCACCCAGCACTACCCGCGCCCGGGTTGGGTGGAACACGACGCTGAGGAGATTCTCGCTCGCACCGTCGAAGCGGCTCGCGAGGCGATTGCGCAATCCAGGGTGGCGCCACGGGCGATCGGCATCACGAACCAGCGCGAGACCGTTGTTGTCTGGGATCGGCAGACCGGCAAGCCGATCGGACCGGCGATCGTGTGGCAAGACCGACGCACGGCGGAACGCTGTGCAGCCCTCGCACCGCAAACGGCGCGCATCGGCGAGCTCACCGGGCTTGTCGTCGATCCCTATTTCTCGGCCACGAAACTCGAACGGCTGCTGCGCGACGGTGAAACGGCGCAACGCGCCCGGGGCGGAACGCTGCTCGCCGGCACCATCGACACGTGGCTGATCTGGAAACTCACGAACGGGGCCGTGCACGCGACGGATCCGAGCAACGCGTCGCGCACGATGTTGTACGACATCAATCGGCTCGACTGGTCGCCGGAACTTGGAGCGCTGTTCGGCGTGCCCCGTACCGTGTTGCCGGAGGTGCGGGACTCGTCAGGCGATTTTGGCGTCGCCGCGGCCGAATGGTTCGGCTCGGCCATCCCCATTCGCGGCGTGGCCGGCGACCAGCAGGCGGCGCTTTACGGGCAGGGATGCTGGGAGCACGGTGAGGGGAAGAACACGTACGGCACAGGCGCCTTCCTCCTCTTCAACGCGGGGACGGAGCGTCCGGAAGGTGGAGGTGGATTACTTACGACCATCGCCTGCGACGCGCGTGGGAAACCCGCCTACGCCCTGGAAGCCTCCATTTTCATCGCCGGGGCGGCCGTGCAATGGTTGCGCGACGGACTCGGACTGCTGGGAAACGCGGCGGAGACAGAAGCGATGGCCAGGTCCCTGTCGTCCAACGATGGCGTCTATTTCGTCCCGGCGCTGGTCGGCCTGGGCGCGCCGCACTGGGAGCCTAACGCGCGGGGGACGATCGTCGGCTTGACCCGGGGAACGACACGTGCGCATTTTGCCCGCGCCGCGCTGGAAGCGATGGCCTACGGGACGCGCGACGTCGTGGACACGATGTCCACGCACGGCCTCGGCGCCCCCAACCGGCTGCGGGTCGACGGTGGCGCCGCCGCCAACGACTGGCTGATGCAGTTTCAGGCCGACCAGCTCCAGGTTCCCGTCGAGCGCCCCGACATCGTGGAAACCACGGCGTTAGGCGCGGCGGGGCTGGCGGGCCTGGCCGCCGGCGTCTGGACCAACCCGACCGACTTCCTGGCTGGTCGCTCGTTCACGCGCTTCGAGCCCGGGGCGGACAGTGACGCGGCAAACCTTGCCGGGTGGCGCCGGGCCGTTCGCGCTACGCTGTCCTGGGCGCGCAATGCCGGATAATCGCACAAACGCATCGGACGTGACACCGTGCCCGTCGCAACCCGGTACGTTTGGTGTAGTTTAGAGTCAGGCCTTCCCGATCACACATCCGAGGATCGATCATGTCTCGCCCCCGGCGCCGTTATTCGCTGTTCGCCGCAGTACTACTGGTCGCGTGTAGCTCCAATGACACCGCGGACCACACCGAGCACTCGCCGGCGGTCCAGCCGTCTGCAGCGCAATCGACACCGTCCACGCAGGCAGCAAGCGATGCAGCGAAAGTCAACAAAGTGCTCGACCCGGCGGGATTTTCCGATCCGCAAGTTCGAGCTGCCTATGAGGCCGCGAAGCAGTACGCTCACGTCCTCGAGGAGATTTACTGTTATTGCCGCTGCAAGGAGAACATCGGTCACCGGGCCCTCGTGGAGTGCTTCGAGACCGACCATGCCTCGGACTGCAGCGTATGCATGAACGAGGCGATCATCGCCGCGCGCATGACGAAAGACGGCAGGAACCCGAAGGAGATCCAGAAGGCGATCGACGTGCTCTATGCCGGCTGACGGCGAGTCGGAAGTTCCAGGGTCGGGTCCACCACCGGGTCAGCCAGACCGGCGGCGTGATCCGCTCTTCCGTTCCCTCATCGACGACATGATGCAGCAGATCCGCGAGCTGCGAGCGCACGCGGGTCCGTGGCCCGACGAAGAGCGTCAGCGTGTCGAGGCTGACCTCGATCGCATCATGGCTCAGGTTCGAAACGCGGCGCTGCGTTCGGGGGAATGAACCGGTCGTGAGAGCACGGCGTAGCGATCCATGAGCTGGATCGCTGACGCGGGCATTGCCAGCCTCGCCCTGTGGATCGCGGTGATCCTTACCGGAATCCTCGCCGGAACGTTCGCCATCCGATGGAGCGACTCCCGGCCGATCGATCGACTCA
>Ga0209485_1000283_pt1 | contig 16381 bp, 15 predicted proteins | sample NCAS100_FD_187516 | JGI IMG/M metagenome (GOLD analysis project Ga0209485, IMG submission 187516) | Agricultural soil microbial communities from Utah to study Nitrogen management - NC AS100 (SPAdes) (version 2) | ecosystem: Environmental > Terrestrial > Soil > Agricultural land | place: USA... | reverse complement strand
ACCGGCTTCGTGTGGCAGGCGCGACACTGCAGGCACTGGAGCTTTTCGCGATTGGCAGGCTGCTCACCGCTTCACGCCTCACGAAGGCGGCGCTGTCGAGCGGGGATGTCCCGGCGATGGCCGTCGCAATGCTGCGCGAATTTCGCGATCAGCTGCTTGTCGACCCTGGTGCGGAACAGGCCGTGCACAAGGTGATCGCTGAAGATGGGACGATCCTCGACGGGGCGTCCCCTCTGTTGCGTCGGGTGCGCCGGGAGTTGCGCGATTCGGAAGGACAGCTGGTGGCGTTACTCGAGAAGCTCATGGGCCGGCTCGAAGCGCACCAACGCGTCCCTGACATGTCGGTCACGATCCGTAATGGCCGCTATGTCATTCCGGTCAGGAGGGAAGGACGCGGCGCCGTAGGTGGACTTGTTCATGACTCCTCGCATAGCGGCGCGACGCTGTTCGTTGAGCCGCCGGCGGCGATCGAGGCGTGCAATCGAATCCGCGAACTCGAGGCGGATGAACTGCGTGAAATCGATCGGCTGCTCGCCGAGCTGTCGGAGCGACTGCACCCGCTGGCTGACGCGCTGATCGCAACCCTTGATGCACTCGGAACGCTCGACGCGTTGTACGCGCGTGCCCGGTTCTCGATCGAGTTCTCCTGCACTCCCGTCACGTGGCGCGAACCGGGGAGCGGCATCGCATTGCACGACGCGCGCCATCCGTTGCTGCAGGCACAGGGGATTCGAGTCGTTCCGTTCACGCTCACGATGGAACCGGGTGAACGAACGCTGCTGGTTTCCGGCCCGAACACCGGTGGCAAGACGGTCCTGCTGAAGACCATCGGACTGTTGTCGGCGATGGCGCAGTCCGGCATTCCGGTCCCCGTCGCGCAGGCCAGTACGCTCGTGATCTATGACGACGTCTTCGCCGATGTCGGCGACGAGCAGTCCATTGAGGCGAGCCTGTCGACCTTCAGCGCGCACCTCCGGAACATCGCCGAAATCCTGCGACGCGCGACGCCACGGTCGCTCGTGCTGCTGGACGAACTCGGGTCCGGCACCGATCCCGTCGAGGGGGCGGCGTTAGGCGGCGCGGTGCTCGAGGTGCTGACCAGACGGGCCGCGACGTCGGTGGCCACCACGCACCTCGGCGCGCTGAAGGAACTGGCGAGTGAGGTCCCTGGCGTCGTGAACGCGTCGCTGCAGTTCGATGCCGAGCACCTCGCGCCGACGTACATCCTCATCAAGGGGATCCCGGGACGCTCGTATGGACTCAGCATCGCGCGCCGGCTTGGCCTTCCTGAAGACGTGCTGGAAAATGCCGAGATCCGCGTGCCGAAAGCGGAACGCGACGTCAACCGGCTCCTGGCGACGCTCGAGGCGCGCGAAGTGACGCTGGCACGACTCGAAGCGGAAGCCGCCGAGTCGCTGGAAGGCGCGAAGGACACGGCACACCGGTTGGCCGAGCGTGAAGCTCGACTGCGCGAGCGCGAGATCGCGTTCGAGCGGGAGTCGAGGCAGGAGGCGCGGCGCTATCTTCTGGAATCGCGACAGGAAGTCGAACGCACGATTCGGGAACTCCGGCAATCAACCGCTGACCAGTCGGAAGAAGCGGCCCGTGAGGCTCGCCAGCGCGTCGAACAGCTGGCCGAGGCTCAGCGGACGCGTCTTCAGGAGCTGGACCAGGCGCCGGCCATGCGGCCGGGGAGCGGACCGCCGGTTGAGCCGGAGCCCGGCATGCTGGTCATCGTCCATCCGATGGGCGGGAAGACGGGGCGTGTCATCGAGCGGCGTGACGGTCACCTGCTGGTCGCGTTAGGCGCGGTGAAGATGACGTTCCCGGCGAATGCGGTCAGCGTGGCGCCGGTGCAGGCCGTTCCCACGGCCCCCGTGATGCGTGGCGATGAGCCGGACCTCGAAGTCGCGACCGAGATCGACGTCCGGGGAGTCCGCGCCGGTGACGTCGATGAAATCGTGATGCAGGCAGTGGACGCGGCCATCCGCGCCGACCTCAAGTCCCTGCGCGTGATTCACGGCAAGGGGACGGGAGCGCTCCGGCAGCGCGTGGCTGAAATGCTGCGCAAGGACACGCGCGTGCGCAGATTCCGTCCAGGCGAATTCAACGAGGGCGGCACCGGCGTCACGGTGGTGGAGCTGTGATTCCGGACGAAGACGTCGAGCGCGTTCGCGAGGCAGCGGATATCGTCGGCATCATCGGGGAAACGGTTCAGCTGAAGCGGGCCGGTGGCACGTTTCGCGGCCCGTGTCCCTTTCACCAGGGGAAAAATCCCAACTTTTCAGTCGACCCGAAGCGGCGTATCTACCACTGCTTCAAGTGTGGTGAAAGCGGTGACGTCTTCACGTATCTGCGGAAGCGCTACGGCATGGATTGGCCGTCTTCGGTGAGGCATGTGGCCGAGCGGTCGGGAATTGCGATCCGCGAGGTGAGCGCGCGACGCGAAGGCCCCGATCCTCGCGAAGCGCTCTGGGAAGTGAATGGCGCTGCCGAGGAGTGGTTTCGTCGCACCCTGCGGGATGATCCCGCGGGCGCGCCCGCGCGTGAGTACCTCGGTCAACGTGATGTCACGCCGGAAATTGCCGAGCGCTTCGGGCTTGGGTTTGCGACACGTGACGGATTGCGCGCGCACCTGGCGACCTTGGGATTCGACGATGCCCGGCTGCTCGACGCAGGGCTACTCGGGAAACGAGAAGGTTCGGACGCGTTGCATCCCCGCTTCCGCAACCGGCTCATGTTCCCGATCTACGACACCTCAGGCCGGGTTGCCGGCTTCGGTGGGCGCGTCATCGGTGCTGGAGAACCGAAGTACCTCAACTCGCCGGAGACGATTGCGTTCACGAAGGGCCGCATGCTCTATGGCCTCAACTGGTCTCGCAACGCGATTCGAAAAGCAGACCGGGTCCTCCTCGTTGAAGGCTACTTCGATCTCGTCAGGCTCGTCGTCGCAGGCGTTGAAGAGGTGATCGCGCCGCTGGGAACAGCCCTGACGACGGAACAGGCGGCACTCATCGTCCGTCACTCGAAGAATGCGTTCCTGGTGTACGACAGCGACAAGGCCGGTCTCAAGGCGACGTTCCGTGCCGCCGACGAGCTGCTCCAGCACGGGGCGTCGGTGCGCGTGGTTACGCTTCCGCCTGGCGAAGACCCCGACACGTTCGCCCGCAAGGCCGGTCGAGAGGGGATCGAGCGACACCTGGCGTCGGCCGTCGATGTCATCGAGCGAAAGATTCAGTTGCTGGAACGCGGGGGCTGGTTTGCCGACCTTCACAAGCGGCGCCAGGCCATCGACCATCTGCTCCCAACCATTCGGGCCACCAGCGATCCGGTGACGAGGGACATGTACCTCGGCAGGGTGAGTGAGGCGACCGGGGTCGACCGGCAGGTTTTGACCTCTGAAGCCGAGAGTCCCACCAGTGACCGTGTGGGCGCACCGCCGGCTCAGGCCCCGCCGACACGACAAAAACGCCCGGAGCGGGAGCCGGCGCCTGTCGCCAAGGCTCGCAGAGTCGCCGGGACGGCCGCCGAGCGCGAACTCGTCCGCGTCATGCTGACGTCCCGGGCCCTGATTGAACGAATCATCGAACGGATTGGGCCGGGGGAGTTTCGCGATGAGCGTTATCGGGAGATCTTCGAGAAGCTGGCGGAGGTGAGCCCGGACGCTGTGATCGGTGACGTCGCCGCAGGTTTGACGAATGCATCAGCTTCGGTGCTCGAGACGCTGCTGGAAGAGCAAGGCGCCATCATCGACGTCGAACGCACCGTAACGGACTGCCTGGCCAAGTTGGAACTGAGACGACGCAAGGAATTGAACGCGCAGCTTCAGCGTGACCTGATGGTAGCGACCCCGGCCGAAACTGACCGGCTGATCGCGGAAAAGCAGGCGAATGCCGAGGAGATCCGCCGACTCAGCGAAAGCATAACGCCGGCGTGAGACTTCGAACGTGAACTCCATGGAGGTTGGGTGAACAGGTTGCTGGAATCGTTGCTTGCCCTGCAAGCACAAGACGATATCGTCGATGCCTTACGAGCACGTCTGGACGCGCTCGCGCCGCGATTGGCGGAACTCGATCAGGTACGCCAGCGCGCGTTGAAGTCGCTCGAGGAGACCCGGGCCGGAGTTGACGCTGACGAGCGGCGCCAACGCGAACTCGAAGGCAGGATCAGTGATCACCGCCAGCGCCACGAGCGTAACGTGGCGAACCTCGACGCGGTCAAGCGGATGCGGGAGGCAACGGCGGCGATGATGCAGGTAGAAGCGGGCCGCAAGATGCTCATGGAAGAGGAGAATGAGTTGCGGGCGCTCGTCACGCGCGTAACCGACGGCCACGCCTCGATCAAGAAACAAGAGGCGAACCTCCAGGCGCTGGACGAGTCGCAAGCGGACGCGCGCGCCGAGATCGAAGCCGAACGGGCGGAGCTGGGCGGTGAATACGCCGCGGCGGAGGGAAAGCGGAAGTCGCTGGCGGTAAACGTCGAGTCGGCGGTGCTCCAGAAGTACGATCGCATCCGCACGCGCCGGCAATCGCAAGCGCTTTACGCGCTTGACAACGGCGCCTGCAGCTGCTGCGACACCGCGATTCCCGTGCAGCGTCGGTCGATGATGGCGACGACTGGGCTCATCGAGGTCTGTGAGGCGTGTGGAGTGTTGCTCTACGCTTCCTAGGGCCGAGGCTCGAGAGAAGTTGAAAGTCCTGAGTACGAGAGAAAAGTGATCTCTTCACCCAAAGATCTTCGACCTTCCCTCGAGCCTTCACCCTGCAGTTATTTGCCTGACGAGCGGTGACGCACGCCTGACGACGGGCGATTAACTTTCGGGCCATGGCAGTTTCCATCGGCGACCTCGCCGAACCCGTCGACGCAAAACCGCTATCCTGGACGCGACCCCCGGCGCGATGGACCGCGCCGCGCGCGGTAGACGTAGCCATCGCTGAGCGGTTGTCGCGAGAGCTCCACCTTCCTCCGCTCGTTGCCACATTGCTCGTGGCCCGCGGAATGAGCGCAGTCGACGATGCGCGAAATTACCTGCGCCCGCGCATGGAGCAGTTGCATCCGCCGATGGCGATGCGAGGGATGGCCGAGGCAGTCGAACGACTGAGCGCGGCGGTACGGGCGGGGGAGACGATCCTCGTCCACGGCGACTACGACGTGGACGGGATGTGTTCGACCACGATCCTCGTGCGAACCCTTCGGCACCTCGGCGCCAAGGCTATTGCCTTTGCGCCCCACCGGATTCACGACGGGTACGACCTGGGTGAAGCCGGTGTGAAAGCCGCCGTAACCGCCGGCGCGACGCTGCTGGTGACGTGCGACTGCGGAACAACGGCGCATGATCCGGTCGCGGACCTGCGGCGGCGGGGCATCGACGTCATTATCACCGACCATCACCTCCCCAGCCGGCCACCACCGGAATGCGTGGCGGTGCTGAACCCGCGCGTGGCGGGGTGCGATTACCCGGATAAGGACCTTTGCGCGGCCGCGGTCGCGTTCAAGCTGTCGGTCGCTTTGCTCGAGCAACACGGCGCGGGACCGAACGTCGCGCTCAACATGCTGGACCTCGTGGCCCTTGCCACCGTCGCTGATGTCGCGCCGCTCCGCGGCGAGAATCGGGTACTGGTGCGCTATGGGTTACGGCTCATGGCCCAGACGAAAAACATCGGCCTGCGGGCGCTGATCAATGCGTCGGGACTGGAGGGCCGGGAGCTGACGGCGGGCCGCGTTGGATTCATCCTGGCACCGCGACTGAACGCCGTCGGGCGAATCGGAGACGCGAAGCGTGGACTCGACCTCCTGCTCAGCACCGACGAGCGTGAGGCGAACGAAATCGCGCGCGATCTCGAGGAGATCAACAGGACCCGGCAAGGCATCGATCGCGAAACGCTGGACGCGGCTCGAAAACTTGCGGTCACCTACGATCTCGACTCGATGGCGGGACTCGTTCTGGCGTCAGAGGGATGGCATCCCGGCGTGATCGGCATCGTTGCGTCGAGACTGGTCGAAGACCTGTACCGGCCCGTGGTGATGGTTTCGGTCGACGGTTCGATCGGCAAGGGATCAGGACGATCCATTCCAGCGTTTGACCTCCACGCCGGATTGACCGCGTGTGCCGACCTGTTGATTCGCTATGGAGGTCACCGTGCCGCGGCCGGGCTCACGGTGGAGGCGGCGCGCATTCCCGAGCTGCGCGAGCGGTTTGACGCCGTTGCCCGCGAGCGCCTGACGAGAGACGACCTCGTACCTGAATTGCGCGTCGACCTCGAGGTCCCGCTCTGCGATGCGAATGACACACTCGAGAAATTGTTGCGTCACTTCGAGCCGTTCGGTATCGGAAATCCGGCGCCGCTCCTCGCCACGAAACAGATCAGGTTGGCGAATGCACCGCGCGTCATCGGACAGAATGGATTGAAGTTCGCGCTCCGCGACGAGTCGACTGAAATCGAAGGTGTCTGGTGGGGCGTGTCCCACCGGATGTCGGAGTGGACGGCGACGCAGGTGGTCGATGTGGCGTACCGGCTCGAACGCGATTTGTGGCGTGACACCTCGCGGCTGGTAGCCCGGTTGGCGGACATCCGCGGCTGACGTGCGTATCATCGCCGGCCAGTGGCGCGGGCGAACGATCAAGGCACCGCGTGACGACCGCGTGCGTCCAACCGGTGACCGGGCGCGTGAAGCCTGGATGAGTATCGTGCAGCCCGAGATCCCCGGCGCGCGCGTGCTCGATCTCTATGCGGGGTCGGGCGCCCTGGGTCTCGAGGCCCTCTCCCGGGGCGCCGAAAGTGCGGACTTCGTCGACGTCGCGACGGCGGCGATCACGGCGATCCGGGAAAACGGATCGAAACTCGGTGCACTCGAGCGGATGCGTATTCACCGCGCGGAATCGCTGCGTTTTGTGCAGAAACTCGAGGCGGGCGCGTTCGACATTGCGTTTGCCGATCCGCCCTACAACCTCGGCATGGCGCCCCGGCTGGCCGCGCATTGGCTCCGTTCGCCGTTCGCCAACATCCTCGGGATCGAGCACGACACGCACGAGGAGCTTCCGGAAGGTGGCGACACGCGGAGCTATGGCGGGACGGCGGTGACGATTTACCGGGTTTGACCTAACGACAAGCGGGTAAGCGGGTAAGCGGGTAAACGGGTAAGCGGGTACACGGGTAAACGGGTAAACGGGTGAACGGGTGAGCGGGCAGGCGGGCAGGCGGGGAACTTCATCGTGATTACCCGTCGCGTAACAGGTGGTAGTTTCGTAGGTCCAACTCACGCCCTCATTTCGCATGCCTAGAACCGCCATTTACGCCGGCACCTTTGATCCCGTTACGCGCGGGCACGAAGACCTCATCCGTCGCAGCCTTTCGTTCGTGGACAAGCTCATCGTCGCCGTGGCGGTGAACGTTCAGAAACTGCCGGTCTTCACATCCGACGAGCGTGTGGAGTTCTTGCGCGCGGCCGTTGGTGACGACCCGAGGGTAGAGGTGCTCCCGTTCGATGGATTGCTCGTCGATTTCGCCCACATCACCGGCGCCACGCTTTTCATTCGTGGCCTGCGCGCAGTCAGCGACTTCGAGTACGAATATCAGATGGCGCTCATGAACCGGCACCTGGCGCCGACGCTCGAGACGGTGTTCATGGTCCCGTCCCTCGAGACGACATACATCAGCGCGTCGCTCGTACGCGAAGTGGCCCGATTTGGCGGCAAACTGGATGAGCTCGTGCACCCCCAGGTCCAGGTGGCGTTGCGCAAGAAGTTTGGATGACCTTACTACAGTCAAAGCACGAGGCTTGATGTAACTGCGCAAAGGAATAGACGTTGTGGCGTCAACGCGACGCGTTCCCGCGCTGTTGCGCGTAGGGGTCGAGTGGCGAGATTTCTGTTCTGACGCGTTGGCCTCGAGCCAACAGCAACCGTTTCGTCGATCGTTTGGAGTGTATATGGGTTTTTCAGTCCGGAAAGACGGCGACACCTGCGTGGTCGCGGTTGAGGGGCAGCTGATTGTCGGAAATCGGCAGGAGCTCAAGCAGCGCGTCCTCGACGAAATCGAACGCGGAGAGCGGAAGTTCCTGGTCGACTTTGGCCGGACCGGGTACATCGACAGTTCCGGCCTTGGGGTTCTGGTGTCGCTCTCGAAGCGGATTCGCGAGCTGAATGGGGACCTGCGGCTCCAGAATCTCAACGACGACCTCAAGACGTTGTTCGAGCTGACGAAGCTCGATACGCTGTTCCAGATCGCCTGACGACCGTTCGCTGGGCTCGGCGGTCGCACTGAATGACGGCTCGCGAGGCTGGTCGGGCGTGACGCTGGGCGGGAGCGGGCGTTTCTCTTTCAATGACTCATGATTGATCCTGGTCCATCCCAGCCGGCCGAGAGCTGGTTCGGGGATCTTCACTTTCCCATCGACGTTCGCATCCCCAGCGATGTCCGTTTCATCGAACCCATCGTTGGTGTTGTCGTTCGCCGTTGTGTAGAACACGCCCTCTCCGCGAAGGTGTGCCGGTTGAATGTCCCGGTGGCGCTCACCGAAGCGTTGTCGAACGCGATCCTGCGCGGGAACCACGAAGACCTGACGAAAGGCGTCCGCTTTCGCGCCACGATCGATGACGAAGCGCTCGTGCTCGAAGTCGAAGACGAAGGCTCCGGTTTTGATCTCGACGCCTGCCTGGTCGATCCAGGCACAGAAGGGAGCCTCGTTCGCGAAGACGGCCGCGGGCTCTTTCTCATGTGCAGCCTGATGGATCGGGTTGAGCAATTACCGGCGCGAGCAAACATGGTGCGACTCACGTTGCATCGCGCGTGACCGATCTCGAGCGGCTGGTCCAGGCGTTCATCCACGCGACCGGCTGCGACGCGGTCGTGTGGACACGTGATGGTGACACGGGACCGCTCAAGGTCGAAGCTGGTCGAGCCAGCATCGCTCCGCCCGCGGTTGTAGAGCTCCTGCCACCAGGTGGACCTCCGGCGCGCGTCGAAAATGCCTCTGGCGCGATTTACGTCGCAGCGATCGGGGGAGGGACGCGGCGTGCATGGGTCGGCGTGGGTCCGTGCAGTGATTCGCACACCGATGCCGCGCGGTTCGTCGAGTTCCTGGCGATGCTCGTCGCGAATTTGCAGCGCGCGCGACTCGAGGTGGAACACGCGGCATTCGAGCTCGCCGAGCGATACGAAGAGATCAACCTGCTGTACACGACCAGTGAAATTTTCGGACGCACCGTTTCACTCGAAGAAGCGGCGGCACGCATCCTCGAGGAGATCGCGGACACGGTCGGCGCCGGCCGCGGCGCGCTGCTCGTTCATGATCGGGTGACCGACACGCTCCAGGTCGTCACGGCGATCGGTTTTGATCCGAAGAACGCGGTTCCTGTCGCGGTACAGGATCCGCGATCGGATACGGCCCGGGTATTTCGTGAGCAACATGCGGTCATTATCGAAGGGGCGGAGGGATCCGAGTCGGAACCCTATCGCCAGGGATCACTGCTGTCGGTCCCGATTCTCTGGACGAATCCCGGTCACCCCTCGGTGCCGCTGGGCGTGGTGAATCTCTCCGGTCGGCGCAGCGGCTCGCCGTTTACATCGGGCGACGAGAAGCTCGTCTCGGCAATCGCGACGCAGATCGGCACGGCAATCCAGATCAACCGGCTCGTGCGGTCGTCGCTGAGCCAGCAGCGGATGCAGCAGGAGATGCAGCTCGCCAACGACCTGCAGATGAAGTTGCTGCCGAAGACCTCGCACTTCCTGCCCGAGGCAGACATCGCGGCGCGTGTCGTTCCGGCGGAAAGCGTCGGCGGCGATTTCTACCACCTCTTCCGCCTGGGGAACGGGCGAACCGGCGTGATGATCGGTGACGTCTCGAGCCATGGGTACCGGGCCGCGCTGATCATGGCGCTCGTCATGAGCGCGGCATCGATCCATGCCCAGACGACCGCCGATCCGCAGGAAATGCTGAACGCCATCCTCGCCACGATCGCCGAGGAGCTGGAGAGCACCGAGATGTTCGTGTCGGCGTTTTACGCGGTCATCGATCCGTTCCGCCGACGGATGCGATTCGCCAATGCCGGCCATCCCCACGCATTTGTGGTGACGACCGACGGGTGCGTCGAGCGGTTGCCGGCCGGCGCCCCCCCGTTAGGCATGAGCGCCGCCATTCCGCGGACGATGGAACGGACGTGGGATCCGGGCTCGGAACTGCTCGTGCTGTTCACCGATGGCATGAGTGACGCGCGGGACCGGTTCGACCAGCGGTTTGGTGAAGAGGCGGTGCTGGAGACCGTGCGCGAGCACATGACATCACCGCCGCGCGTGATTGTCGAGAAGGTGCTCGAACGCCTGCAGCAGCACATCGGCGACGTGCTGCGCCGCGACGACCTGACGATGGTCATCACGCGCTCCTGACGGAAAGCGTTCGTGGCCGATGAGGGCAGGGCGCACCGCCCGCGAAAACGTTTCGGCCAGCACTTCCTCACCGACCGGCGCAGTCTCGAGCGCATCGTGGAGGCGCTCGACCCGCAGCCTGACGATACGGTGGTTGAAATCGGCCCGGGACGTGGGGCCCTGACGTCCTTGCTGGCTGCGCGATGCCGGCGCCTGATCGCGGTCGAGATTGACCACGATCTCGTCCGGCTTCTGCAGCAGCAGTTTCAGGATCGGCCGGGCGTCGAGATCGTCGACGGCGACGCGCTGGAGGCGGACTGGGCAACACTGGCCGGCGGGGCATTCCTGCTGGCCGGGAACCTGCCGTATTACATCACGACGCCGCTGATCTTCCGTATCCTGGAACGTCCGATGCCGCAGCGCGCGGTATTGCTCGTCCAGCGCGAAGTCGCGGAGCGGCTGGTGGCGGCGCCCGGGTCAGGTGACTACGGCGCGCTCACGGTCAACGTCCAGGTGGCCGTCACCGTGCGGATGATCAGCCGGGTGAGCGCCGGTGCATTCAATCCGAAGCCAAAGGTGGATTCGGCGATCGTGCTCCTCACTCCCCGGCCCCAGCCCTTGTTAGGCGCTGACGAGGAGAAGCTGTTCCGGAAGTTCGTGCAGGCGGCCTTCAGCATGCGACGGAAACAAATGCTCCGCCTTACGCGAGAGCTGTGGATCTCCTCGGCCCACCTCGCAGGAACAGTGCTTCAAAGAGCGGGCATCGATCCGTCGGTGCGTCCTGAAGCACTCACGCCCGAGGCATTCCTGATGCTCTATCGCGAAATACGGACTTTCGAAAAACATTGAAACACGGAGAACACGGGGAGCACAGGGGTGCGTGACGCGTCTACCGTGTGTTCCCTGTGTTCCCTGTGGTCAAAGTGTTTTACGTGACCGTCTGAATACGCGGGAGCCTGACGAGATCGACAGCTTACTTGTCCCGGTTCGACAGGATGAAGCTCAGGCCCTCGAGCTCCATCGCCATGTTGACGTTGCGCACCGAAACATCGGAGGGCGTCTGGAGCTGGGTGGGGGCGAAGTTGAGGATTGCCTTCACGCCGGCCTTCATCAGCCGGTTCGCGGCATCCTGCGCGTCGCTGACCGGCACCGCCAGGACTGCGATATCGGGAGGGTTCGTGGCGATATCGCGCTCGACGTGGGTCATGTCACGGACGAGAATCGAACCCCACCGTGTCCCGATCTTCTTCGGGTCGGTGTCGTACACGGCCGTGACGTGGAATCCCCGTTGCTCGAAGCCGGCATATTGGCCTAACGCCATGCCGATCTTGCCGGCGCCGACGATGATGACGCTCCACTCGCGGCCGAGGCCCAGGATTTCGCGCAGGCTGGCGGTGAGTTCTTCAACCGAATAACCGAGGCCGCGCTTCCCGAACGACCCGAAAAACGAGAGATCCTTCCGGACCTGCGCCGACGTCGTCCCCCCCCGCCTGGCCAGCGCATCGCTCGAAATCGTCTCGACGCCTTTTTCTGCCGACTCCTCCAGGAACCGGAGGTAGGCGGACAGGCGGCGGACGGTGCTTTCGGCGATCCTTTTCACTTTGCGGGCGCTTGTGAAATCATTCACAAGTGTATCCGGTTCGGTTCGTTTGGTCCAGTGAGCGGGTTTTGTGCAGGCAAACTTCCCGAGTACGCAAACGGTGCACCGGTATAGTTTTGACGCCATGACGAGACGGTCGAGCCGGTCAGGGCAACCGGGGAATGCCGGACTGCAGCGTCCGACGAAATCCGAAATCGAGGTGCCGCCGTTCGTCTCCATCGATCGCGAGCCGTCGCCACTGTTGCAGCGGGCCCGGACGTATCTCGAGGCCGGTCCGTCGGACGCGGTACCGCTGATCGAGCACGTGTGCCGGCTTCCGGGCGCACCGCGCGCGGTCGCCGAGCAGCTCGCAATGGCACTGTTCATCGAGAGTCCCGACGTGCGTCGCGAGACTGACGGGCGCTGGTCGCTGGTGCGGGAAGTCGCGCTTCCTGCGTCGGCGAAGCGCGAAACGAGTACGCGTTCTCTCGATACGTTGTCGTACGTTGTGGTGGACGTGGAAACGACCGGAGGGAGCCCGTTTGGCGGTGACCGGATCACGGAGTTCTGCGCCGTGACGGTCAGCAACGGCGCCATTGTCGACGTGTTCGAAACCCTCATCAACCCGCAGCGACCGATCCCCGCGGCCGTCACGCGCCTGACGAGAATCACGTGGGACATGGTGCGCAGCGCGCCGACGATCCGCGACGTTGCTGCTCGCATTGCCGAGGCGTTGCGCGGGCACCTGTTCGTTGCGCATAACGCGGCCTTCGACTGGCGTTTCGTCTCCTCCGAACTGTCGCGTTTCGCCGGCCAGCAGCTGGCAGGGGAACGGCTCTGCACCGTGAAACTGGCGCGGGCCGTGGTGCCGAACATCCGGCGTCGCTCGCTGGATTCGCTGTCGTATTTCTACGGCATCGAAAATCATGCGCGGCATCGCGCTGGTGGCGACGCGCTGGCGACGGCCAAGGTCCTGCTTCGATTGCTGGACGCGGCTCGCGATCGCGGCTGCGAAACGCTGGAGGACCTGCGCATGATCACGCGGCCGCCGGCGTCGCGCCGCAAGGGCCGGCGCCGTCGGCGACTTCCGGGCTGGAGCGATGGAGAGATGACAGCGTGAGCGCGACTGCCAGCGGACCCAGGGTCGAAACGCTCAAGGTGGGACGGCTCACCGTACACGCCATCCAGGCCGGCGGACAGAAGCTCGACGGCGGCGCGATGTTCGGCGTCGTGCCGAAGCCGCTCTGGGAGCGCCGTATCCACGCCGATGAACGCAACCGCATCCAGCTCGGCATGCGTTGCCTGCTGGTCGAGCACGAGCGCGGGCTGGTGCTCATCGACAACGGGGCGGGGAACAAGGAGAGCCAGAAGTTCCACGAGATCTACGGCGTCGAAAACGGCGGCGCCGGAGGCCGGACGCTCCTCGAGGATGGATTTGCCGCGTTAGGCGTGAAGCCGGAAGACGTCACGCTGATGATCGACACGCACCTGCATTTCGATCACGCCGGCGGCAACACGTACGTGGACGGCGGCGGGATCGTGCGGCCCACGTTCCCCAACGCGCGGTACGTCGTGCAGCGCGGCGAATACGAGTGGGCGACCCACACCAACGAGCGCACCGCAGCGAGTTATTTCCCGCACAACTTCGAACCGGTCGTGGCGGCAGGCCTGTACGATTTTGTGAACGGCGAAACGGAAGTCTGGCCGGGGATCCGGCTCATTCCGACGCCCGGCCACACGCCGCATCACCAGAGCGTCCTGCTCGAAAGCGACGGCGCCAGGGCGTTTTATCCGGCGGACCTGTCGCCGACGGCGGCGCACATTCCACTCCCCTGGATCATGGGGTACGACGTCGAACCGCTGCGGACGCTCGAGACCAAGCGGGCAACCTGGAAGCGCGCGGTGGACGAGGACTGGCTGCTCATCTTTGAGCATGACGCTTTTGTGACGTCAGGGCGGATTGTTGTGGATGGAAAGGGATATTCCCTGAAAACATGAGCTGCGTGCTGATTGCTGATTGCTACTGCTGCACGCAGCGTGCTGGTGCTGGTGCTGGTGCTGGTGCTGGTGCTGCGGGTCTGTGGCCCCAGCGCAAGCAGGCAGCACGTGCATCAGCAATCAGCAATCAGCACGCAGCCGTCCGTTGAGGGTTGCGGCGTAACTGTAAGCCGCTTAGCTTCTTACGACAATTCGGCAAAGTAGAGCCTCAAGGCTCTCACCCTCCGGCCCTCATCGAGGTGCTGCAGGAGTCCATGCATTCGCGACGCGGCCCAGAGCCGCGTGTCGCGCGTCGCGGGCTCCCAGTGGGTCCGCGATTCGTTTTTCCGGAACACCCTCGCCAGGTGGTTGCCTGACGAGTCACCTCACGCAGGAGAAGTTGCCATTCAGGACGCATCCAAACGCATTCGCGTCAACAAACAGATCCGCATCAGTCCCGTACGCGTGATCGGTCACGACGGTGCACAGCTCGGAATCATGGAAGTCGACAAGGCCATGGCGCTGGCCGAAGAACACGGACTCGACCTGGTGGAGGTTGCCGCCACGGCGAGGCCGCCGGTGGTCCGGGTCATGGACTTCGGAAAGTTCAAGTTCGAGCAGGCCAAGCAGGCGCGGATCGCGAAGAAAAAGCAGCATGTCATTCAACTCAAGGAAGTGAAGTACCGGCCGGGCATCGACGACCACGACTTCGACACGAAGACGCGTCACGCCAGGCGATTCCTCGAGGAGAAAAACAAGGTGAAGGTCACGCTGATGTTCCGCGGGCGGCAGATCGCGCATCCGGAGCTGGGCGTGGCCGTGGTGGACCGGGTCGCAACCGAACTGGCCGACGTCGCCAAGATCGAGAGCGCGGCCAAGATGGAAGGGAAGCAACTCACAATGATTCTTTCGCCCAAATAAGGCAGGACTGAACGATGCCCAAGATGAAAACGCATAAAGGCGCGAAGAAGCGCTTCTCGGTGACTGGTACCGGGAAGGTCCGCCGCCTGAAGGCCAACAAGAGCCACATCCTCACCAAGAAGGACGCCAAGCGGAAGCGCCATCTCCGTCGTGCCACCATCGTGAAAACCAACGGTGAGGCGCGCGTGTTGAAGCGTCTCCTTCAGGCGTAGGAGACCGAACGATGCCAAGAGTCAAATCGAATGTGGTGCGCCTGAAGCGCAAAAAGCAGATCATGAAGGCGGCACGGGGTGCCTACGGCGCGCGCAGCAAGTTGTGGCGTCCGGCGAAGGAGACGGTCGAGCGCGCCTGGCGGTATGCCTATCGCGATCGCCGCAACAAGAAGCGCGACTTCCGGCGCCTCTGGATCACCCGGATCAATGCCGCCGCGCACCAGAACGACATGAGCTACAGCGTCTTCATGAACGGCCTGCGCAAGGCGGGGATCGAGATCGACCGCAAGATCCTCGCGGACCTCGCGGTCCGGGACGAGGCCGCGTTTACGGCGCTGGCGAACGCAGCGAAGAGCGCGTTGGCCTGACGACGGATGGCGGATGGGGGATGGCGGATGTGAGATGAACCCCTCCCATCCGCGGACCCCTTCCCGCTTCCCGTATGAGCAGTTCGATCACATCGCTCGCAGCGTTCATCGCCGAAATCGATCGGGCGCAGGCGCGCGCCGATGAATTGATCCCGGCCGCGACGACGGCCGATGCTGTCGAGTCGGCGCGGGTGCAGCTGGTCGGCCGGACGAGCGGTATCGTGACGGTCCTGAGCAGCGCGCTGAGTACGTTGCCCAGGGAAGATCGCCCTGAGGCCGGGCGGCGCTTCAACGCGTGGCGCGTCTCCACCGAAGCCGCCCTCGATGCCGCTCGCGCGAAACTCGCGGCGGCCACCGGCGCGCAACGGCTCGCCGATCCCACCATGCCGGGTCGCCGGACGTGGCGGGGCGCGCGGCACCCCGTTTCCGTCGTCATCGATGAGATCGAGGCAATCTTCCGCGAGCTGGGATTCACGGTCGCGTTAGGCCCGGAAGCGGAGCACGACTGGTACAACTTCGGCGCGCTCAACTTCCCCGCCGATCACCCGGCGATGGACATGCACGACACCTTGTACCTCGGCGAAGGGCGGCTGCTGCGCACCCACACGTCCCCGGTGCAGGTGCGCACGCTGCAGACGTACGCGCCGCCGATCCGGATCCTGGCGCCGGGCAATGTTTATCGCCGCGATTTCTTCGATGCCACGCACGCGCCGGTGTTTTCGCAGCTCGAGGGTCTCGCCGTCGACGAGGGGATCTCCTTCGCCGACCTGAAGGCGATGCTGTCGCTGTTTGCGCGGAAGTTCTACGGCACCGGCACCAGGACGCGCTTCGGTCCGTCGTACTTCCCATTCACGGAGCCGTCGGCCCAGATGGAAGTGGAGATCGACCTTGGCGACGGTCGCGGCACACGGTGGCTCGAGATCATGGGCTGCGGCCTCGTCCACCCCGCGGTGCTCGAGT
>Ga0209485_1000279_pt1 | contig 16493 bp, 14 predicted proteins | sample NCAS100_FD_187516 | JGI IMG/M metagenome (GOLD analysis project Ga0209485, IMG submission 187516) | Agricultural soil microbial communities from Utah to study Nitrogen management - NC AS100 (SPAdes) (version 2) | ecosystem: Environmental > Terrestrial > Soil > Agricultural land | place: USA... | reverse complement strand
TTCGGGAACGTGTCCTCGTCCCAGACCGTGTTGTGCAGCTTCTTCCCGCCGAGCACCTCGTCCCACCGCATGGTCCGCCCGGAGTACGCCGCCATCCGGCCGAGGATCGCCGCGAACGTGCTGTTCCGGTCTCGATAATCCGCGAAGGTGAGGTAGGAGAAGTTGTCGAATCCGCGTCCGCGCTGCGTGCGCCCGATGTTGACGATACGATCCGGGTTGCTGATGCCCGGCGGAGTGCTGAACAGCAATGCGTTCGCCATCGAGTAGATCGCGGCGGTGCCGCCAACGCCAATGGCGAGCGAGAGCATCGCGGTGATGGTGAACACGGGGCTGCGCGCGAGTCCGCGGACCGCGTACCGGACGTCGTGGCGGAAGGTGTCGAGCATGCGGTGCTCCCGGATTGGGTTCGCTGGGCGAGGGCCACCTTCTTACGGGGTGAGCCATGCACGAGTGTCAGACCACCCGGATGGGGGATGGGAAATGGCCGTCGAGAGATAAAGGCCAAACCGTTCAGGTGTGTCCCCCATCTCCCATCCGCCATCTCCCATCCAATCACGGAAATCCAGGGGGTGGCACGCGGCGTTTCGTGGCCTGTTCGAACGCAAACGCGAGCTGAACCAGCTTTGGCTCGCTGCACGCGCCGGCTGTGAAGCTCACCCCGTAGGGCGTGGGCTTCGGTTGAAATCCAGCCGGAAATACGTTGGCCCCAGTGCCCGCAGGGACTGGCAGGAGCGTGTACGGCACCGTGATTGTCGGGTAGCCCGGCCGCGCCCCGATGTTGGCGCTCGAAACGCCCGGGAAGAGCAGGGCGTCGAGCTGATTCGCCTTGATTGCGGCGTCGATGCCGTTTGTGGCGGAGAGAAGGATGTCCTTCCGGCGATCGGCGTCATACTTCGCACGATCCGCCTGCAGGTTCATCTCGTCGGAGACGTCCAGGTTCGCCTGGCCGTACTTGATCGAGCCGGCCCGCTGGTGGGCGATGTTCCACTGCCGCAGCTCGGTCAGCGTCTTCACGGGCGCCTTGTCGCCTAACGACTTGAGCCAGGCGTCGAAGTCGCGCTTCATGCCGTACTTGAAGGCAACGGAGCATTCCGCGTCACGGCCCCTGGCCTGGTCGAGCCCACTGCAGGGGTTCCAGTTCAGGAAGTTGTTCGCCGCCGCGGTGTCGACAATGCTGGGAAGGTTTGCCGGGTCGACGATGACGGCGCCCTGCGCTTTCAAAACGGTGATGACCGAGTCCATGACCGCGCGCTGCGTGTCGTTCAGCCCACCGCGCGGCTGGGCGCTACCGGCCGTCACGCGGTCGTAGAAGAACGCACGCGGTATGCCGATGCGGGCTCCGCGAAGGCCGTTTGGATCCAGAAAGCGCGTGTAGTCGCGCCCTGCCGGCGGAGGACACTTGCGCGTCGCCTCGTCGTTAGGGTCGGGTTGCGCGTTTTCCATGGCACCGAGCATGATCGCCGCGTCGGCGACCGTACGGGTCATCGGTCCCGGGGTGTCCTGATCGGCCGTGATCGGAATGACGCCATGACGGCTGATCCGCCCAACGGTCGGCTTGATGCCAACCAGCATGTTCTGGTGCGACGGGCTGAGGATGGAGCCGGACGTTTCGGTGCCGACGTTGCCGAGCCAGAAACTGATATTCGTCCCGGTCCCTGAGCTCGACCCGCCTGTGCCGAGTACCGGGCGCCCATCGAAGAAGGCGTCGCGTGGGTCGCGGCGCGGGTCATATGGATTGAACCCGTATCCGGTGAGCGCGTTGTAGTTCGTCGGCATGCCTGACGCGACCCAGTTGGCGAGCTCGGTCAGTTGAGTCTTCGCGAGGATAATTGCACCCGCGTCCTTGAGATTCTTCGTCAGCGTCGCTTCGTAAGACGGCACCAGGTCGGCGAACGCCAGGGCGCCGCCCGTCGTCGGCATGTCGGTCGTGTGGATGTTGTCCTTCAGGGCCACCGGGATTCCGTGCAATGGCCCGAGGATCCGGCCCGCCGTGCGCAACCGGTCCAGGGAATCGGCGATCGCCAGCGCGTTAGGGTTCACGGTGATGATCGCGTTGATCTTGTCCTCGTACTTCGCGATGCGCGTGAGGTATTGGAGTACGATCTCCCGTGATGTCGTCCGCTTCTGTTCCAGTGCAGCCCTCAGGTCCCCGATGGACGCTTCGACCACACTGAATGGCGCAGCCGGTGGTGGCGCGCCGCGACGCTGAGCCGAAAGTGTCAGCGGAGTGACGGCAAGCGCAGCGAAGGCGAGAAACTTCATGGCGATCCGGGCTCAGGGTTGAAAGCCGACGAGAACCGCCTCGAACGTATGCTCGGCTTGTCTCTGGCGCGAGTCTCGAGACGCCTGTATTGCTGTGTGGCAGCCTGGGATCGCACGAGTCACGAGTCACGAGTCACAAGTCACGAGTCACCTTCCCATGCATTCGTTCCAGAGAATCGTCCTCGTAGTGCTTGCGCTGATTGCGCAGCGGGCCGAAGGCCAGGTCCGCACTGCCGATCCCGCCAAACGTGGCGTCGCGCTCTCCGAGTTCCCGCGCGTTGTCCAGCTTGCGCCGAACGTCTATGGGTACGAAGAGATCCGGCAGCCTGGCTTCACCACGGTCAGCATGTTCGTCGTCGGCCGGAACGGTGTGCTGATCGCCGATGGACAGGGGAGCACATCAGCTACACAGACGATGCTCGATCGCATCCGCACCGTGACGCCGTTGCCAGTTCGCTGGTATGTGGTCGGATCAGACCACGGCGATCACACCGCCGGCAATTCGGTCCTGCCGAAAGACATTCAGTACATCATCCATCCCGCGTCGCGGGCGCAGCTCGTGAAAGACTCTGCTGCCGCGGTCGCGTCAGCTGGACGAAGTGGCCAGGCACCGCGCGTGGTAGTCGTTCCTCCCAGGGCCATGGACGGTGACAGGGAAGCAATCGACCTCGGAGGCATCACGGTCGACGTTCTCTTCCTCGGCCGCGCGCACACCGGCGGCGACCTGATGGTTCATGTGCCGCGTGAAAAGATCCTGTTCATGAGCGAGGCGTATCTGAACCGCGTCTTTCCCGCGATGCGATCGGCGTATCCGGATGAGTGGGTCAGGATGATCGATCGGGCACTCGCGATGGACATCGCCCGTTATGTGCCGGGCCACGGATTCATCGAGGAGCCATCAGTATCGCGCGAGGAGCTGGTCGAATTTCGTCAGGCGCTGGCCGTGGTCACCGCTGAGGCGAAGCGGCTGCACGGATTGAAGCTGTCGCCGGAGGACGCCCTGAAGGCAGCCGACTGGGGGCCGTACAAGAACTGGTTCCTCGCCGAAGGTCAGGCCCCGATCGCAATACGGCGCGTATTCGACCAGCTCGAGGGACGAATTCCGGACTAGAGGCTCGAGGGCTCTTACCAGCCTCTCCTGAGCCAGATACTATCTCCCCGCGGGCGCATGGGACGAGGGGCAAATGACCGATACAGTGACGTGTCCAACCCTGCGGGACGGCGACGATGAAGTCGCGCGACAGTTTGCGAACGGCACGCTCTCACCTGGGGATGCGCGTGAGTTCGAGGCGCACATGGCGGAATGCCACCGCTGCCAGAAGGCCGTCGCGTACGCCGCCGGTGTGACCGCAACATTGCGTGGCGCCGCCAAGAGTACAGAGCCCTCGCCCTGGGCGAGGATGTCGTGGCCAGTGTGGGCGATCTCTGTTGTCGTTGTCGTCGGCGTCGCGATCGCGCTTCTCGCGCTCTAGCATCTGCCGTTGAGTTGGCGGTTTGCGGAACCGCAACTCCTGCCGAGACGGTCGCGGGCGGCGGCGCGCAGCGGGGCGCGCGACTTCTGAGTCGAACTGCGCCGGGAAGATCCCCGACTACCTAACGCCGAGACCACTGGCGACGAATCCAGTAGACAGACGATCGCAGCGCACCCTGGTACGCAATCGCCGGCCCGTGCTTCAACGAGTCCACAGCCACGAAGTCAACCAGGCCACCGCGGGCCTTGATCATCGACACCAGCGTCGACTCCGCTGAAAAAGGCACGCTTTCGTCCTGACGCGAGTGAATCGCGTACACCGGAACTTCGCGATACGGCGCCGCCCACGCGCCGGAGTTGTCCTTCGTCATCTCATCAAAAGCAGCCGCCAAACCCGTTTGATCGATACTCGTGTACCGCACGAGCGGGAATGACGTGAGCGGCACGGCGGCACGGAACAACTTTGGATGGCGATTCACCAGGAACCAGGCACCCATGCCGCCCATGCTGTTCCCCGTCACCAGCGTTCGCATCGTGTCGATCGGATAGCGCCGCCTCATCTCGCGTACCAGCGACAGGACCGCCCGCTCGGCGACCGGATCCGTCCAGTTGTTCTTCGGGGCGTCCGGCGCGATGATCAGGGCGCCTAACGGACGCAGCGCGGGACCGAAGAGCGTCTCCAGTGAGCGCTGGCCAAAATACGGTGGAACCGTGTCTCCCGTCGGCGCCTTGCCATGAAGTGCCAGGACGAACGGCAACTGATCTCCCGGCCTCATCGCCGGCACCACCATCGCAAACCGGATCCGCGTACCTTCCGGACTGACCCACGTGCCAGTCGCCAGGCGAGTCGTCGTGTCGGTCGGTAGCGGCGGCGGTGGCGGCGGTGGTGGGTCGAACGTTTCGGGATCGATCCCAAGCGCAGCACAACCGATGACCCCTGCTGCAATCAGGACGAAAGGTTTTCGCATGGGTCTCATTCGGGGGTTCTGACCGGCTCGCGGCTACGTAACGTCCACTCGGAGCACTCAAGCGTAAGCCCTTTCACCCTGATTAGGGAACCCAGCCATAACGAACAACGCCTGAGCGTTATCGGTAGCAAGCAGTACATGCTTGCACCGAAACATCTTCCCCGACTGGCAGCGACCATAGGCCTCTTCACGCGCTACGGGTTGGCCGACTTCGCGCGTGAACAAGGCCTTTCTGCCCTGGCCCAGGAGGAGGAGAAGGCGCGCCGCGAAAGCAACGGTGAAGACGTCGAGGCCACCGCGCGTGCATTTCGCGAAAAACTTGTCGAGCTCGGGCCGGCGTATATCAAGCTTGGCCAGGTGCTGGCCACCCGGGGCGACCTCCTTCCGGCAGCATACATCAAGGAACTGGAGACGCTTCATGACGATGTCGAACCGATGGCATTTCACGAAGTGGCCCGCCTCATCGAAGCCGAGCTCGGGGCGCCGCTCGAGGAACTGTTCCCCACCATCAATATCGACCCGTTAGGCACGGCCAGCCTTGGCCAGGTTCATGCCGCGACGCTGCCCGACGGTCGCGACGTCGTCGTCAAGGTGCAGCGCCCCAACATTCGGCCACTGCTCGCCGAGGATATCGCCTTCTTCCATGAGTTGGCGCAATTCCTCACCGACCACACCGAGGCAGGGAAGCGCATCGACCTGCTTGGCATTCTCAGGCAGCTCGAGCGTGCACTTACCGATGAACTCGACTATCGCGTTGAAGCACGAAACGGCGCCCAGTTCCGCAAGCGCCTCGCTGAGTTCCCGCGCTTGCTGGTGCCGAGGATCATCGAGGGATACTCGACGGACAAGGTCCTGACGACGGAGCGCATCCGGGGCACAAAAGTCAGCGAGATTCCCGCTTCGTACCGCAATGACCTTGATCTCGCTGTCCTGGCTGATGAACTGACGCGCGCCTACCTGCACCAGATCGCGGTCGACGGACATTTCCACGCCGATCCACATCCGGGAAACATCTTCCTGGTCCTGCCGACGGACTCGAATCCGCCGACGCCGGCGGAAGTCGTGACCTACGCCGGCGGGATTGAACCGATTGACGGCACTAGCCGAATCGCTCGTGCTGAACGCGAAGCGCTCGAGCTGGCGCCTGCCGCGCCGACACTGCTCGAGCCGAAGCTTGCGCTCATCGATTTCGGGATGATCGCGCACCTGTCGCCCAGCCTTCGCGACCAGTGCGTCAGGCTCCTGTATGGGCTTTCGGAAGATCGAGGCGACGAAGTTGCCGACGTCCTCGTCGAGATGGGCGAGCCGTTAGGTGACTTTGACCGCAGCGCCTATCAGCGCGAAATCAACGAACTCGTGGCGCAGGCGTATGGCGCTGACATGAGTGAGCTCGAGGCCGGGGCGCTGCTGAACAAGGTCATCACGGTCTCGTATCAGCGCGGGCTGCGACTTCCGGCCGACCTCACCCTCCTCTCAAAGACGCTGGTCCATCTCGGAGGCGTCACGCGCTCGCTGGATCCCGCTTTCGAGCCGTCGGTCGCGATCCGGGACAACATGGCCGAGATCGTGGCGGAGCGGATGCGCAGCCGCTTGAAGCCGAGCGTGATGTTCCGCGCCCTCAGTGAGGGCGCCGACCTGTTAGGCACCCTTCCGAGGCGGATCGACTCGATCACCAAGCGCCTGGCGGACAATGAGCTGAGCACGAAGCTCGAGGTGCCTCAGATCGACGTGCTGGTGGAGGGACTGCAGAAGGTGGCCAATCGCGTATTCACCGGACTGGTCCTGGCCGCGTTGATCGTGGCCAGTGCGATGTTGTTGCCGGAACGGCGTGTGCTGGGCACGGCGGGGTTCATCATCGCCGCGGCGTTAGGTTTCTACATGATCGGCTCGATCCTCTGGAACGATCGGCACGCCAGGAAGCCCAGGGCATCGCGCAGCTGAATCTCCACCAGCGGGAAATCAGACAACAGGGTGCCGTGACGCGAGCTTCGCCTGATTCAGGCTCGCCACTGCCGAAAGCTCCAGATCACACATCGTCGCCACGGCGGACACGCACCACAACACATCACCCAGCTCTTCCGCCAGGCGCTCGCGATCCAGTTCTCGTCCCTGATACAAGTGCTTGCGGACGTGGGCCAGCACCTCACCCGCCTCCTCGGCGATGCCCGCCGCAGCGTCGAGCAGCTTCTCCTTGTCGCTGAGACGGGCGCTGAGCGTTCGCGTCGCCGCCTTCTGGTATTCGTCGAGCGTCATCGGGCGAGCGGATCGGGCCGGAGCTGGAACTTCATCACCTTGCTCGTTGTGCCCTTGCCGCCTTCCATGTGGAACGGGGCACGCGTGCTGATCGTGGTCCAGAGCCCGCGACCCTTCCAGCCGGCGGTCGGATCGTCGATCCGCCCGTCCATCCACTTGGTGAAGAAGCCTAACGGGTACGGCACGCGCATCACGACCCAACGGCCATCCTTCAACGCCAGCAGGCCCTCGGACGCGTTTCCGGTATTGATCGGGATGTTCTCGCCCAGGCCGAACGTGTTGCGCTGGTCCACCCACGTGTAATAACTGGCCTCGGCGCTGCCCGGAGTTTCCACCCCGCGCAGTTGCGGCAACGGCTCCGCCCAGAAGCTCCACCCTTCGGGACAGTGCTGCCCAGTCGCCGTGGGTCCGTTGAGCGGACCACGACACTTCCGGCGATCGAAGCTCGCCAGGTGACCGCTGGCCAGTGCCAGCCATGCCACGCCATTGCGGTCGACGTCGAACCCGCGGGGCGAGAACGTCCCCTGCACAGAAGCGGCGGGGTTTCCGAACGGCACCTCATAGTACTCGGCCAGGGCCGTTTCGGGGGGATTGGCTCCCGGGTTCAATCGGATGACTGAACCGGGGAAGCCTAACGCTGATCCCCAGATCGACCCATCGGGGGCTGGAGCAACTCCATAGAAGCCGGCGCCGATCCGCTTGTCCTTCGCGGGATCGACCGGCTGGTTCGGCTCCACGTGTTCGTCGCGACGTCCATTGCCGTTCGTGTCCATGATCAGCGCGGTCCACCCCTGCGCCCGCTCCTCGTCGCCCGTCTCGTCGAACAGCTTCGTGTTCAACCACCCCACCACCGGCCCGCCACCACTCGTCCATAACGTATGGTTGGCGTCTTCGGCGAACATCAGGTGATGCGTGCTGAAGCAGGTGCCGATGTGCGTCAGCTTCTTCGTCGCCGGATCGTACATCTGCAGGTGCCGGCCGGATCGCGGGACCGGTGCAAGCTTCGCCGACGGATGTGATGAACCCTCGCGGCATACGGGCGGATTATCGGGTGGTCGCACCGCTGACGTAATCCAGAGTCGGCCGCGATGGTCGAGCATCGGGTTGTGGACGTTGTTCCGGCTCGTCCAGATCGGTTCCTCTCCCCAATACGGCGACGGCGCCGGCATCTGCGGCGAAGTCCGTGGCGTGCTCGAGTCGCGAACTGTCAGTGGGATCTGGCTCGCCACATGGCGCACCGGGTCGAGCACCGGCACATAGTCTGCGCTCGCCTCGAGCGCACCGTACAGCAGGCCATTGGCGTTGATCGTCGGGTTGCGACGATCGGTCGACACCACGTCATGGAGATACACTTTGGGGTCGGCCCAATCCCACTGCGTGATGACGACATTCCGTTCTATCCCGGTGGGGCGCGGCGGCGCCGGTGGCACTTCGCCATTCGCGATGCGTTGCGTCCAGTCGCCGAACATCGCCAGCAACCGCTGACGGCCCCATTGATTCAGGTTGTTCGACATGCCGCCGCCGGCCTGGCCCGATTGCACCCGCCGGTCCCAGGCCGCGGCATGCGACGCAAATGTACCTAACGACTGAGGGATCTCCCGCGTCGCCTTGTTGCCGAGCTGGTGGCAGGCCCAGCACCCGCCCGACTTGAGGACGCGGAGGAGCGATGCCTGGCTCTGGAAGTTGGCCGCCAGGCCATTGCCGGTCGGGCCGGTGCCGGGGAATTCACTCGCCGCCGGCACCTGGAGCATAGACCACCAGTAGCCGGCCGGATAATATTCGGCGGCCGCCTTGGCGTTAGGCGCCGGGACAGCCGTGAGGTTTACGTTGCGCCCAGGCATCGAGCGCGACTTGGGCGAGTCGACCAGCCCGTACCCGCGGACCCAGACCGAGTAGTTTGCGCGCGGCAGGTCGGGGACGAGGTATCGCCCGCGGTCATCGGTGACGACGATCCGCACGAACCTGGTCGGCAGGTCGGTCGTTTCGGCGATGACCCACACGCCGGCTTCGGGGCCACTGGGCCCGGTCACCACACCGGCCAGATCGTCGGCGTCGATCGGAATGCCCTGCCGGGCGCGATCGATTCCGATGTTCCCGGCGCCCAATACGGCTCCCGTAAGAAGCACAGCACCAAGCGCAACGCGACTCACCGTCGTAATCATTGGCCCGCTCCTCTTTTATGGAACACCTGTCTTCATAAGGTCGGCTCGGCAACGACCATTGGCCAGTTTTCCGGGCCAAGTCGATAACGGATTGTGTGGGCGGTATAACTCAGGTATGATAATGGTATGAAAACGGCAATCTCGCTGCCAGATGACCTGTTCAAGGCCGCCGACTCGCTGGCGGGAAAATTGGGCGTGTCACGCAGTCGGTTGTATGCAACCGCGATCAAGGAGTATCTCGCCCGCCACCAGTCGCGTCGCGTGAGCGAGCGATTGGATGCTGTTTACGCGACAGAGGCGTCGACTCTCGATCCATCCGTCGCCGCGGCACAAGGGAAAACATTGAAGCGCTCGGAGTGGTGAGTGGAGCGCGGCGAGGTCTGGTGGGCCGACCTTCCCGACGCGACCAACTCGGCGCCCGCATTTCGTCGGCCGCTACTTCTCGTGCAGTCGGACGCCTTCAATAGAAGCCGCATCGCGACGACCCTCGCCGTTGTGCTGACATCAAACCTGCGACTCGCCGACGCGCCAGGGAATGTGCTGATCCCTGCTGCCGACAGTGGCCTTCCGCAGGACTCGGTGGCGAACGTCTCGCAAATCGTGACGCTGGATAAGTCGCAGCTGACCGAGCGAGTCTCCAGGCTTCCGCCGCGTTATGTGCGAGCGGTGACTGAAGGCCTCAAGCTGATAATCGGGGTCTGACCCCTGGGTCTGCGAGCGCGTGTGAACTCGTTAGGCTGCGCCAAACCCCCTGTGGCGTACGGACTGTGATGCCAGACACCTGACGGCGGTAATGAATGGTCCAGCACGCCAGGTAGGCGACCTCATACGTTTCGTGTGTCCGTCGGGGCGGAAGAGTGCCCATAGCCGAAACGAGCACGCCTGCCGGAGGTCCAGATGCGGAAGCACCTGGCGACCATTCTTTTTTCTGTAGCACTTCTTGCCTGCAATAGTGATAGCCGGAGTCCAGTTGGGCCGGTGTCACTTGAACCAGATGCCGCCATTGTCGACGCAGTACACGGCGGACGTGAAGGGTTCTACTTCCTCCATCCATTCGTGACCAAGCCGGGCGTCGTCGGACCATTCGACGCGACGCTGGCGCCTCGCGCTCGTCTGTGCGCCCTCAACTCGAGTCGCACCGCATGCAGCGACGTCATTCTCGCGACCATCCTCACGGGATCCGGCCTGACAGTCGACCCCAAGAATGGCGTTGTCACCGGCCAATGGTCGTCGCCGGCCTCCCTCGACTTGAGCACTGTATCGGGCAGTGAAACGCGATACCGGCTCGAGATCCTCGTCGACGTTGGCAACAGGTCGGTGACGCTTGGTTACGCCGACCTCTGGATCACCGACAAGGACCAGGTCCTGAAACCCGCGGGTTTCGTCGACCTCGTGCGGGGGAAAACCCTCGTATTCCGTTTCGGCATTCTGGATGGAACGGTCGGATACGTCGTGGTGATGCCGAATCCGGTGGAAGTCGCTATCGGTGGAACGCAGCAGATGTCGGCCGCGGCGTACGACCTGCATAACGCGAGCATTCCGTCGGCGACGTTCGTCTGGTCGAGTGAAAACCCGGACATCGCGGCAATCAGTTCTGCAGGAGTGGCGACTGGTCTCGCGAATGGATCGACCACTCTCCATGCAACCACACGCGGTGTCACAGGTCAGGCAGTGATCAACGTGATCGGTGATCCTCCAGCGGCGCCAACTGCCGTCGCGGACGAAGCAGCCGCAGCGAGTGCCCCCGGCGATCCGTTCCATACAGCGCTCAATACGACGCTGGCGTCAGGCGGAACGACGCCGGGCCTGCTGCAGAACGACGTGCGCGGGTCACCGCCGGCTGATGTGGTGTCGTTCGGTGGCGGGAGCCTGGGCGGTGCCGTCGGGGACAACGCCGCCGGTGCGACGGTGACATTCGGCACGGGCGGTTCCCTCCAGGTCAACGCTGACGGTTCGTTCTCGTTGACGCCGAGTACCGGGTTTACGGGGCTGTTCACCTTTTCGTATCGCATCCAGAACTCGAGCGCTCCTTCCGAAGCGCCAGTGGCGATTGCGGTTGGTATTCGAGCCGCAGCTTCGGACGACGCGTATCCCGTCACGATCATCGGGAATGTGTCGATCAATACTGCCTCGAGCAGCCAGTTTTCACTCCTTACCAACGATGCCGGCGACAACCTGAAGCTCAACCTCGTCGCATCGCCTAACGGCAATACGACGATCAACGCCGACGGGACATTCACGTTCAATCCGGCACCCGGGTTCACCGGCACGGCACTGTTCTCTTACACGGTGGAGAACGGGCTCGGTACCAGCGCAGCCGCGACGGTTTCCATACCGGTGACCACGCCGATCTGGTTCGTGAACGCTTCCGCGACGGCGGGTGGCGACGGTCGCATCGGTTCTCCGTTCAACTGCCTCGTGGATTCTGGCTCCTTGTGCTACGACGACTCGGCCAACGACGCTGGCGATGTCCTCTTTATCGCGTCGGGACCTTATGCCAATGGCGGTGCGCTGGTCCTCAAGGCGACGCAGCGGGTGATTGGCCAGGGTGCGACATCCAGCCTGGCGACATTGACCGGGCTGGTGAACGCGGCGGACAGTCCGCCGCTTCCGTCGACGGGCGGCACTGCGCCGCTCATGACCTCCACGGCGGCCGGCGTTGTTCTCGCAAGCGGGAACCATCTGTATGGACTGAACGTGGGGAGCACCGTTGGCGCCGGCATTTCCGGCGACGGTTTCGGGGTCCTCACGGTGAGCAACGTGAATCTTCCGGGGCCGGCGCGTGGCGGGCAGGCGTTAGGCCTGGCCAACGGGTCGATCGCGGCCGGTTCCACATTCGGCAATATTTTCTCGACATCCGGTGCCGACGTCGGGATCAGTCTTGTGAACGTCGCTGGCAGCTTCGCGGTCACGGGCAGCGGCACGCCAGGATCAGGCGGTACGATTTCGAATACCACAGGGAGTTCAGCGATCCTGCTGTCCAATGTCCCGAACGTGTCGCTATCGCACATGGTCGTGCGCGACAACGCCGGCAGCGGCATCAACGCGACAAGCCTCGGCGGATTCGCGTTGTCGCAATCCACGCTCCAGAACAACGGCGATGATGCGTCCGAGGACAACGTCCGCCTGGTTGAGGTGAGCGGGACGGCAAGCATTGGGTCGAGCACCATCGGGAATGCGTCGGGCAATAACGTGGTGGTCCAGAATTCAGCCGGTGCGCTGAGTTTCTCACTTGCCAACAGCACACTCAGCAGCGACGCGACAGAGCCGAACGCATCGAACGGCCTCGCCGTTATTGCTGGCGGGACGTCGGTCATGAACGCTTCGATAACCAGGAACATTTTCGAAGGCCACCGCCTCGCCCATCTCCGCGTGAGCTCTTCGGGCGCGGGGCAGATGAACGTCAGCGTGGTCGAGAACAGACTCACGTGCGCGAATGAACTGGCGACAGCATGTACTGCCTCGTTCATCAGCCGCTCCAATGCTTCCTTCGATTACAGCATCCTGAGCAACGTCATCACAGGACTGATAGCGCCTCTCGCACTGAACAAGCAGGAAGGGACCGGCGTTATGACTGGGTCGTTCACCGGTAACTCCATTGGCCTGCCTGGCCAGAGCGGATCCGGCGGCGGCGGATTGTTGGTCCTTTCGCAGGTGGATGGCGTTTCGCACACGATATCCATCTTGAACAATGGCATCCGCAACTACGACCTCGTGGGCATCGATGTGATTGCCGGAGGAGCAGCGCTTCTCGAAGCGACGGTAAGCGCGAACGTCATTGACGAGACAAGCGCCTCGGCGCACCATGGCTTCCGGGCGACGGCGGGTAATTCGCCGACGTCGGCGGCGAACCTTTGCCTGTCGCTGACGAACAACACGCTGATGGATGCTGGATCACTGAGCGATTTCCGGCTGGTGCAAGGTGGCCTGGCGACGATGCGTCTCCCCTTCTACGTCGGCGCAAGCGATGACGACGCCGCAGTGGTGTCGTTCGTGGCAGGGCTGCAGGCGTTGAATACCGCCACGGGAATCGCGAGCAACACCGTTGCGAGCGGTGGCGGCGGTTTCGCTGGCGGCGAGCCATGTTCATTGCCATAACCTGGGAGCGGGCAGAGGGCTGCGTCGGGATCATTCCGACGCAGCGCCTCGCTCGGGTCAGAGCCCGAGCGAGCAACCAGAATCCGAGGTACCTTCAGGCGAACTCGAGTCCACGAATCGCCTGAATGGATCGACTCAACACAGCCCTGGCTGACCGGTACCGCATCGAGCGCGAGCTCGGTCAGGGTGGCATGGCGAAGCAGTAGGGGATCCGTCAGTTCGTACTCTGGGCGATCAGCCGTGCGCATTAAACTTCGATGCATGCGCATTCGCCAGATCGACTACTCGACCGCGCCCGAAGCGACCAGGCGCGCGCACGACGACCACCTGAGCATCGCCCGCATCACCAACATGAAACGCACCCTGCTGCGCTCCGTGCCGGCATTCGATGCGCTCATGACCTGGTATCCCCTCCGCGATGCCACCATCCCCATCCTCGGCGAACGCCTAACGACCATCTTTGCCCACGCCATCTCCGCCGAAACCGATTGCCTCATCTGCAGCACGTTCTTCCGGCGGATCCTCATCGATGCCGGCGAGGATCCTGACCACCTCGAGCTCGACGCTCGCGAGCAGGCCGTGGTGGCTTTCGGTCGCCGACTCGGGCACTCCCCTTTCACGGTTCCTGATGAAATCTTCGCGCCGGTGCGGGAGCTCTTCGACGAAGAAGAGATCGTGACGATCACGGCGTTCGGCGCCCTCATGGTCGCCACCAACGTCGTCAACAACGCGCTCGAGATCCCGCTTGATGAATACCTTGAGCCCTATCGCCGCGAGCAACACTGACACGGATCGCTACGCTCAATGCTGCAACGTGCGCGCCCGGGTGCTGATACCGAGCACTGCATACAAGGGGCAGAAGCCCAGAGCCGCCGTCGCCAGCGGAACGATGCCGAACAGGCCCCACCAGCGCAGGGAGCTTTCGGAGATCAGGAACATCGAGAGCAACGCGACTCCCAGGATAACGCGCAGGACCCGATCCGTATTTCCAATGTTTGCCGTCATGAGGAACTCCTGTTGAGGTACGGTGGCAGAGTACCTCGATCCGGTTCCTCCTTCAGTCACTTTGGTTACCGTAGCGCGCCAGGGCGGCGGGGTCGCGGATGTCCACCCGCCGCCGGCCAAGTGTCACCCAGCCCTTGTCCTCGAACGTCTCGAGCACGCGGCTTACTACCACTCGTGCCGTGCCGACATGGGACGCGATCTCCTCGTGGCTCAGCGACAACGGGGCGTCAAGGCGGCCCGCTTCCGCCGCAAGCCAACTGGCGAGGCGGCGATCCACTCGCGCGAACGCTACCTCTTCCACGAGTGCCATCACGGTATCGAGCCTGCTGCCGAACTGCCCGAAGATGAAGGCGCGCAGCGGCTCACTCGTCGCCATGAGGTGCCGAAACACGTCGGTGGGTACGAGCAGGGCAGTCACGTCCTCCACGACCGTCGCCTGTGCGGGATACCGCGCGTTGCTCAACAGGCAGCTGGCCGTGAGGATACATGTTTCGCCGGGTCCGATGTGGTACAGCGTAATCTCCCGGCCGGAGTCAGACGTCCTGGCGACGCGGATACGACCGGCGATTACCAGTGCGATACCGGCGCACGTATCTCCTTCGCGAAGGTAGACCGTGCCTGCACGCAATGACCGCATCTGTGCACGCGCTTCGAGCTCCGCCAGTTCCGGCGGCGCCAGTGCCGCCAACATCGGGAATGCGGGCGCCGCAGCCGCCAGCCGCACTATCCCCCTCCGCTCGGAATCAGGTAGAACGCTTCCTGGCGCGGCCGGAAGAAGCGGTACCCATCCGCGGTAAGGTACGCGCAGTCCTCCATCATCACGAAGACTTTCTCCCCGCCCCACTCAGCCACCGGCGTGGCGGTGTTCAGCTCGATGGACATGTACGAGCCAGGACGGAGCGTGAGGGCCTGCGCGGACGGATTGGTGCGCTGGGCGCTGCGGAAGTCAATCGACGCACCTAACGCGTGCCCCTGTGCGCCCAGCGGGTGCGAATAGATCATCGCCTCGATCCCGCGCTCCTTCATCTCCGCCATGGTCGCGTTGAACACCTCGCCGCCGGTAAGGCCGGGACGCGCGTGTCGAAGCATGAGTGCGTCCTGCAGCGTGTGGGTATTGCGCAGTGCCGCACGCAACCCGGCCGGCGCCTCCGTCTCGCCCGGCTTGAGCACGTAGGCCATCTTCTGCCAGTCGGTGTCGAAGCCCATGTACGTGATGCCGAAGTCGATGTGGACCAGGTCTCCCGGCTGGATGATGAGGCCCTCGCGCGCCACGGCCAGGAAGCCGCGCGAGGTGGCGTTCGCCTCGGTCGCGCGCTGCACGCGAAGGTCAGGCTGGAACCAGGTGCGCACTCCGGCGGCCCACAGCATGTCGTAGAGGGCCCGTCGTACGTCGCCAACGGTGGTTCGGCCCGGGGTAATCACTTCCGCCGACAGCGCGCGCCTGACGATTTCCTCGGTCACCGTTACGGCGGTGCGATAATGCTCGAGCTCTTCGGGGAGGCGCGTGTCGAGGTACTCGATAATGAGCGGTGCGGCCGGAACAAAACGCGTCACCGCCTCGGATCCCATCGACTCGGCGATGAATCGGTGCGCGCCTTCACCGAGCGACCGCGTCTGGCCGCGCGATCCTCCGACGCCGAGTGCAATCGTTCTGGGCTGCCACTTGTCATACAGCGCCTTGAGCGTCGCCGCTGCCGGCAATGGTTCCGTCGTGGGCGCCTCGAAGAACCGGGCCAGGTTCTCCTCGATATAGCCGGTGAGGGCGTATTTCTTCAGCCCCTCGACGCCGCCGTCGATGAAGACGAAGATGTCGCGGTTTCCGGTGTACGGCCGCGGGGGCGCGACGTACTGCGTGAGCGGGTCGTCGTGGAACTCCTCATTCACGATGATCCACATCCCCACGTCGTGTCGGCGCATCATGGGAAGGAGCATCTCGTGGCGCCTTGCCAGCCACGTTTCACGCACGGTGATCTGCTGCGACCACGGAAGGAGTTGCGCCGCCGAGGCGATGACTGGTCGGCGGGCAGACCGGGCGGTGTCCTGCGCGCCTGACGAGGCGGTGGCGACGAGAAACAGCAGAACGAGCCAGACACATTGGCTCCGGGGCAGTATGCGGGAGGTGGGTTTCATGTCGAAGGGGCTTGGTCCGTTTTCGCTGCCTATTCGGAAAAGTCGCCACACGATTCTCATCAAGGTCATTTAACAGCCGAGGGTTCGGTTCGCTCGAAGAGACTGCCGAGGGGGAGAATTGCGAGCGCGACTTCGGCAGCAAGG
>Ga0209485_1000275_pt1 | contig 16630 bp, 17 predicted proteins | sample NCAS100_FD_187516 | JGI IMG/M metagenome (GOLD analysis project Ga0209485, IMG submission 187516) | Agricultural soil microbial communities from Utah to study Nitrogen management - NC AS100 (SPAdes) (version 2) | ecosystem: Environmental > Terrestrial > Soil > Agricultural land | place: USA... | reverse complement strand
TGAGGGAGGCGGTCCTTCTTGATTCAGGTCGCAATCCCGACGCCCCAGGCGCCGCTGCCGCCGGCCGGCCCCGACCCGAACCTCCTGATCGAGCGGCTGACCGAGACGGCTGCGATCCTGATGGTTTTTATCCTGTTCGCCGTCGTGGCGATCAAGGTCCTCGGTCCCCTGGCCCGGGCCTGGGCCCGCAAGCTCGAGGGCAAGGTGGGCGATCCGGAGCTTCGCGCCGAAATCGATAGCCTCCGAGACCAGCTTGCCGAGGTGGACGGGCTGCGAGGGAGAGTCCAGGAGCTGGAGGAGCGGGTCGAGTTTGCCGAGCGGCTGCTCAGCCAGAAACGCGACCAGGATCTGCTCCAGCGGGGCGGAGGGCTCTGATGAGCTGGATGCGAAGGAACCTCGGCCTGGACTGGTTCGACCTGCTCATCCACGTGGGCGTGACCTTCATGGTCATTTTCTTCGTCGCCATGTCGAACGGGCCGGAGGAAATGCTGCCGGTCATCACCGGCGTTTCCCTGCTGGTCCTGGCAGTGCGGCGCCGGATCGCGCTCAAGTCGGGAGGCGCCACGGCCGGCCTCACCACCGGTGAAATGGCGGCCGAGCGGATCGCCGAGCTGGAGGATCGGGTGGCGGAGCTCGAAGCCGCCCAGCAGGAAGTCGCCGAGCTGGCTGAGCGGCTCGATTTCGCCGAGCGCCTGCTGGCCCAGAAGGGCCGCGACGCGGCGCAGATCGGTCCCGGTGGACCGTGAGCATCAAATCCGTCTTCGGGCTGGACGGGGTCGAGCTCGGTATCCACGTCCTGGTGACCGCGATCGTGCTCGGGTTCACCGCGACGTTCAACCGTCCCGACGAGGCGCTGTTTTTCTTTTCGGGGACTGCGGTGTCGTCCCTGGTGCTGCTCTCGATTCGGCGCCGGCTGGCCCTGCGAAAAGGCGAGACCAGGGGATTGACCACCGGAGAAATGGCCGCCGAGCGGCTGGCGGAGATGGAGGAACGAATCGCCGAGCTCGAAGCGGGGCAGGCGCGGATGGCGGAGCTGGAAGAGCGTCTCGATTTCGCCGAGCGCCTCCTGGCCAGGCCGCCCGAGCAGCGAACCTTTCAGCCGGAGCGCGAGTCATGAGCGAGCTGGGCCAGTCGGGGCCGGGCTGACCACCGGGGAGATGGCCGCCGAGCGGCTGTCGGCCCTGGAAGACCGGATCGCCGAGCTCGAATTGGAGCGGGGCCAGCTGGAGGAGCGGCTGGAATTCGCCGAGCGCCTGCTGAGCCGGGGCTCGGAGCAATCGGATCCCCTAGCTGAGGGCTGAAGGCTGATGGCTGATGGCTGGTAGCTGAAGGCTGATGGCTGGCGAGTGGCTTAGATTTCGCAGAACGGCGGAGGAACAATGGTAACGAAAGAAGACATCCTGTCCTACCTCGACCGGGTCGAAGGCGGCACCGTCGAGACGACCGAAGTGGAGCCAGGCCTCTGGCGGGCACGGACCCAGTCCGGCGCCGACGTCGTGGTCCATTATGCCCCACCGGTGGTGATCCTCCGGATGCGGGTGATGGAGCCCCCGGCCAGCGACGAGAAGCGGAGCGGTCTCTACCGCCAGCTGCTGGAGTTCAACGCCCGCGATCTGGTGCATGGATCGTACGGGCTGGAGGGCGAGCACGTGGTCCTCACCGACGCGCTCGAGCTGGCCGACCTGGATTACACGGAGTTCGAAGCGAGCTGGGATTCCCTGACGCTCGCACTCGCCTCCCATCTGAGCGCGCTCGCGCCGTACCGGGAAAGGTAGAAATGGGGATCTTCGATCGCTTCTCCACGATGCTCAGGTCGAACATCAACGACCTGATCTCCCGGGCCGAAAACCCGGAGAAGATGCTGAACCAGCTCATCCTGGACATGAAGTCCAACCTGGCCAAGGCGAAGCAGGAAGCCGCCGCGGCCATCGCGGACGAGAAGAAGCTCCAGGCCGACGCCGAAGCACTCAAGAAACAGGCGGAGGACTGGGAGCGCCGGGCCATGCTGGCGGTCCAGGAGGGCCGGGACGACCTCGCCACCCAGGCGCTGATGCGGTACAACGAGGCGCTGCAGGGCGCCCAGCAGCTGCACGAGACCTGGGTCAAGCACAAGGCCGACACCGAGAGCCTCAAGGGGCAGCTCCGCCAGCTCAACGACAAGATCGAGGAAGCCAAGCGGAAGAAGAACATCCTGGTCGCGCGGGCCAAGCGGGCCGAGGCCCAGCAGCGGATTCAGGAGACCATGTCGGGGATGAACGACAAGAGTGCCTTCGAGTCGTTCGACCGGATGGCCGAAAAGATCGAGGCCATCGAGCGCAAGGCGCTCGCCGCCGCCGAAATCCAGCAGGAGTTCCAGTCCGACGACCTGATGGACCAGTTCAAGAAGCTGGAGTACAAGGGGACCGCCGACCAGCAGCTCATGGACCTCAAGGCCAAGATGGGGATGCTCTCGGCTGGGACCCGGGAGCAGAGGGCCCTTGGCGCCGGAGGGAAAAAGGGGGAGGCGGAGATCGTGCAGGATGAGGGAGAGACGAAGCACTAGGAGTAGTGGTCAGAGGTCAGGGGTCAGGGGTCAGGGGTCAGTGGGGCGGCGCGGTTCGAATGGAACCGCGCCGCCCCATTACTTTCCCTGACCCCTGATCTCTGACCACTGACCCCTGGCCCCATGCCTCCCAAGCCCCGCTTTCTCATCATTGCCGACGGCGACTTTGCCCCGATGACCTCCAAGACCGCGAACTCGGTCATCCGGTATCTGCCGGACCGGGTGGTGGGCGTGGTGGACCGGGTCACCGCGGGGAAGACGGTGCAGGAGGTGCTGGGCTTCGGGGGGAATATCCCGGTCGTGGGGTCGATGGCCGAAGGCCTGGCCCGAAACCCCGACGCGGTGCTCATCGGAATCGCACCGGCCGGCGGCAAGCTGCCCGAGGAGTGGCGCGGCTGGCTGGCCGAAGCGCTCGACGCCGGGTGTGATCTCTGGAGCGGGCTGCACACCTTCCTGAGCGACGACCCGCTGCTGGCCGCCCGCGCCCGTGAGAAGGGCCGGACCATCCTCGACGTGCGGAAACCGCCGGCCAATCTTCCGGTGGCGATGGGCCTGGCCCGTGAGGTAGATGCGCTGGTGGTGCTGACGGTCGGGACCGACTGCAACGTGGGCAAGATGACCGCCCAGCTGCAGCTGGTGGGCGGGCTCAAGGCCCGCGGACTCGACACCCGGTTCGTGGCCACCGGGCAGACCGGCATCTTCATCGAGGGCTGGGGGACCGCGGTGGACGCGGTGGTGGCGGACTTCATCGCCGGCGCCGCCGAGGACCTGGTGCTCCAGGCCGCCCCGGGGGCCGACATCATCCTGGTGGAAGGGCAGGGGAGCATCAATCACCCGGGGTATTCCGGGGTGACCCTGGGCCTGCTGCACGGCTCCTGTCCCAGCGCCCTGATCCTCTGCCATCAGGCCAGCCGGGAGTACATTGGCGAATACCGCGGCGCCCCCTGGCTCAGGATTCCTCCTCTGGCGGACTACGTGAAGCTCTACGAATCGATCGGATCCGCGGTGCACCCGACCAAAGTCATCGCGATCTCGATGAACACCTACGACCTCGACGACGCGGCTGCCCGCGCCGCCTGTGATGCGGCGACCCGGGACACCGGGCTCCCCTGCACCGATCCGGTGCGATTCGATCCGGCGCCACTGCTCGACGCCATCGTGGCCGCGCGGACCCGCGAGGCTGGGGTCCGTGGAGCCTGAGCCGACCCAGCTCGAGGCGGCGATTCGTCTTGCCGTCGCGGCCCTGGCCGGGATGGCGGTGGGGCTGGAGCGCGAGTGGTCGGGCCATGCTACCGGACCCGCGGCGCGGTTTGCCGGGATCCGGACCTTTTTCCTGCTCGGCGCCATCGGCGGCGTGGCGGGATGGCTGCTGGCCCTTGGTCTGATCGCGATCTCCGCTTCTCTGCTCCTGGGTGCTTCAGCCCTGGTCGTCGCCGCCTACCTGACCGCCGCTCGCAGAACCCCGGAAGCCATCGACGGAACCACCGAGACTGCCGCCATTCTGGTGCTGGGCACCGGGCTGCTGGCCGGGCTCGGCTCGCTGGCGCTGGCCAGCGGTATCGTCGCGGTGACCCTGTTGCTCCTTGGCGAAAAGGAAGCCATCCGCGCGTTCGTGAAGCGGATCGGGCCCGAGGAGATGTTCGCGGCGCTGCGCTTCGCGGTCCTCGCCCTGGTGGTGCTCCCGCTGCTCCCCGAGGGGCCGTACGGCCCGTTAGGAGGCATCCGGCCCCGGTCCCTCTGGACCGTGATCCTGATTTTCTCCGGGGTCAACTTCGCCGGCTACCTGGCCCGGCGTGCACTCGGTGATACCCGGGGTTACCTGGCCATGGGCGCGTTGGGTGGTCTGGTTTCCTCGACCGCAGTCACCCTGTCCTTCTCCCGCCAGAGCCGGGATGAGCCGCAACACTCCCCGGCGCTGGCCGCCGGCACCATTGCCGCCTGTACCGTCGTGCTGGCACGGGTAGTGGTGGTGCTGCTGGTGCTCAACGCGGCGCTGGCTCCCGGGGTCGCGATGGGACTCGCTCCCATGTTCGCCACGGGCCTGGTGCTCGTGTATCTGGCGCACCGCCGGGAACCCGACGGCAAGCCCAGGAAGTTCGCCGGCGAGAGCAAGAACCCGCTCCGGCTTGGCTCCGCGATTTCCATGGCGCTGGCGTTTCAGGTAGTGCTGATGATCCTGAACATCTTCCAGGAGCGATTCGGAGACAGCGGAGTCATGGCGTCGGCGGCCCTGGGCGGTCTGACCGACCTGGACGCGATCACCTTCGGGATGAGCCAGCTGGCCCAGAACACCGCCATGATTTCGGTCGCCGCCAAGGCCCTGATCCTGGCCGCGTTGGTCAACACCGTGTTCAAGACCGCGCTGGCGCTGATCCTGGGATCTCCGGCCTACCGCCGGCTGGCGGTTCCCGGGTTGCTCCTTTTGCTCCTCGCGGGAGGTGCGGGATTCTTCTTCGTCGGGCGGCTGGGGTAGGGGTGAGAGGTCACGCCGAGGTCACGCCCCAAGTCCAGTTTGATGACGTATTCAACGATGGAGCATGGAGTGTTGCGATCTCGAGTCCTTGGCCCACTCTCACTGGCGCTCACGGTCTTCGCCACTGCCGCCGCCGCGCAGGGCGAGCCGCCGGTCCTCACCCAGATTGATCCCGGGAAATACGTCCGGGCCCGGCTCGATCCGGACCGGACGATCAGTGGTCATTTTGTCCCGGTGGGAGACGGGCGACTGGGAATCCGGCACGACGCCGGTGCCACCGATACCCTGAGACTCACCGAGGTTCGGGAGCTCGCGGTGCGGGGCCGCCACACCAAGGCCGGCGCCATTCTCGGCGGGATCGCGGGAGTCGGGTTTGGAACATTCGTCGCCATCATGGTCACCGCGCTGTGCGAAACCGATGATTGCCGCGGAGGACGACCCTTCGCTATTGCGATTCCCGTCTTCGGCGCCGGGGGCGCGCTGGTCGGCGCGGCGGTAGGGACCGCCTTCCCCAAGTGGAAGCGGGTGTACCCATGAAGCCGCTGGCCATCCTGCTGATCGCGAGCGGTGCGGCCGGTCCGCTCGCGGCGCAGTCGTTCACCGGAGAGTTCCGCCTGCTCGGGGTCGGGGCGTACGCGCCTTCGGTCAGTGCCGGCACCGGCAACCAGGATCCGATGGGGCCGCCCCGCTCGAGCCCCATGGCCGGGGTCATGGGCGATCTCTCCTTCATTGCCGGACGGTTCCGGCTGGGCCCCGAGGGATTCGTGCTCCGGGGACCCGATCGCCGGGTCTGGTCCCTGGGGGGTGCGGCGCGTTATGAGCTGGGTGGCACGGATATCCGGCCTTTCGCGGTGGCCGGCGCCGGGGTGTACTGGTGGGATCGGGAAATCTTCATTGACGTGCCGCCCACGCCGGCCTTTGCCTCCTGGGGCAGCGACGTGAGCTCGTTCTCCCTGAGCGGAGGCGCCGGGCTCGTCCTCGGCTCACCCGGCGGGCGCCTGGCCGGCGTTTCGGAGCTCAGGTTCCATCGCTCGTTCAAACAGCCGGAATTCACCGGCGCGCGCACCATGGTCTCCCTGTCGCTGGGCGCCCGGGTCTCCTGGTAGCCCTGCCGCAGACATCAGTGCCGGTCTCGCGGCCGAAGGATGATGCGGCCCCCGGCAGCCGTCGTATCATCGCGGCATGCCTTTGTCCCGGCAGGTGCTTCGCCTCTTCCTGCTCGAGGGTCCCCGCGGCGGACTGGAACGCCTGCGGGCCGGCCTGGCCGACCTGAGGCCCACGCCGCTCGGCTTCGAAATTCCGCTGGACGACCGGGCCCCCGAAGAGATCCTCGCCCTCCTGCTTCGCCACGGGATCACCGCCCGGGCCACTCGCATCGTGGATCGCCCCCGCTCCGGTTGACGGCCCTCCGCGGGACGGCCTAGTTTCCGCCTCCACCGTCCCCCTCACCCGAAGTGAGTCTCGCCGTGCTCCAGTCCGGCCTCGTGCAAGACGTCTTCTCCCGCATCGCGGAGTTCTTCGGCACGAGCCGGGTCCTGGTCGTGGAGAAGGTCATTCGCGTGGCGGTGGTGTGGGTGGTCGCCTGGCTGGCCTACCAGCTGGTCAGGCGGGTCGCCCGCCGCATCATCAAGGCGGTGGACGACGGCGACGACTCCACGATGACCGCCGCCGAGAAGCGGGGCCATACCGTGGCTCAGCTGGTGCGGAGCGTCGGTCGCGCAGTGGTGCTGGTCATCGCCATCCTGCTCACCATCGGACAATTCCTTCCCATCGGGCCGATCCTGGCCGCCGGAGGCATCTTTGGCCTGGCCATCTCGTTCGGGGCCCAGAGCCTGGTCAAGGACGTGATCGCAGGATTCTTCATCCTGATGGAGAACCAGTTCGCCGTGGGCGACGTCATCGAGGCCGGGGGCAAGAGCGGGACGGTGGAGCGAATGACGCTCCGGGTGGCGGTGCTCCGGGACGTGCGCGGCGTGCTGCACGTGATTCCCAACGGACAGATCACCACGGTGAGCAACCTCACCCGGAGCTGGTCCCGCGCGGTGATCGAGGTCGGCGTGGGGTACGGCACCGACGTGGACCGCGCCATCGCCGTGTTTCGGGACGAGCTCAGCCAGTTCCGGGACGATCCGGCCTGGACCTCGCGCTTCACCGGCGATTCCGATGTGCTCGGGGTCGAAGATCTCGGCGAGCACAGTGTGGTGATCCGGACGCTGCTCCGGACCGTCCCGGGCGCCCAGTGGGATGTGGCCCGCGAATTTCGCCGCCGGATCAAGAACCGGCTCGACGCCGAGGAAATCGAAATGCCTTATCCGCAGCGCACCGTCCACGTGCGGCATCACGGCGTCGAGGGCGACGTGCCGGCCGGGGGGCTATGACGCTCCGGCTTCATAACACGCTGACCCGCCGGGTCGAGCCCTTCGCCCCACTGGCCCCGCCGCGGGTCACCCTCTACTCCTGCGGCCCCACGGTCTGGAACTACGCCCACATCGGCAACTTCCGGAACTTCCTGTTCGTGGATCTGCTGCGGCGATGGCTCGAGGCCAGCGGATTCGAGGTCTACCACATCATGAACCTCACCGATGTGGACGACCGGATCATCCGGGAGGCCGGCGCACGGGGACAGACCATCGCCGAGCTGGTGGCGCCGTTCATCACCGCCTTCTACGAGGACCGTGATTATCTCCGGATAACTCCGGCGCACACATATCCGAGGGCTACCGAGTTCGTGGAGCCCATGATCAAGCTGGTCAGCGGCCTGCTCGCCAACGGCACCGCCTACCGGGGCGACGACGGCTCGGTGTACTTCGCGATCGACCGGTTTCCCGCCTATGGTCGGCTCTCCCAGCTCGACCGGCGCGAGCTCAAGGCCGGGGCCAGCGGAAGGGTCTCCACTGACGAGTACGACAAGGAGAACGCTCGTGACTTCGTGCTGTGGAAGGCCGCCCGGCCGGAGGACGAGACCGCCGCGGCGGCCTGGGACGCTCCCTTCGGACGGGGGCGGCCGGGGTGGCATCTCGAGTGCTCCGCCATGGCGCTCGAGCTGATCGGGCGGCACAACGGCACCCGGATGCTGGACATTCACACCGGGGGCGTGGATCTGATTTTTCCTCACCACGAGGACGAGATCGCCCAGAGCTGCGCCTTCACCGGGGAGCCCGAGTTCGCCCGGGTGTGGATGCACGCCGAGTTTCTGAACGTGCGCGGGACCAAGATGTCGAAGCGCTTCGGCAACGTCACCACTCCCCGGGACCTCCGGCAGGACGGGGTGGATCCCGGTGCGCTCCGACTCCTGATCTATCAGACCCACTATCGCCAGCGACTCGATCTTACCGACGAGGCGCTGGCCGCGGCGCGGGAGGGGTCGCGGCGGCTGGGCGAGTTCGCCCGGCGGCTGCTAGCGGCGAACCCCGCGGCTCAGGACGGTCCCGCCTTTTCCGCAGCGGCGGCGCGGCTCGGGGCCGATTTCACCGCCGCGATGGACGACGATCTCAACGCGCCCCGAGCCCTCGCCGCGCTGTTCGACTTCGTGACCGAAGGGAATCGGCTGCTCGACCAGGGCGAAAAACCCGGACCGGATGCGCTGGCGGCGTGGAAGCGGGCGGATGGCGTACTCGACGCGACGACGCGCTCGGACGTGCAGGAGGTCCGGGCCGGTCAGGACGCCGCCGGGGAGACTCCTGCCGACCTCCCGCCCGAAGACCCTGCCGCTCGCGAAGCCTGGGCGCTGGGCTGGGCCCGGCTCCGGCTCGCCGCCAAGAAACGGCGCGACTTCGCCGAGGCCGACCGGATCCGCAGTCTGCTTGACGGGGCGGGGTGGGAAGTGCGCGACCGGAAGGACGGCAGCGTCGAAGTGGCCCGCAAGTGACCGAGCCGGGACCCCTGCCGGTGGACGACCTGGCCCGCCGGCTTCAGGACGCGCTGGGCGTGGAGTACAAAGTCGAGCAGACCCTGGGTGCGGGAGGCTTCGCAGTCGTCTTCCGGGTCCGGGATCTCAATTTGAAGCGCAGCCTCGCCATCAAGGTTCTCTCGCCCGATCTCATTACCTCGAAGACGGTGCTGGAGCGGTTTCGCCGGGAGGCCGAGACCGTGGCGCAGCTCAGCCATCCCCACATCGTCCCGCTCCACTTCATCGGGCAGAAGGACGATCTCCTCTACCTCGCGATGACCTGCATCGAGGGAGGCAGCCTCGCCGACCGCATCTCCCGGGAGGGACGCCTTCCGATTGCGGAGACCGAGCGGATTCTCCGCGAAGTGGCCGGCGCGCTCGACTATGCCCACAAGCGCGGGGTGATCCACCGGGACATCAAGCCCCACAACATCCTGCTGGAGGCCGACACCGGGCGCTCCCTGGTCACCGATTTCGGCATCGCCCGCACCGCCGAGGGTGGCTCGCTCACCGCCACCGGCATGCTGGTGGGAACCCCCGCGTATCTGAGCCCGGAACAGGTTGCTGGTGAAGGCGGCGACCACCGGGCCGACATCTACGCCCTGGGGATCGTCGCCTACGAGATGCTCACCGGCGAGCCGCCGTTCACCGGGCCGACACCGACCATGGTGCTGATGCGACGGCTGGCCGAGCCGCCCCCTCCCCTCGCCAAGGCGAGGCCGGATGCTCCTCCGTTGCTTCGCGATGTGATCGAGGGCATGCTCGCCTCGGATCCGGCCCAGCGGTTCCAGACCGGGGCCGACGTGGTGAGCACGCTGGGCGGTACCCTTCCGGTATCCGGAACCCATGCGACCACCGGCATCCGGATCCGGCAGCGGCGGCGGCTCCGCGGCATCCTGCTGCTGACCGGCGTGCTCGCGGTGGCCCTGGTGGCGGCGCTGCTCCTGGTTCTCCGTCCCCAGGCTCCCGGCGCCGTCGCTCCGGTAGATCCGGAGATGGCCGTCATTCCCGGCGGGCGGTATACCCTGGGCTCGGATCAGGGACCGCAGAGCTCCCGTCCCGCCCATTCCGTGGAGCTGGCATCGTTCGGCCTCGATGTCGGGGAGGTCTCCACCCGTGACTACGCCGGGTTCGTTCGAGAGGGACGGGCCCCGGCTCCCTGGAATACACTGCCCGACAGCACACTCCCGGTTACCCGGGTGACCCATGGCGAGGCGATGGCCTACTGTCGCTGGAAGCATCCCCCCGAAGGTCGGCTGCCGACCGAAGCGGAGTGGGAGGCGGCAGCCCGCGGGCCGGGTGGACGGGCCTTCCCCTGGGGCGAGTCGTGGAACGTCTCCGCGGCCAACACCGAATCCTCGGGGCGGAACGCGCCGGCGCCGGTGGGGAGCTACCCGGCCGGGCGAACCCCTGAGGGAGTCCATGATCTGATCGGCAACGTCTGGGAATGGACCATGACACGGATGGGACCGTATCCCGGGGGCCAGGCGATTCCCAATCTGCCCCCGGGGGTCGAGTACTATGTGATTCGGGGAGGCGCCTGGAATACACCCGATTCCACCGCGTCTCCGATTACCCGCGGGTATCTGCCGCCGGCGGCCGGCCGCGCCGATCTCGACAAAACCGGCTTCCGTTGCGTCATGCCGACGCTGGCCGCGGAGTCGAAATAGCAGGAACGCTTGTACCGCCAGCCCGCGGGGCCTAGCTTTTCGAAATGGGGCTCCGCCGCATCGCACTGCTGCCGCTGCTCGTGGCGTTCGCTCCTCCCGGTGTCCTCCGGGCGCAGTGTCCCGATGGAACCCCGCCGCCCTGCCGGACCGCGTCTCCCGTCTCACCCGCTCCCGGGCCCGCCCGCCGGCCCCCGCCGCCGCTCGATGCCCGTACCTGGATCGTGGTCCCCTTCGAGAATGTGACCCGCGCCCCCGACATGGATTGGCTCGAGGACGCCAGCGTGAACCTGCTGTACCTCGACATGTCCAAGTGGAACGACATCAAGGTCATTGACGACGAGCGGGTCGCCGACCTGATCCGCGATGTTCCGGAAGCCAGATCGGGCGCGCAGCTTACTCTCCAGTCCGGTCTGGCGGTGGCCCGGCGCGCCGGCGCGGGGAAGCTGGTGATGGGGGATGTGCTCCGGGTCGGCAGCCGCACCCAGTTCGTCGGCAAGGTGTTCGATGTGCGCACCGGGCAGCGGCTCCGCACCGTCCGGCAGGAAGCCGGCAACCCCGATTCACTGATGGGCGCGTTCGGCCAGCTGGCGCGCGCCGTGCTGAACGTGGCGCCGCCCGCCGGCACCAGCCTGGGCACCATCGGCACCGCTTCGGTGGAGGCGTATCAGGCCTACATCGCGGGCGTGGGGGCGCTCAACCGCTGGATGCTGGATTCGGCGCACGCCCAGTTCGATCGGGCCATCGCGCTGGACTCCACGTTCGCCCTGGCCCACTACAAGCTCGCGCTGGTGTACGGCTGGCAGACCCCGAATTCGCCGGAGGGCTCCCGGCACGCCGAGCGCGCGGCGAGCCTGGGCGGGAACCTGCCGGTGCGGGAGCGGACCCTGGTGCGCGGCTACGCCGCGTTCGCCGGGAATCGCTGGGGTGAAGCCTGCCGGATTTTCGAAGGGATGGTCGCGGCCGATTCGAATGACGTGGAAGCCTGGTACAACCTGGGGGAGTGCAGTTATCACGATCCGGTGGTGGCGCCGCTTCCCGGCGACACGACCCGGGTGAGCTTCCGGAGCAGCTGGAACACCGCGCTGCATGCCTTCCGCAGAGTGCTGGAGCTCGATCCCACCTACCACCTCGCCTTTCAGCACATTCAGGACGCGCTCCTGGCCACGGTGAGGCAGGGCTGCCGGGTGCCACCTGAGCGGGTTACCTGCAATCCCCAGAGCAGCACCTACCAGGCGGTGATCCGGCGCGGCGGCGATTCCCTCCTGACCGAGGTCGCCAACCTCTCCACTCCCCAGGGCGGGGAGGCTAACGCGCGGCACACGCTGGACGCCCGGCAAACCAAAGTACGGCGCCAGAATCTCGAGGAGGCGCGCCGGGCCGCGGAAGCCTGGCTGGCCGCGGGGCCCGCCGGGGTGCGGGCTCACCTGGCCTACGCCCGCATTCTCCTCCGGCTCGGAAATGTGCGGGCGGCGGATTCGGTGGCGCGCCTGGTGACCGCCCGGTACACCTCGCGCATCGAGAGTACCGCGTTCGTGACCGACCGGATCGAGATCGCGATCAAGCTGGGTGCCTGGAATGAGGCGGTACGCCTGGGCGATTCGCTTCGCGCCGCCACCGACTCGGTGCCCGGTGCCCGCAACCTTGGCATCCTGATCGCCAGCGTGCTGGGCAAGGTCTCCGGCATGTCGTCCATGGTGGCATCGATCCAGGGTCCTCCCTGGGTCAAGGGCTATTTCGGTCTCGCGATGCATTCCACCCTGGGGCTCCCGGCCGACAGCCTCCTCGAGGCCGAGGAGCTGTTCAGCCGCAACATCGCCGCTGGCCAGGGCCCGGCGCGGGCCGCCGGCGCCTCCGCGGTGACTCTGATTTTCTACGATCCCCGCAACCGGGGCAGCCGCTGGCCGGCGCTCGACACAACAAGCAGCGACCCGCGCGTCCAGCTGATGTCGGTGCTCGCGGCCGGCGACTCGGCCCGGTCCCGACGGGCCCTGGCTCGGTACGATTCCATGGCCACCACCCTCCGGGACGAGCCCGACAACGGCGTCGCGCTGGTCGGAGCGCTCGGGCACCTGTTCGTCGGCGACAGTGCGGGGGCCCTGGCCAGGCTGCGGGCCTTCCGGGACGTGACGATCGCCCACACCTCCCTCCTCGACCCGGTTGCTGGAGGCTTCGCGTTCGCCGGCATGCTCTGGCCCCGATCCTTCCTCCTGCTCGGGGAGCTGGAGGAGGCCGCCGGAAATCGCCAGGACGCGGGGGACGCCTATCGACGGTTCCTCGGCATGTGGGAGAAGGGCGAGCCCGCGGTGCAACCGATGGTGGCGCGAGCCCGCGCCGCGCTGACCCGGATCGGCGGCTGACCTGACGAGCGATCGGTGAAGCACCCGGGAAAGGTCGGCTGGTGGGAGGGTTACTTCACCCTCTCTTCCCGGCATCTGCCCTGGTACATGGCGCTCATCGGGGCCGTCTTCTTCGCAGTCGCCCTCCTGGTGCCGGAAGTCCGCACCAGCATGCTGGTGCAGCTGGTCCTGACCGAATCGGCACTCCTGGTTGTGTGGGTCCTGCTCCTGAGGGGCCACCCCGGCGCCGCCGCGGCCGTCGTGGTGGTGGCCGGCTGGAGCGTGGTCGCCGGGGCCGCGTTGCTCACCGGTGGGGTCGGCCCGGTTCACTACGTAACCTTCGCGGTCGTGCTGGTGGTCGCCGGGCTGCTGCTCGGCACCGGTGGAGCGATCACCGTCGCGGTCCTCACCCTGCTGCTGGGTCAGTTCGGGCCGGTGCTCGCCACGGTTGCGCCTCCTGCGCCGGCGCTGGTCCGAATCGCCTTCGGCTACCTGATCATCATCATTTTTCTGGCCCTGGCTCAGCGGGAGATGCGCGAGGCGGTCCAGCGGAGCGCCACCTCGGCCTCGCTGCTCCGGGCCACTCTCGACTCCACCGCGGACGGGATTCTGGGGGTCGACAATTCCGGGGCGGTGACTGGGCACAACCGGAAGTTCCTCGAGCTCTGGGGTATCTCCGACGAGTTGCTCGCCACCGGGGACGACGGCAAGCTCATCGCCTCGGTGAAGGGGCAGCTTCGCGATCCCGAGGGCTTTACCGCCAAAATCCGCCAGCTTTGGGAAGCGCCCGATGCAGTGAGCTTCGACCAGCTGGAATTCCTCGACGGCAGAGTGTTCGAGCGATACTCCCAGCCCCGCAAGATCGATGGCGTCACGGTCGGCAGGGTCTGGAGCTTTCGCGACGTGACCGAACAGCGCCGCGCCGAAGCCGCCCGGCGCCGGCTGGAGGAGGAGCTTTTCCAGTCCCAGAAGATGGAATCGCTGGGACGGCTGGCGGGGGGAATCGCCCACGACTTCAACAACATGCTGACCGCCATCGTCAGCTACACCGAGCTGGCCCACCAGGACGCCGCCGACCGGCCCGAGGTTCAGGAAAGCCTCGACGAAGTGCTCCGCGCCTCCCGCCGGGCGGCTGACTTGGTGCGCCAGATTCTCGTGTTCAGCCGGACCCGGGCCGGGCAGCGGGTGGTGGTGGACCTCGCCCTCGTGGTCCGGGAGGCGCTCGCTCTGCTCCAGCCCTCGCTCCCGTCACAGGTTCAGGTGGTCCTCGAGGTGGCGCCCGACGGGGGGCCGGTCCTGGCCGATCCCACCCAGATCCATCAGGTCGTGATGAATCTCGGCCTCAATGCCGGCCAGGCGATGCGGGAGGCGGGGGGCCGACTCACCATCAGGCTGCTGCCCGCCGAGGTGGTGGCGGGGCGGGCAGCTCCCGCTCCCGGGCTGGCCCCCGGACGCTATATGGCGATGTCCATTCTCGACACCGGCAAGGGGATGGACGCCGACACCGTATCCCGGATTTTCGAGCCCTTTTTCAGCACCAGACCACCGGGCGAAGGGAGCGGATTGGGGCTCTCGGTAGTGCACAGCATCGTGCGGAACCACGAGGGTGGGATCGCGGTGGAGAGCGCGGTGGGGGAGGGTTCGAGCTTCACGGTGTTCCTTCCGATGGCGGCGCCGGATGGAATGACTGCCGGGAAATCTTCGGGGTCGGTTTGAGGCGATTGGGCGGCGGATTTTTGGTCCCAAGTCACCCAGCGGAGGGGCCGGTCCAGCCGAGCCGGAGGAGCCTCGCGGTGGTCCGGTTGACTGAGGGGTCCGAGCCGGGTAAGATATGGGTCTGTCACAATCTGCGTGCCTTTGGCTGGCGTAGCTCAATCGGCAGAGCAGCGGTTTTGTAAACCGCAGGTTGAGGGTTCGAGTCCCTCCGTCAGCTCCAGTGTCGCAGGACAGCGCCTCGGGTTTTCGGAACCCCGCTAACACAGCGGGGTTCCGTGTCCACGGCTGCGTGTGATGGGCTTGGGTGGGGTGGCCGAGTGGCTAATGGCAGCAGACTGTAAATCTGCCGGGCTTCGCCCTACGTAGGTTCGAATCCTACCCCCACCATGCGGCTGAGGTCGGAGGCAAGGAGGCAAGGAGGCAAAGAGGCAAAGGGACTCGATAGGCGGGAGCGGTTTCTGAAATCGTTGCCACCTTGCCTCTTTGCCTCTGTTGCGGGTGTAGCTCAGTTGGTAGAGCATCAGCCTTCCAAGCTGAGGGTCGCGGGTTCGAGTCCCGTCGCCCGCTTTGAGAAGAAGGGTTGCCGTCGCTCGCGTAGCTCAGTTGGTAGAGCGCATCCTTGGTAAGGATGAGGTCAGCGGTTCAATCCCGCTCGCGAGCTTTCGAAGGCGGAAAGGCGCAACGGCGCAACGAGGAACCGTCCGATAGCCTGACTGACAGCTGATAGCTGATAGCTGATAGCTGATAGCACTGAACGGGGAGCGCGACACATGGCTAAAGCGAAATTTGACCGCACCAAGCCCCACGTGAACGTCGGGACGATCGGGCACGTGGACCACGGGAAGACGACGCTGACGGCGGCGCTGACGAAGATCAGCGCGGACAAGGGGTGGGGGGCGAGCTACATCCCCTACGATCAGGTGGCGAAGGCCAGCGAAAGCCAGGGCCGGCGCGACCCGACCAAGATCCTGACGATCGCGACCAGCCACGTGGAGTATTCGACCCCGAACCGGCACTACGCGCACGTGGACTGCCCGGGGCACGCGGACTATGTGAAGAACATGATCACCGGGGCGGCCCAGATGGACGGGGCGATCCTGGTGGTGAGCGCGGTGGACGGGCCGATGCCGCAGACCCGGGAGCACATCCTGCTGGCGCGGCAGGTGAACGTGCCGAGCATCGTGGTGTTCCTGAACAAGTGCGACCTGGTGGACGACGCCGAGCTGCTGGACCTGGTGGAGCTGGAGGTGCGGGAGCTGTTGAGCATCTACAAGTTCCCGGGCGACGACACCCCGGTGATCCGGGGGAGCGCGATCAAGGCGATCCAGGGGGATGCGGCGTGGATCGCCAAGATCGAGGAGCTGTTCACGGCGATCGACACCTTCATCCCGGAGCCCAAGCGGGACATCGACAAGCCGTTCCTGATGCCGGTGGAGGACGTGTTCAGCATCACCGGGCGGGGAACGGTGGCGACCGGGCGGGTGGAGCGGGGGATCGTGAAGGTGGGAGAGGAAGTGGCGCTGGTGGGATTCGGAGCCACCAAGAAGACGGTGGTGACGGGGGTCGAGGCGTTCCGCAAGCTGCTCGATGAGGGTCGGGCGGGGGACAACGTGGGGCTCCTGCTGCGGGGCATCGAGAAGACCGAGATCGAGCGGGGGATGGTGCTGGCGAAGCCGGGGAGCATCCCGCCGCACACCACGTTCGAGGCCGAGGTGTACGTGCTGACCAAGGAAGAGGGCGGGCGGCACACCCCGTTCTTCAAGGGGTACCGGCCCCAGTTCTACTTCCGGACGACGGACGTGACCGGGAGCGTGGAGCTGCCGGCGGGGGTGGAGATGGTGATGCCGGGGGACAACATCCAGATGTCGATCGAGCTGGTGGCCCCGGTGGCGATGGACGACGGGCTGCGGTTCGCGATCCGCGAAGGTGGGCGGACTGTGGGCGCCGGCGTCGTGACCAAGATTCTTAAGTAGGGATCAGTGATCAGTGGTCAGTGCGCAGAGG
>Ga0209485_1000271_pt1 | contig 16761 bp, 13 predicted proteins | sample NCAS100_FD_187516 | JGI IMG/M metagenome (GOLD analysis project Ga0209485, IMG submission 187516) | Agricultural soil microbial communities from Utah to study Nitrogen management - NC AS100 (SPAdes) (version 2) | ecosystem: Environmental > Terrestrial > Soil > Agricultural land | place: USA... | reverse complement strand
GCGGCTCGACGACATGCTGGTGCGCCGGAACGCCGCGATGATCCTGGACCTTTCCGATAACAGCCGCGCCGCGGGCGGAGGAAGCCGGGCCGGCACCATGGCGCGGGTCCGGCGGCTGTTCGACGATGCCCTGGAATACGCCCGGCGCAAGCCCGACTTCCAGCGCGACGCCATCCAGCCGCTCTCGGCGCCCGCGAAGGAGCTGGAGGCGCTCCTGCCCATGCTCCGAGGGGAGATTCCCCTCGCGGTTGTCGCGCATCGCCGTATCGACATCGAGAATGCCCTGCGGCTCAAGGGCGAGTATCGGCTGCGCATGGTGCTGGTGAGCGGGGTCGAAGGGTGGCAGGTGGCCAAGGAGATCGCGGCCGCCAAGGTGCCGGTGGTGTTGGAGCCCAACCGGGACATTCCGAGCTTCGACGGCCTCGGGGCGCGGCTGGACAACGCGACCCTGCTCCGGGAGGCGGGGGTGGATGTGGTGATCGCGCAGGGCGACCCAGGCGGGGAGCGGAACCTGCGCTATGCGGCGGGGAATGCGGTGCGGAACGGGATGAGCTGGGATGACGCGCTCCGGGCGATCACCGCGCTCCCGGCCGCGACCTTCGGATTCACCGACTACGGAACCCTGGAAGCCGGCAAGGTGGCCAACCTGGTGGTCTGGTCGGCCGACCCGTTCGAGTTTTCCTCGGTGGCCGAGAAAGTGTACGTCAGGGGACGGGAGCTTCCGCTGCGCACCCGGGAAACCGAGCTGCGCGACAAATACCGGACGCTCCCGCTTCCCTGACCCTAGACCGTGGTCGAGGCGGGCTTGCTCACCTCGGCCTCCGCCGTGTCGGCGGGCGGAGCCGGATGCTCGTCCACGCTGATGGTCTCGCCCTGCACTTCGTCCAGCTCGCGGTCGATCGTGGCGATCTTGCCGCTGATATCGTCGAGCTGGGCGAAGATCGCGTCCAGCTCGCCCTGATTGATCTCGGCCCCACGCTCCTTCTTGTAGACCAGCATGCCCAGCTTGTAGGCCGCCTTGCTGCGCAGCCCCACCAGCCGGCTGCGGTCGAGATGGAGCTTGCTCGATTCGAAAACGGTGCGCACCCGGTCGCCGATCTGATCGATCTCGGCGTTCAGGCGATCGAAGATGCCAGCCATGGGTCCCCTCCTGGTAATGGTGCGGGAACGACGGGTCCCCGCACGAGAAGGTTTCAAAGATAGCGAATAGCGAGGAGCGAAGAGGGGGAAAAAGAAAAGGCCCCCTAGTGGGAGCCCTCTTCGCGCTTCGCTACTAACTCTTCGCTAGGACGCCGCGGCGTCCTCCGGATACACGGAGATCTTCTGGCGTCCTTTATCCTTCCACTCGAACTTCACCACGCCGTCGGCGGTGGCGAAAAGAGTGTCGTCGTTGGCGCGGCGGACGTTCCTGCCGGCGTGAAACTTGGTCCCCCGCTGGCGCACGATGATGTTCCCCGAGATCACCCGCTCGCCGCCGAAGTGCTTGACGCCGAGGTACTGAGGGTTGCTGGTGCGGCCGTTCCGGGAGGAGCCGACGCCCTTCTTGTGAGCCATGGAATCACCCTACCTTGACGCCGGTAATCCGGACGTCGGTGAACTTGGTGCGGTGCCCGGTCTTCCGCCGGATGTTCTTGCGGCGCTTGAACCGGAACACGTAGATCTTCTCTCCCTTGACCTCACCCAGCACCTCGGCCGTCACCTTGGCGCCCTTGACCAGCGGAGTCCCCGCCGAAATGGTGTCGCCGTCGGAGGCGAGCAGCACCTCGTCGAAGGTGATGGTCGAGCCCGGCTCGACCTCCATGCGGGGGAGGCGAACGGTCTTCCCTTCCTCCGCTCGGAACTGCTTGCCCTGGGCTCGAAAAATGGCGTACATGACTTTGCTTTTCCGGTTAGGTCAGAGCCCGTAACTATAACCGGCGGGCTGGCTTGAGGCAAGGGACCGGGGGTGGGTTCCCCTTCCGGACTATCATTTCCAGCCAACCGGTACCTGGAGCTGCCATGGCGACGTCGGACACCCTTCGGGGAAAAGGGGTCTTTCTCCGGTTTCTGTTCGCGATCCTGATCGTCTTCGCGACATTCAATCCCTGGGGCGCCTCCTTCTACCACTGGGCCCTGGCGCCGCTGTTCGGGGCCGGCGGGGGGATCGGCACCCTGGGGCCGCTCAAGGTCCTGGTGGGCCTGGTGCTGATCGTGGGCTGGGTCATCTGCGTCCAGTCCACCAAGCGCTCGCTGGGAATGAAGGGAGCCCTGCTGGTGATCGCGATCTTCGCCACGGTCATCTGGCTGCTGATCGATCAGGGATTGCTCTCCGCCACCGGAAGCCGGGCCATCGCCACCATCATCCTGATTCTGGTGAGCATTGTGCTGGCGATCGGGATGTCCTGGTCCCACCTCAACCGGAGGCTGACCGGGCAGATCGATACCGATCAAGTGGCCTAGCGAGGAGCGAGTAGCGAAGAGCGAGGAGCGAAGAGCGAAGAGGGGTGCGGTAGTCAGGCCGGCTTCCTGCCAAACAGAAGGCGGCCGGTCTTCCGGAAGACCGCGACCACCAGAAAGAGTGCCAGTCCCACGGCCAGCAACGGCAGCACCACTGCCACGATGATCATCGTCACCGAGCCGAACAGCTCGAAAGTCGCGACCGCCGGGTTCCCCGCCCCGCCGGTGAGCGCGGTGGACTTGAGCCGAAGCAGCGCCGTGGCGCCCTGTACCAGCCCCGCCAGCCCGCCCCCGCCGATGATCACCGCGCTCCACTTGAGCAGCGGGGGCAACTCGGTGGCCAGGGCCGCGGTGGCGAGCATGCCGGCCCCGACTGCGGCGGGAGTGGCGACCACATCGAGCAGATGATCGACGTAGGGAATGAAATAGCCCAGGACTTCGAGCAGGGCGGCGGTGCCGAAGGCGATAAGCGCCGGGGTGGAAGCCACCCACTCGAAGCCGGAAGCGAGCGGGAGCTTTCCGGTGGCGGCCCCGATCCCGAGCGCGAGCAGCGGGATGAAGATCCGGAACCCGGCGGCCGCAGCGAGCCCGAGCCCGACGCCCACCCCGACCATCGAGTCCATCAGGTCCACGGCGTCCCTCCCCCTCTTCGCTCTTCGCTCTTCGCTCTTCGCTACTCGCTACTCGCTACGCAACCGCGTACTGCTCCGTCACGTCCCGCCCGGCCGGCCGGCTCATCAGCCGGAATTCGTCGAGGTGCATCATCGGATCGTCCCGGACATCGAGCTCCAGCCCGTTGATCTTGGCGAGGGTCGCCAGCAGCTTGGGCTCCTCCTCCAAGAGGTACAGGGCGACTTCGGGGTGGATCCGCACCGAGAGAGACTTTTCCCGGTGCTCGTGCCCCACCCGGCGCAGGGTCCGCTCCAGCCGGCGGGTGACCACCTCGGGCCGGAAGACCCGCCCCGAGCCGCTACAGGTCGGACAATCGGTGGTCATCGAGGCGTAGAGCGAAGCCCGGATCCGCTGCCGGGTCATTTCCACCAGGCCGAGGTCGGAGACCGCCAGCGCCTTGGTGCGGGCCCGGTCCCGCCCCAGATGCAGCCGGAGCTCCTGGAGCACCCGGTCGCGGTTGCCGCGGGTCTCCATGTCGATGAAGTCGCACACGATGATCCCGCCCAGGTCGCGCAACCGGAGCTGACGGGCGATCTCCCGGGCGGCTTCCAGGTTGGTCCGGAGAATGGTCTTCTCGGGGTCCTTTTTGCCGGTGTAGCGCCCGGTATTCACATCGATCGACACCAGCGCCTCGGTGGGCTGGATGACCAGGGAGCCGCCGGTTGGCAGATCCACCCGGGACCGGAACAGCGACTTGATCTCGGTCTCGATGTCGTACTTGTCGAACAGGGGCAGCGGCTCCTCGTAGAAATGGACCCGGCTCATCAGCTCGGGATCCACGCCGTCGAGGTACTGCTCGACCTCGTGATGGATTTCCTTGGAGTCCACGTGGAGGGCATCGACCTTGTCGCTGAACACGTCGCGGATCAGGCCGCGAGTCAGTGAAGCCTCCCGCTGCAGCAGCGCTGGGGCCTTGCGGACGTAGAGCTGCTTCCGCTTGACCTTGCGCCACTGATTGAGCAGCGCGTCGATCTCCCGCTTGAAATGCTCTTCGGTCACTTCCTCGGCTACGGTTCGCACGATCACCCCGCCGGCGTCCTCGGGGAGGAGGCGGGTGACCATCTCGCGCAGCCGGGCCCGTTGCTCCCGGCTCTCGATCTTGCGGCTCACCCCCACCCGGGAGGCGTAGGGCATGTAAACCAGGAAACGTCCGGGGAGGGAGATCTGGGCGGTGACCCGGCAGCCCTTGGTACTGATGGGCTCTTTGGTCACCTGCACCGGCAGGGTCTGACCCTTCTTGAGGATCTCGGCGATGTCGGGGAGTTGCCGCCGGGAGGAGACTTCGCGCTGCCGGGCTTCGGGCTTGCCGCTCCCGTTGCCGCGCCGTTCCTTGCGGCGCTCCACGACCGGCTCGGCCGCTTCGGCTGAATCGGCTGAATCGCCAGCCGTCAGCGCAACCGCGGATTCCTGATCGGGCTGCTCGTCCTCTTCCTCATCCGGCTCCTCGTCTTCGTCGGGCTCGAGGAGGTCGGAGGCATGGAGGAAGGCGCTCTTTTCCTGGCCAATATCTACGAACGCAGCCTGGATCCCCGGGAGGACCGCATCCACGCGTCCGAGATAGATGTCCCCGACCATGCGCCGCTGGTCGGCCCGGTCCACCAGCAGCTCAACGAGCCGGTCGTCCTCGAGGATGGCAACCCGCGTCTCGCGCGGGCCGCCATTGATGAGAATCTCTCGCTTCACGCCACCGTTCCCTGGCCACTCCGGGCCCCGCGCCGGAGCTCAGCTGCGCGGGGGCCATCGAAGCGGCCGTCATGAGGGGTTCGGGTCGTCCGGAGGGCGCCGATGCGGTCCCCGCTCGCCTTGGGCGGTGGACCAGCGAAGGAGAACGCCGCGAGTGGTCACCGGTCCGCACGCCCGCTCGGGCAGGGGCCGGCGCAGTCGGGCCGGTTCCTGTCTGAGACGGTGAGGGGCCGCCGATGGTCCCGGGCGGTCGGCTGTCCGAAAGACAGCCCTTCGAGGCAGGCGCCATCCGGATCCCCAGGATCCGAGACAGCAGAAATGCGGCGGCGCGGAGGGGTCTGAAACCGTTCCCCGCGCTGACCACGCGGATCGTCGAGCGTAGTGGCCGCATGCGAGGAACTTAAAGAATGGCAGCGACTTATGCTAGTGAGTGGTCAGTGATCAGTGATCAGTGATCAGTGATCAGTGCCTTCTGACCTCTGACCACTGACCACTGACCACTGCTCCCTATCCATCTACCACGCTTCCGAGAATCTGCCGCGCAATCACAATGCGCTGAATTTCGCTCGTGCCCTCCCCGATCTCGCACACCTTGGCGTCCCGCATCATTCGCTCGACCGGATACTCGGCGGTGTAGCCGTAGCCGCCGAAGATCTGGACCGCCTTGGTGGTGGTCCGCATGGCCAGCTCGGAGCAGTACAGCTTGGCCATGGCCGCCTCCTTCTTGAACGGCTTTCCGGCCTGCTTGAGCCGGGCGGCGGTATAGAGCAGGTGGGTCCCGGCTTCGATTTCGGTGGCCATGTCCGCCAGCATGAAGTGAATGGCCTGGAAGCTCCCGATGTGCCTGCCGAACTGTTTCCGGGATCCGGCGTACTCGCGGGCCGCGTCGTAGGCACCTTCGGCGATCCCCAGCGAAAGCGCGGCGATGCCGATCCGCCCGGCGTCCAGGGTCTTCAGGAACTGCACGAAGCCCTCACCCCGGGCGCCCAGCATGTTCTCCTTGGGAACAACGGCGTCCTGGAAATGCAGGGCCCGGGTGTCGCTGGCCCGCCATCCCATTTTTTCTTCCTTCTTGCCGGCGGTGAATCCGCCGATCCGGGGCAGCCCGTCGCTGTGACCGACGCCGAGGGCCTGGCATTGCTCCAGGTCCACGGTGTCCTTGGTCATGATGAGGCTGGTGATGCCCCGGTGTCCCGGTCCCGGGTCGGTTCGCGCGGTGATCGAGAAGATCTCCCCGACTCCCGCGTGGGTGATCAGGCTCTTGGCGCCGTTCACCACGAAGTGATCGCCCTTGTCCACCGCGGTGGTGGCGGTGCCGCCGGCGTCGCTTCCCGCCCCCGGCTCGGTGAGCCCGAAGCCTCCCATCACCCGTCCCGAGGCGAGCAGCGGCACGTAGCTCTTCCGCTGCTCGTCGGTGCCGAACTCGACGATGGGCGAGGTGCCCAGATTGGTGTGGGCCGAGATGGTGAGCCCGTGGGAGGCGTCCACCTTGGCCATCTCATGGATAGTGAGGTAGTAGGAGATCTGGTCCATCCCCGCCCCGCCCAGCTCCTCCGGCCAGGGCACTCCGAGGAGACCAAGCTCTCCCATTTTCTTGATGTTGTCCCAGGGGAAGGTGCAGGTTCGGTCGAGCTCGCGCGCCACCGGGGCGACCTCGGTGCGGGCGAACTCACGCACCATCTCGCGGACTTCGCGGTGCTGATCGGAGAAATAAAGGGTATCGTCCATCGAGGAAATATAGTCCGCCGACGATTCACTTGTCGCCGGAAAGCGCCTGGAGAATGGTCCGCCCGAACCGCTCGACTACCGCCCCACCGACTCCTTCGATGGCTGTCAGCTCCTCGGCCGTGCCGGGAGGATCGACCGCCAGCCGGCGGAGCACCTCCGGCTCGAGGGCACATCCTCCCCAGGGAAATGCGACGTGGCCGAGCGCAAGCCGGAGCCGCCCCAGCCGCCGGTCCGCCTCCGGATTGTTCACCGGACGGGGCGGAGTGCGGGAGCACACGTCACAGCCGGAGCAGCGGACCAGTCGCTCGCCGAAATACCCGATCAGCGCGCGCCGGCGGCAGGAAGCGCCTCGAGCATAGGAGTCCATGACCTCGATGCGCTGGAGCGCCGCCTGCCTTCGCACCCGCACCGGGCGCCAGTCGGGCTCGCCCCGTTCCGGCCGGAGCTCGCGGGCCAGGCGCTCGAGGGAAGCCCGCACATTCGCCGGCACGCACCCGGCTGACGTTTCCCCTCGCCACACCCGAGCCGCCAGCCGCTCCGGCGGGAAGGTCACTTCGAGCTGGCGCCGGTGCAGCTCGGCGTCTCCCCCGCGATAGAGGAGCAGGCAGCGCGCCAGTCCGCCGTCGCGGCCGGCCCGTCCCGCTTCCTGATAGTACGCCTCGGGCGTGGCCGGAAGAGTCCAGTGCACCACCAGCCGCACATTGGGTTTGTCGATGCCCATCCCAAAAGCGCAGGTGGCCACCACCACCCCGAGGCGGTCGGTCAGAAACTGCTCCAGCACCTCGCGCCGCGCGTTGGTGCCGAGGCCGGCGTGATATGCCGCGGCCTGGAAGCCGGCTTCACGAAGGACACGGGTCAGCGCTTCCACCAGGCTTCGCGTGGGAGCGTACACGATGGCGAGCGCCTGCTGCCAGCGGAGCGCTTCGATCAGGGCATCGAGCCGCTCGCGTTCGCTGCTGACCCGTGCCACCCCGAACCAGAGATTGCGCCGGTCGAACGAGCCCAGGATGGTGCTCTGACCCCGTGTCCCGCCCAGGCCAATCGCGCGGAAAAGCTCGCCGCGCACCTCGGGCGTCGCGCTGCCGGTGAGTGCGATGGCCTGGGGCCAGCCCAGCGCGGCGCGGGTTTTCCGGAGGGAGCGGTAGGCCGGGCGGAAGTCGGACCCCCATTCGCTGATGCAGTGCGCCTCGTCCACCGCGAGCAGCGCCGGACGGACGCCGCGCCGGGTGAGCTCGGCCGCGAGCCGGGGCAGCCGCTCGGGAGAGGTGTACACCAGCCGGTCCTCTCCGGAGCACACCCGGTCGAGCGCTTCCCGCTGGGCCTGGGCGCTGAGCGAGCTGTTGAGCGCGGCGGCCGGGAGCCCGCGAGCCCGGGCGGCCGCCACCTGGTCCTGCATCAGCGAGATGAGTGGGGAGACCACGATGGTCGGTGCGGACCGGAGCAGCGCGGGAATCTGGAAGCAGATCGACTTTCCTGCACCGGTGGGCAGCACGGCCAGAACGTCCCGCCCCTCCTCCAGCGCCGCCATGACCCGGGCCTGCAGCGGGCGGAGCTCGCGGTAGCCGAAGTGATGCTGGAGCAGGGGCAACACCGACATCCTGCAACCTGTCCGCGCCGTGCGCCGGCGCGGTAACCCGATCACCGCGAAGCGGGACTTCCCAGCGCGCGTTCCCAGGACCAGAGCACACCCCCGCTCTCCAGCAGAAAGAGTCCCAGCGGCGCGTAGCCGTCGGGAAGCTTCCAGGGAAGTGCTCCGACGCCGGCCTTCAGGTTGCGCGATTCCCCGGGGCCGAGGTTGACCTCGATGCCCTCCGGAGTGCCCAGGTTCATCGCCTGGCCGGACTCGAGCCGAATCGAGATCCGGGTCGTCCACGACTCGCGGCTTCCCGGATCGGCCAACGCGGGCGAGAGCACCAGCCGGGCCGCCCGGTCGGCGTTCACCACCGGCAGCTCGATGGCGAGCCGGGCGCCGGGATAGTTCACCGGCTCTTTCCCGAGAATCCGGCCGTCGGTGTCGAGCAGGGTGAATCCGAAGTCGGTGAACCGGGGCCACTGCTCGGCGGCCATCCCGAGGTCGATCACGATCCGCCGCACCCATGAGGGAATCAGGACCGGGGTGACGACATCGGGACCTCCAGCGCCCCCGATCGTCAGGGTGCGCTCGCCTCCCAGAATCCCGGCCCTGAGCCGGCCCGGCACCGCGGAATCGATGAGCGACCGGAGCGTCATAGTGAGAGAGTCGCCCGACGCCGCGGCCGTCAACCCGTAGGGAGCATGATCCACCGCGATGGTGGCGGTGAGCGGCGAGCCGGATGGCGCCACCGCCACCGCTTCGTAGTAGCCGGCTCGCGCGTCTCTTCCATCCACCTCGAGCACGGCGGTGGCGGTGTCGAAGCCGCCCGGAATCCCGTTGTCGCCGGGGATCGGCTGACCCCCGGGCTGGTGCAGCGCCGCAATCAGCCGCTCCCGCGGAGCGGCCGTCGAAAGCCGCACCTGGAAGGGTCGGCCCGAGTCGGCCGCGAAGGTCACCCGCCGCGCTGCCCCGGGCGCGAGTCGGGCCGACACCCGGACCGGGAGGGCTGTCCTGGTATCGGGAACCACGACTCCGCTCACCAGGGTAAACAGCGGTCCGGCGACTCCCGGTGCGGTGGCACGCACCGCGGCGACGTGCTCTCCCGGCTCGCGGGGAGGATGCTGCACCAGGACCACCGTCGTGTCGGCACCGGTCAGCCGAAGCAGTCCGGGAGGAGTCAGCCAGGGCGCGTCGCTGGCCAGGGTGAGATCCACCGGGCCGGTTCCCCTCCGCCGGCTGACCCGGAACCGGACCAGGGTGTCCGCGGGGCCGGGCGCGATCCGGAAACCGGCAGTGGTGCCCGGCCGGTCCAGCGCTTCCACTTCGAATTCGGCCGGGGGCGCGGGCCCCCGGAGGATCGACCATGCCCGGGCCAGGTCGGGGACGCCCGCTCCGGCGTCGATCTGATTGCCGCCCGAGACCGGCTTGGCACTTCCCACCAGCGCACGCCGGATGTCGTCGGCGGTGATGCTGCGGCGCTCCGCCAGCGCGGCCGAGGCGAGCGCCGCGGCGAGGCCGGCGACATGGGGCGAGGCCATGCTGGTGCCGCCCTTCACCTCTTCGCCGGTGTCCCAGCGCGGCACGGTCGAGTACGCGATGCCCGGCACCACCACGTCGGGCTTGGCCAGCTCTCCGCCCCGCGAGCTGAAGGAGAGCATCACGTCCGGGCTCAGCCGACCGGTACGAATGGCGGCCTCCGAAATGGCCGAGGGCTCGGTGCCACCCACGGTGATCGCCCGGCGGGCGGAGCCGGGGAATCCCATGGTGGAAAGGCCGGGGCCGTCGTTGCCCGCCGAGGTGACGAAGACCACGCCGGGGTGGGCATCGAGGACCGAATCGATGATCCGGTCGAGCCGGGCCGCGCCCTCGCGGGCGTTCCCGACCCCGAAGCTCATGTTGAGCACCAACGGCATCCGGCGGGCCGCGGAGAACCGGATCGCATAGTCCATCGCGTCCAGCACGCTGCCGGTGGTGGTGATGCCTCCGAAATCATTGCGGGCGATCTTGAGGCCGAGCAGCTGGGCTCCCGGCGCGGCGCCGTCGAACCCGGGAATGCCCCCGATGCCGCGGGCCGCCGCGATCCCGGCGACGTGGGTCCCGTGCCCGCTGGTATCGAAGAAGAGATCGAGCCGGGGTCCCCCCGCGGTCTCCCGGAAATTGGCGGCGATGGTGAGTGGAGGCGCGGCGCCGGCGCGGTGCCAGCCGAAGGTCTCCCCTCCCGCAAGGAAATCCCGCACCGGTCGCTCGTTGGCGAGCGAGCCGTCGCCGTCGGTATCGGCAAAGAGCACCCAGCCGTCGCTCGCCTTCCCCACCACGATCAGCAGGGAATCGGAATCGGTGGCGTTGTCGTTGACGTCGGATGCGGGCGGATCACCCAGCGGCCGTTCGAGAAAGAGACCGGCCAGGAGCGAGCCTCCGGTCACCAGGGCGCGCACCCGCGCCAGGCCAGTGAGCCGGTGCCCGGCCAGTGCGATGGTGTCCCCCGCGAGCACCGGCGCGCTCAGGGCAATGGCGCCCTCGCCGGAAAAGTCTCTCAGATCCACCACCTTGGGCCGCCCGGCGGTGGTGGTGTCGAACCCTGCCACCCCGATGTCGAGACCGCTGTCGAGAATCCCGAGCAGCACGCCCCGGCCATCCCAGCGGGGATGCTGGGCCAGAAAGGCCACGGTACCGGTGGCTTCGCGGGGGAGGAAGCCTCGCTGATGGGCCACTTCGGGCGGGACGATGGGGCGGCGCAGCACCGGAGGAGGATTCACGGTGGGCGCCTGCCGTCCGGGTGGGGAGTCGACCGGAATCGCCACGGCGGGCCGCTCGACGGTTGGCGCGACGACACCGGGGCCCGCTCCGCCGCCCGAGGCACAGGCCAGAACGGTCAGCAGCGCGGCGGGCGAGCCACCGAGCCGGAGCGGATCAGGGAACCGGCGCGGCATCCATCGGGGGCAGCACGAAAGGCCCCAGATGGGGACCTCCATAGTGGGAAGTGACCCGAAGCAGGAACGCCAGCACACTGCGGGTATCCTCGGGAGCGATGATCGCATCGACCTGGCCCCGGGCGGCGGCGTGCCGGGCGTCCAGATCGCGCTCGTAGTCGGCCCGCATCTGCTCGATGGCGGCCTGGGTCTCGGCGGACAGCTCCCGGTTTTCCTGCTTGGCCTTGTCCATCTCGGTGCCGTGCACCGCCATGATGGCGGATTCGCCTTCCATCACGCCCATGCGGCCGCTGGGCCAGCTCAGGATGAAGTCGGGATCGAACCCCTGCCCCGCCATGGCGTAGTATCCGGCGCCCGAAGCGTGGTTCACGGTCAGCACCAGCTTGGGCACCACCGCGGCGGCCATCGCTTCGACGAAACGCGCCCCGGCCCGGATGATCCCGCTGTGCTCGGCCTCGGGTCCCACCATGAAGCCGCTCACATCCTGAAGGAACAGGAGCGGGAGCCGCTCCCGGCTCGCGTTCTCGATGAAGTAGGCGACCTTCTCGGCGCTCTCGGTGTAGACGATGCCGCCGAAGCGCGGCCGTTCGCCCGGTTGCCCCTTGATGAGCCCGCGCTGATTCGCGATGATCGCGACCGGGCGGCCCTCGATCCGTCCGTGCCCGCATAGCATCTCGCGGGCATGCCCAACCTGGAATTCCTCGAATGCTCCGCCGTCGAGCAGACAGCGCAGCACCTGGTGCATGTCGTACGCCATCCGGTGGTCGTGGGGGAGAATGTCGTAAAGCTCTTCCACCGGGCTGGCCGGACCGACCGGCGCCGCGATGTGATGCGCCACGCCAGGCGCCTGGGGGAGCCGGGCGATGTACTCCCGGATCTTGGCCAGGCACTCGGCGTCATTGGCGGCCTGGTAGTGCGCCACCGCGCTGATCTCGGTGTGAGTGCGGGCTCCGCCCAGGGTCTCGCCGTCCACCGTCTGTCCGGTGGCGCCCTTGACCAGGTTGGGGCCGCCCAGGCCCATGAAGCTGGTTCCTTCGACCATGAAGATCACGTCCGAGAGCGCGGGGAGATAGGCGCCTCCGGCGACACAGCTGCCCATGACCGCCGCGATCTGGGGGACGTGTAGGTAGCGGCGCATGATCACGTTGTAGTAGAACAGCCGGGCCGCGCCGTACTGTCCCGGGAAGACGCCCCCCTGGAAGGGAAGATTCACGCCCGCGCTGTCGACCAGATAGATGATCGGAATGCGCTGCCGCATCGCGATTTCCTGGGCCCGCAGCATCTTCGGAATGGTCTCGGGCCACCAGGCGCCGGCTTTCACGGTGGCGTCGTTGGCCACCACCACCACGTCGCGCCCCGCGACCACGCCGACCCCGGTGATGACCCCGGCCCCCGGCGCCTGTCCGTCATAGCGGTCATGGGCGACCAGCAATCCGATCTCGAACCAGGGCGTGCCCGCATCGAGCAGCTTCCGCACCCGTTCCCGGGGGGAGAGCTTGCCCTGACCATGCATTTTGGCGACCCGCGCCGCGCCGCCGCCCTCGGCGAGGCGGGCGGCCAGGGCCTGATACTCCGCGGTGAGCTCGCGGAGCCGGGAGGGTCTGGTCGCGGCGGCGGGCTCAGTCTTCAAGGTGCTCGACGGCCCAGCCGTTGATGTACTGGATGAGGTCCGAGGTGGGGGTGCCGGGGCCGAAGAGGCGGCCGACCCCGCGCTCCTGGAGCGCTTCGATGTCTTCGCGGGGGATGATTCCGCCCCCGGTGAGCAGCACTTCGGTCCGTCCCATTTCGTCCAGCAGCTGACGCACCCGGGGGAACAGGGTCATGTGGGCCCCGCTCAGGATCGAGAGCCCCACAACGTCCACGTCCTCCTGGACCGCGGCGGTCGCGATCATTTCCGGGGTCTGGTGCAGGCCGGTGTAGATCACTTCCATGCCGGCGTCGCGCAGCGCCGCGGCCACCACCTTGGCGCCCCGGTCGTGGCCGTCGAGGCCGGGTTTGGCGACCAGGATCCTGATTGGACGAGTCATTCATCTCCTCGAGTGTTCAGTGGTCAGGGGTCAGCGGTCAGAGAGGAGGCAGTCCCTGACCACTGACCACTGACCACTGCCCCCTCTATCTGAATCGCAACAGCGCCGCGATCCCGTTGATCGTCTCCGCCGCATCGGGCTCGAACACCACGTCCAGATCTACCCGCTGGCGGAGCGCCTCTTCGATGGCATCATCGATCACGTCGGGCACCGGCACCGCATCGCCCAGGCTCTTGCAGTCCCGCGCGTTGAGGGTGAGCCGCCCGGTCCCGGCGCAGCGAAAGCCCGGCACGCTGGCGTCGGCCCGCACCAGGAGGGTGCGCACCTGGCCCTTGGCGAGGGCCTCCAGGGTCGGACCGATGCCGTTGACGGACCACCCGGATCCCTGGCCCAGCAGCATCTCCGCCACCAGGTGGCGCTCCAGCTTGCGCTCGAACACCTCCCGCGCTTCCAGGGTGGTGGCATGCACCGTCGCCAGGGTCGCGTTGCGGCGCGCCATCCGGATCGATCCCACCACCTTCCCCGCCACATAGGGATGGAGAAACATCTTGAGCGCGTCGGCCTCGGTGCCGGCCGAAGCGAGCACGATGCCGCGCACCGGCTCCCGTCGGTCGAGGTCGAACAGCCGGGTCGCGACCGCGTCGAAGAGCTGCTCCCGTTCGTGACGGAGCCGGTTGTGAAAGCCGTGCTCGCCGATGCCGGGGGCCTCGTGCCGATCGGTGTGGAAGCGACCGCCCTTGCGGCGGGCCGCGTCCAGGTCCTCGATCTTGCGGGCCTCGAACGCGGTCACCTCGAAGATGGTGGCGCCGTTCTTGTCCACCTGGGCCAGCAGCAGGCGGCCGACTTCGTCCTCCAGCGCGGCGAGCTCGCGCACCAGCGGAGTCCGGTCCACCAGGAGGCGGGAGCGATGCACCCGGGGAAGCGCGATCACCTCGAACAGCCCGAGCGGCTTGCAGACGAAGACCGCGAGCCCCTGGCTCGAGGGCAGAGCGTCCGGTCGCTGGAGCATCACCTGAAGCTTGTGCAGGTCGCCGATCACCTGCTCGGTTTCCTGGCGGTCGAGCCCCTCGGCCGGCAGGGCCTCGATCACGTCCCGGATCCGGTTCTTGAGCTTGATGAGGTACTTGCCACGGGCCCGGTCCCGGGGCTCGAGCTTGAGATAGCAGCTCACGATCCAGTGCTTCCCGGTCGGGAGGCGCACCAGCCGCTGGAGCTGGCGGCGCACATCGGTCAGCGCCCGCGATGCCATCGGCCCACTCCTAGAAAAAGACCGGCTCGCGGTAGGCCCCGTACACCCGCTCGAGGACCTCGCGGATCTCGTACAGCGTGCAATAGGCCCGGGCGCAGTCCAGCATCTCGGGGATCACGTTCCGGTCAGCCACCGCGGCGGCGCCCAGGGCCTGGAGGGTGGTCTCGACCCGGGCGGTATCCCGCTGAGCCCGCAGCGTGGCCATGCGGGCCCGCTGCACCCGGTCGGCGTCGTCGCCCACCTTGAGGATCTCGGGGGGAGCGGCGTCTTCCACGAAATCATTGACTCCCACGATGACCCGGCGGCCGCTCTCCAGCTCGGCCTGGAACCGGGCCGCGCTCTGGGCGATCTGCCGCTGGAACCAGCCCGATTCGATGGCGGGCACCACGCCGCCCTGCGCCTCGATCTCTCCAAAGAGCGCTTCGGCCTCCCGCTCCATCTGGTCGGTGAGCGCCTCGAGGTAGAACGAGCCGCCCAGCGGATCTGCCGCGTTGGGGACCCCGGTTTCCGCGGCGAGGATCTGCTGGGTGCGGAGGGCGATCCGCACCGATTCCTCGGTGGGGAGCGCGAGAGTCTCGTCCAGCGCGTTGGTGTGGAGCGACTGGGTCCCGCCCAGCACCGCCGCCAGCGCCTGGTAGGCCACCCGCACGATGTTGTTCATCGGCTGCTGCGCGGTAAGCGTCACCCCGGCCGTCTGGCAATGAAACCGCATCTTCCAGCTGCGCTCGTCCCGCGCGTTATAGCGCTCGCGCAGGTGCCGGGCCCAGATCCGCCGCGCGGCGCGGAGCTTGGCGATCTCCTCGAAGAAATCGTTGTGGACGTCCCAGAAGAATGAGAGCCGGGGTGCGAAGCTGTCCACCGCGAGGCCCCGGGCCAGCCCGTGCTCGATGTAGGAGAATCCGTTGGCCAGGGTGAAAGCGAGCTCCTGGGTCGCGGTGGCGCCCGCCTCGCGGATGTGATAGCCGGAAATCGAGATCGTGTTCCACTGGGGAGTGTGCTCCGCCGCCCACTCGAACATGTCCACGATGATCTTGAGGGCGGGCTCGGGCGGATAGACCCAGGCGTGCTGGGCCATGTACTCCTTGAGGATGTCGTTCTGCACCGTGCCCTGGAGCTTCCGGATGTCCACACCCTGCCGTTCCGCCGCCGCGACGTAGAAGCAGAAGAGAATCGCGGCGGGACCGTTGATGGTCATCGAGGTGGATACCCGGTCGAGCGGGATTCCGTCGAAGAGGGTTTCCATGTCGGCCAGGCTCGCGATCGCCACGCCGCACTTCCCCACCTCGCCCTCGGCGCGGGGGTGGTCGGAGTCGTATCCCATGAGGGTGGGAAAATCGAAGGCCACCGACAGCCCGGTCTGGCCCCGGCTCAGCAGGAATTTGTAGCGCCGGTTGGTATCCTCCGCGGTGCCGAAGCCGGCAAACTGCCGCATGGTCCACAGCCGTCCCCGGTACATCGTGGGGTGGATCCCGCGGGTGAACGGCCAGATCCCGGGCAGCTCATTCACGCCGCCCAGCGATGCCTCGAGATCCAGGGGAGTGTAGACCGGCTCGACCGGCCGCCCCGAGACCGAGGTGAATTCCACGCCCGGCCGCAGAGGCAGCGTTCCGTACAGCTGCCGCCACGCCGCCACTTCCGCGCGCAGCCGCTCCAGTTCCGCATCGCGTGCGCTCATACCCGCGCTCCTTCCTTGATCCCGGCGACGATATCCCCCGCCAGCTCGTAGGGGCTGATCCTGCCCGCGGCCAGGTCCTCGAGGCGTTCCCGCACCAGCTCCTCCGCCCGGGTCTCCCGCCAGATCCAGCGGTGGATCGAGCGGTCCACCACCTCACGGGTACGGGCGGCCAGCCGCCGAGCCCGCCGGGCCGTCAGCTCTCCGGTGTCGCTCATCCACTGGTGGTGTCTGGCCAGCGCGTCCACCAGCCCGCCGGTGCCTTCGCCCCGGGACGCGACCGTGATCAGCACCGGATGCTCCCAGGGCGGCGGTCCCGGAACCTCGGGCTTGGGTGCCACGGCGCCGCTCTTCAGCGGCACGCCGTGGTGGGCCCGGATCCCGCGAAAGCTGTGGCCGGCCCGGAAGCCGAGGGTCACCTCGATCTCGCGAGCCAGCTTTTCCGCGCCGGGCCGGTCGGCCTTGTTGACCACGTAGAGATCGGCGGCTTCCATCACTCCGGACTTGAGGGTCTGGATCGCGTCACCCGATTCGGGCACCAGCACCAGCACGGTGGTGTCGGCCATGCCGGTCACCGCCAGCTCCGACTGCCCCACCCCGACGGTCTCGACCAGGATCCGTTCGAAGCCGCCGGCGTCGAGGACATCGCACACTTCGCGGGTGCTGGTGGCCAGCCCGCCCAGCGACCCGCGGGTGGCCATGGAGCGGATATACACTCCGCGATCCATCGCCACCGATTCCATCCGGATCCGGTCGCCCAGCAGCGCGCCGCCGGAGAAGGGACTGGTCGG
>Ga0209485_1000269_pt1 | contig 16766 bp, 14 predicted proteins | sample NCAS100_FD_187516 | JGI IMG/M metagenome (GOLD analysis project Ga0209485, IMG submission 187516) | Agricultural soil microbial communities from Utah to study Nitrogen management - NC AS100 (SPAdes) (version 2) | ecosystem: Environmental > Terrestrial > Soil > Agricultural land | place: USA... | reverse complement strand
CTCAGCGAGGGGCGGCACGGTCATGGTGGAGCACCAGGGCGACCGGGTCGAGCTGGGCGGGCAGGCGGTGACCGTAGTGAAGGGGACCCTGGAAGCGTGAGACGTGAGACGTGAGACGTGAGACGTGAGCGGTGAGCGGGAACAGCCCTTAGCCTGACAGATAGCTGATGGCAGATAGCAGATAGCTTCACTTTGACAGCGTCAGATGGCTCCGGAGAATCCCCCCGAACCGGCGCTCCCGGGAGCGGAACCGGGCGACGCACTGCTCCAGGTCGGCGCGACCGAAGTCGGGCCACATCGCCTCGGCAAAGATCAGCTCGGCGTAGGCCGACTCCCAGAGCTGGAAATCGGAGAGCCGCTGCTCTCCCCCGGTCCGGATCAGCAGATCCACCGGCGGCACGTCGGGCCGCCCATTGTCCACTTCGGCCAGCAGGCGGGCAAACCGGTCCCGGTCGAGGTCCCGGATCTCGGCGGCCCGGAGCGCGGCCCGGAGGATGGCGTCGCGGGCCGAGTAATCCACCGCGATCCGGACCCGGAGCAGAGTCCCGCCCGCGGTCGCGGCTTCGGTTTCGGCGATCTCCCGGAGAACCGACGCCGAGAGCCGGTCGCGCCGCCCGATCACTTCGATCGCCACCCCGTTCTCGAGCGCGCGTCCCCGCCGGCTCTTGAGGTAGCTCCGGAAGAGCCGCATCAGGGCGGCGACCTCGGGCATCGGCCGGCTCCAGTTGTCGCTGGAGAACGCGTAGAGGGTGAGGGTCGAGATACCGGCGGCGGGCGCCGCTTCGACGATCCGCTCGACCGCCTTCGCTCCGGCGCGATGCCCCGCGGTCCGGGGCAGCCCCCGCCGCTCCGCCCAGCGTCCGTTGCCATCCATGATGATGGCCGCATGCAGCGAACTACTTTGCGTCACAAAGTTTCTCCCCAAAAAAAGAGAGTCAGCTCCCGGCGCGAGTGGAGCGGATCAGCCCTTCCATGTGCGAGAGGTAGCGCTCCAGCGCCTCCCGCCCCGGCCGGGTGAGTCGGAACTCGGTTCTCGGCATCCGGCCTTCGAAGGATTTGTCGCAGCGCAGGTATCCCGCTTCCTCCAGCTTGCGGGCATGCACGCTCAGATTGCCGTCGGTGGTGCCGAGCAGATGCTTGAGCTCGTTGAAGGTGAGGGACTCGTTGACCGCGAGTGCGCTCACGATCGCCAGCCGGACCCGCTCGTGGATCAGGCGGTCGAGCTCCAGCGAAGCCTTGGACGAGGCGGTCCCGGGAATGGCCGCCAGGCCGGCCGCCGGGGTCGGCTCCTGCTTGCGGACAGCGGCGCGCTTAGCCACCGTACTTCCTCGCGATCAGGAGGCCGAATCCGATCTGGAGGCCGCCGAAGCCCCCGGCCATCAGCAGGTCGCCCCAGCCGGCCGGCAACAGGAAGGCCGCGACTCCGAGGCCCATGAAGCTCATTCCCAGCAGCGGTACCGCGCGAACCGAGGTGGCCCCGGCCACGGTGACCGCGGCACCGTAGAGCAGCATCCAGAGCCCGGGAAGGCGGTCGCCGAGGCCGGCCTGGTAGAAGACCGGGGTGAGGACCGCGCCCGCCAGGATCGGGGGCACGAAGGAGCGGACGAACAGCTTGCCGGCCCGGTTGAAAAGCGGAGTTCGGGCGGCCTCGGCCTTGCGGACCATGGCCACCCCGCCGATTCCGAGGGCCAGGACGGCTTCCGCCAGCCAGACCGCCAGCCATTCGGCGTGGGAGGCTTGCTGAGCCGCGATCCAGCTGGCGATGAGGGCAGTGCCGCCCATGGCCACCCCACCCCATCCGGGGACCGATGTGACGGTTCCCGCCCGGGCCATGGTGTCCCGGATGAAGGTGAGGTCTTCGATGGCCCGGTCGTGCAGCTGGATGGGCGGATTGCTGGGCCGGGCCGGGCGCGGGGCGGCGGACATGCTAATATGATAGGGCTGCAGACGCACTCTGTCAAGTACTTTACTTAACAAAGTACGATAGTGACCTCTCCCCGCTTCCCGCTATCCGCTATCCGCTATCCGCCCAGTCCCATTAACACCCCTCCCCCTCCCTCGTCTCCCAACCATGACCCGACCATACATTCTTGCCGCCGCCCTCCTCTCGGCCGCACCGCTGGCCGCCCAGCCGGCCCTCACGACCCCACGGGACAGCGCCCTGCACGCGCTCAACCGGCTGGCCTACGGCGCGACGCCCGGCCTGGCCGACCGGATCGCCCGGGAGGGAGTGCTCCGCTGGGTCGACCGGCAGCTCGCGGTGACCCAGGCCGATGATCCCGGGCTCAAAGGTGAGCTGGCCAAGTTCGATCTCCTGAGCACCGGACCCGACCAGTTGCTCCGCACCTATCTCGAAGCGCAGCGGGACCGACGGACCGACCGGCGAGCCGCGGCCGCCGACAGCGCCATGGCCGCGATGAGTCCCCAGGAGCGGGAGCGGCGGATGTCGCCCGAGGCGCGCGAGCTCCGGGGCCTCCTGTCCCAGGCGCCCCAGCTGGTGGTGGTGCGGGCGGTCTCGTCGGAGCACCAGCTCGCCGAGGTCATGGCCGACTTCTGGAGCAACCACTTCAATATTTTCATGGGCAAGAACATCGCCCGGGTCTATCTCCCTTCGTACATCGAAGAGACCATTCGACCCAGGATCCTGGGCCGCTTCGAGGACCTGCTGGTGGCGACGGCGCGGAGTCCCGCGATGATGGTCTACCTCGACAACGCCCAGAGCATCATGCCCGGGGCAGAGCCGCCCCGGGTGGGCCGGCAGGGCGCGCGGCGGCGGGCGGCAGCGATGCCTGCGCTTCCGCAGCGGCGGCCCACCGGGCTCAACGAGAATTACGCCCGGGAGCTGATGGAGCTGCATACCCTCGGGGTAGACGGGGGTTACACCCAGAAGGACGTCACCGAAGTGGCCCGGATCCTCACCGGCTGGAGTGTAGCGCGTCCGGCGCAGGGATCGGGTTTCGTCTTCAACGGCTGGGCCCACGACCAGGGCGCCAAGACCGTGCTCGGGGTGGGGTTTCCCGCCGGAGGAGGCGAGGACGAGGGCCGGCGGCTGCTCCGGATGCTGGCGGACCACCCCAGCACCGCGCATTACATCAGCGGCAAGCTCTGCGCCCGCCTGGTGAGCGACACGCCGCCCGACGGTTGCGTGGACCTGGCGGTGGCCGCCTGGAAGCGGAGCGGCGGGGAGATCCGCGAAGTGCTTCGGGTGATTCTGCACTCCCCGGACTTCTGGGCGCCGGCCCACCGCGCCGCCAAGGTCAAGAGCCCGCTCGAGTTCATGGTGAGCGCGGTGCGGGTGGTCGGCGGCGTGCCGGATTCCACGCCCCGGCTCGCCGGCGCGGTGGGACGACTGGGCCAGCCGATCTATCAGCACGTGGCGCCCAACGGGTATCCGGAGCACGAAGAGGACTGGGTCAACAGCGGCGCCCTGCTCAATCGCATGAATGTCGCGATGATGCTGGCCGGGAACCGGCTGCCCGGGGTGAGCGTCGACCTCGACCGGATCCTGCCGGTCACCTCCGATCACGCGGCACTGGTCGCGGCGGTGGACCGCCTGGTGACCGGCGGCACAATGTCGGCGCGGACCCGCCGGGTCATCCAGGAGCAGCTGGCCGGGGTGACCGATCCGGTGCAGGCCCGGGCGTTCGCGCTGGGGCTCGCGATCGGCGGGCCGGAGTTTCAACGGCAGTGAACAGTCAACGGTCAACGGTCAACGGGACCAGCACCCAGTCCCGAGAACCCAGCACCAGACGAGCGAAATGACTATCTCGAGACGTGTCTTCGTGCGCGCCGGCGCGCTGGGTCTGGTAAGCTTCGGGCTCGACCCGCTCTTTCTTTCCCGTGCGGCCTACGCAACCTGCCGTCCTACCGTCCTACCGTCCAACAACCGCAGTTTAGTCTGCCTATTCCAGCGCGGCGCGGTGGACGGTCTCAGCATGCTGGTGCCCCACGGCGAGGAATCGTACTACCGGGAGCGGCCCCGGATTGCGATTCCCCGGACCGCGGTGGTGGACCTGGACGGCCATTTCGGGCTCCATCCCCGGCTCGCGCCGCTCAAGCCGTTCTGGGATTCCGGGAGCCTTGCGGTGGTCCCCGCGGTGGGCTCACCCGACGGGACCCGCTCCCACTTCGATGCCCAGGACTACATGGAGTCGGGAACGCCCGGGGTGAAATCCACCACCGACGGCTGGGCCAACCGCTACTGCCAGAACGCGAAGGAGCACACCGACACCCCGTTCCGGGCGGTGGCCTTCGGGCCCCAGCTTCCCCGGATCATGGCGGGGACGGCACCGGCGCTCGCGATCGACGACCTGCGCACCTTCGGTGTGGGGGGGAGAGCCGTCGCCGGGGACCGGCTGACCCGGGCGTTCGAAGCGCTGTACGAAGGCTCAGCCACCGGCCTGCTGGCGACCTCGGCGGAGGAGAGCTTCGAGGCGATCCGGATGCTCAAGACCGCGAATCCATCCGCCCGGAGCACGGAGCATGGGGCCGAGTATCCCCGGGGCCGGCTGGGCGACAGCCTGCGCCAGATCGCCCAGCTCATCAAGGCCGGGCTGGGGATGGAGATCGCCTTCGCCGACATGGGCGGCTGGGACACCCACGTGAACCAGGGCAACGATCAGGGTCAGCTCGCGCTCCGGCTCACCGAGCTGGGCCAGGCGCTGGCGGCGTTCTCCACCGACCTGGGCGAGCGAATGCGGGATGTCTGCGTGCTCACCATGTCGGAGTTCGGGCGTACGGTGCGGGAGAACGGGACCGGCGGCACCGATCATGGCCACGGCACCGCCATGCTGGTGCTGGGAGGAACCGTGGCGGGCAAACAGGTGGCGGGACGGTGGCCCGGACTGGCCCAGGAGGCGCGTTATGAGGGACGGGACGTCGCGGTCACCACCGATTTCCGCGACCTGTTCGGCGAAATCCTGACCCGGCACCTGGGGGCCAGGGACCTGAGCGCGGTGTTTCCGGGATACACGCCGGGGAAGGCGCCGGGCGTAATACGGTGAGCGGTGAGCGGTGAGCGGTGAGCGGTGAGCGGGAAAAGCGTCAACGGTCAACCCTTCGCTGCGCTCAGGGCAGGCTGTCAACCGTCAACGGGACCCGCCTCGAAAGCCGAGACAGTCACCCGGGCGCAGAGCGGGACTCGCCGTAGGCGACGTTGGCCGCGAGAGCCCGGGGGAGAGACAACGTAAAGGGGCCGGTCTCGGATTGAGATCGGCCCCTTCGTCGCTCTGCTCCTCAGGGTGACTACCCCGCGTCTTCCGCGTCCTCCGCGTCTTTCGCGTCACCGCGCCCCCTTACGGAGGAGTAATCCGCTCCCCCGACTTGATCCCCTTCACCAGCGTCACCAGCACCGCCCCCCCGCTGTGCCCGATCCCGAACTCGTTCTCGGCCTTGCTGGGGTCCATGTAGCGGACTTCGAAGGCGTCGGTGGCCAGGATCTGCCGGAGCATGGTGAGGTCACCCATCTTGTTCCCGTTGACATACAGAGCGGTCGGCATGACCCGGGCGCCCATGCTGCGCACCCCGCGGGGCGGCGCCACGAAGTGGGGCCGAAGCCCCCGGATGACCTGGAGGAGATCCCGCTCCTTCTGGCTGGAGTTGAGGATCTCTTCCCGGGTGATCTTGTCCCGATCCCGCTTCTGCGCCACTGCATCGGCTGGTACCAGGCCGAATCCTGAACTCGCCAGCGCCAGCGCCGCGACTGCCAACCGGGTCTTCATGTGCCGCCCTGCCTGATGGGGTACTTCAGTAGGATGCCGGCTTCCCTGAGAGGGTTGCCGGCCCCGCTTGCCGCTACGGCTTGTCCTTGATGCCCTTGACCAGAGTCACCACCACCGCGCCACCCGCCGCGTCGGCCCCGAACTCGTCCTGGGCCCGGGCCGGATCGAGATAGCGCACCTCGAACACGTCGGCGGCCAGGATGTTCTTGAGCAGATTGAGCTCGCCCAGCTTGTTCCCGTTCAGATAGACGATCGGCTCGAGCGCCGCGCTGCCGCCCGCTTGCATCCCGGTCGGGCCACCCCGTTCTACGCCCATGCTCCGCTGGCCCCGGGGCTTGTTCAGGAAGTGGGACCGGAGACTCCGAATGGCCTGGTAGAGGTCGCCATCTTTCTGGGCGGAGGTGATGATCTCCTCCCGGGTGATCAAGTTCCGGTCCTTCTTCTGGGCCTCCGCCGCAGCAGGCACCAGGGACACCGCCGCCGCCATCATCAGCACCCCAGCCTTCAGCTTCCGCATGAGATCTCTCCTGTTCGTTCTGACCACTGACCACTGACCACTGACCCCTGAATCCTAATGGAAACGGGCCGCCAGGCTATTCCGCCCGGCGACCCGTGCACTACCCCGCTGGGGGCGGGCTGCTACAAGCCGGGCGCTCTGGGCGGCCGGCGGTCCCACACGAAGATGATCCCCGGGGTGGTGAAGTTGGCCGCCGTGCTGCCCGCGACCGACCGGGGGAAGACGAACCCGCTCACCGCCGACCCGGCGACGGTGGTGCCCGGCTGGGCGTCGAGGTCCACGGTGGCCGCGACCCCCGCCAGGGCGGTGGCATCGGCGAACAGGTTGGTCGCGCTGCCGGCCGTGCGCACGTTGTAGCGGATGGAGCCGGGCGCGGTGGACACGTACGCCGACGCGCTCAGCTCCGGAACCGCGGCCCAGCTGGGCGCGGTCGGCGGAGTGCCGCCGGTGGTGTAGAAGCGCCCGTCGATGGCGCCCAGTCCGGCGGCGGCATTCACGATCCGGAGGGCCACGTTGGCGCCGGGGTCGGCCGGGTTGTCGTCAATGATGTCGAGCTTCATCCCCGGATTGGAGCCGGGCCGGGCAAAGCCCCAGAGGATGAAGGTGTAGCGGTGTCCCGCTTCGAGGTTTACCGCGATGTCCTGGACCACGGTGGACGCCACCGCCTGGGTGGTGCCGCTCATGAAGATCCGGAATTGCCGCGCGCCGGCCCGGGCGTTCTTGTAGAACAACAGGCTGGTGCCCCGGAAGCCGACCCCGTAGAAGGTGCTGTTCTCCACGATGTCCACCGGACGGAAATCCATCGCGCCGGTATCGGGCACCGCGTGAATGAACCGCACCCCGGCGGTCGGGATGTCTTCAGTGATGGTGACTTCTTCCGGGGTACACGCATTCAGGACACCGGCAGCGAGGCACAGGATCGAAGCTTTGAGGATGCGTCGCATTACGGACTCCATGGAGGTTGGGTTGCCGGATCCGCTGTCACGGCCGACCGAGACGAACGTGCGCTGTGTCGCCGGGAGGACCATCGTCCCCCCTGTTGCTCGAGGTGAGCAGCGAGCGGGTGGCCAGAAAGGCCGCGAAACCCCCGATGCTCGCGGCGCCGAATCCGATGGAGCGTCCCATCGAGAAGCGGCGAGTGTACGTGTTTCCGACGAACTCCGGCTTGATCCGTACCTGCTCGCCGGTCCAGACCTGCTCTCCGCCCTGCAGCAGCCTGATATTCGAAACCGCCAGGAGGTATCCCGCACTGTCCCGTTCGAGGAGCCTGCCCTCGATCTGCATCACCTCCGGACCGAGCGCTCCACCCAAACCGACCCTTCCGGCATCATTCACATCGAATGCCACCTTGGTCCCGACTTCAGGAGCCACGCCTCTGGCGGACTGCAGCGAATAGCAGCCCGCCAGAAGCGCACTTGCCGCGAATCCGATTGCGAACCGTCCAGCCAAAACCATTCTGCTACCAGCCGTAGGTGCCCTTGGGGGCCGACCCGGAGTTCCCGGTCGTCCCGCCGGTGCTGTAGATCTGGGCTCCGGTCCGGCCGCGGGCCTGGAGGTCTTCGTAAGGAGCTGCCCAGTGGACCCCGGTACCTTCGGTCAGGTCACCCCAGCCCCGGTGGTCGAGATACCAGGCCATGAAGTGGGTCTGGATGGTCTCGATCCGCTTTTCCCACTTGAGGGCTTCGAGCAGCCCCCCGCAAGCCACCGTTCCGCCGCCAGTGATCGCCGCGTTGGACGGCGTCTTCGGCACGCAGTCGGCGCCGCCGGGAACGGGCGTGGTGGCATCGAACGCGGTGATGGCCGGCAGCCCGCCATTGGCGACCCGGGTCTTGTTGACCAGAGCGGCCGCGGCGGCGTAGTTGCCCTTGCGGTACTGTCCCTCAGCCTCCAGCAGATCCAGCTCCGCCTTGGTGAAGAAGACCAGCGGGCCGTTCCGGGCCGTCCCGGCGCCCGAGGTCCTCCAGCTGTAGAACCGGACGAAGTCGTAGTTGGAGTAGCCCCACGAATCGCCCGAGAACGTGTCGTTGCCCGACGCCCGGTTCACGAAATACCGCTTGCACTTGAGCGAGGGCCCGCTGCACGAGGTGATGGCGAAGTCGGCCTGCTGGGCTGCCCGGGTGGCTCCCTGGGGGAACCGGAGGTCCGGGGTGGTCATGAAGAACGGAGCCGCCACGCCGCGCTGCGCGAGGGGCAGCGCGGTCCAGGCAGCATAGGCGCCCGAGTTGTCGGCCATGCCGATCACGAACGGCGTCATCTGGTGCCAGGTCGTGAAGGTATGCCACTGGGAAACCCAGAAGTTGAACGGTCCCAGGGTGGTCGAGGTAATGTTGTCGTGGTCCGCCGTGATGCCGTTCTGGGCATCGGCGATGACCGCGTCCCAGTCTACCGCGCCCCGCTCGGCCGGGTTCCGCGCCACATTCGCGCGGAGCCGGGCCTTGTAGCTGCGGGCCAGCTTGACGAATTCGGCTGCCGTCATGGAGGTGCTGCTGGGCAGCCAGGTGGACGGGAGCGGGAAGCCGTTCGCTCCGGCCGGCGGGTTGGCCGCGATGTCGATCGCCGCCTGAATGCCGGTAAGCGCCGCTGCCATCACTTCCTGGTACCCGGAAAGCTCGCCGGCGTCTTCACCGGTCATCTCGGGAGTGACGATCGCCGCCGAGTCGTAGGTCAGTGCCAGGTACCCCAGCGCCAGGCCCCGGACGAATTCGGCGAAGGCCCGGGCCCGGGCGTCCTGCGCCGGGGTGCCCATCGTGAACTCGGGATCGTTCAGCTTGGCCAGCACGTTGGAGGTGATCCGGGTGACCTCGTGCTCGATGAAGTACACCCGGCGATTCTCCGAAGCACAGCCGTTGCCGATCTGATTGTCATTGCCGGCCCGGGGGATGCCCACCCGCTGGCCCATGCAGTTGTTGGAGAGACTGGAGAAGTCTTCGTGAGACTGCACCCCCGCCATGCCCCCGACGTTGCCCAGGGCACCGTACATGGCGGTATGCCAGCGGAGATACTGGGTCCCCAGCAGGTTCTCGACGTCGGCCGGTGTCCGGAGGACCCGGTCGGTCTCGGGATTGTTGGGGTTCTGGACCGCGAGCTCGCACCCGGCCAGGCCGATCGCCAGGGCGAGCACGCCGCCTCGGATCTTGAATCGCATCATGTCGGCCGGCTCCTAGAAGCGCGTGGAGAGTGAGAACGTGAAGGTCCGGAGCGTCGGGAACCCGAAGGCGTCGGTCTGATTGATCAGGCCCGAGCCGGTCGGATTCGTAGCGGCATTGCCGCCCGCCGCACCGACCTCGGGATCGAGGCCGGTGTAGTTGGTGATGGTCAGGAGGTTCCGGCCGATCAGGCCGACCGTCCAGTCGCCGATCCCGGCAACCCGTCCAACCTTGTAGGTCAGGCTGACCTCGCGGAGCTTGGCGTAGGAGCCTGTTTCCACGATGTAGTTGTTGGGGCCCAGCACGTCATAGAACCCGCCGGTCCCGGTGCTCTCCGGACCGCCCGCCCGCCACGAATACCCTACCGGCTTCGCGGTTTCGACCGTCTGGTTGGCCTGGTCGAAGTAGGCGGAGCTGATGTCCAGCAGGCCCCAGCCCTCACCCTGGTTGTTGATCTCGTGCCCGATGGTGGCGTCGAGCAGGGTGTAGAGGGTCAGCCGCTTGTACTGCACGTCGTTGGTAAAGGTGAACCGGAAGTCGGGGAACACGTTCCCGATGATCTGGTTCTTGCCCACACCCTGGCCCGGCTCGCCCGTCAAGGGGCGGTCCACGATCGGGTGGCCCCAGCTCAGGGCATAGCTCCAGGGCGACTGGTTGGCCGGAAGAATGGTGGTCCACAGATTCTTGGTGATGCCGTCGCGGGTGGTGTTCCCGGCGCCGACCCACACCACCCAGCCCTTGTCGTCCACCTGGTACGCCTTGCCCTCGCCGCAGTCGGGCTGGACCGAGCTGGGCAGGTCGCCGCAGGTCTTGTAGAACTTCCGGCCGTAGATGTTGCCGTAGCGGTTGAGCGGGAATCCGTTCTGCTTCTCCTTGTTGGCGGTCATGAAGAAGAAGCTGCCGGTGCCCTGGCCGGTGCCGCCGGTATAGATGAAGTCGGGAACGAACAGCTCGGTGATATAGGTGCGGGTCTTGTCCCAGGTGCCCCGCATGTTCCAGTAGAAGTTCCGGGTGTTGAGCACCGGCAGGTTGAGCGCGACTTCGAAGGTCTTGTTGGTCAGGGTGCCAGCGTTCTGCCACTGGGTCGAGAAGCCCAGCGACGCCGGGGTGCTGACCGGCAGGATCTGGTCCTTGGTCACGCCGTGGGCGTAGGTGAACTCCACGCCCAGCCGGCGGAACAGGGTGAAGTCGGTGCCCAGCTCGGTCTCGGTGGTGGTTTCCGGGCGCAGGTTCCGGTTGCCGGCCTGGCCCAGGGTGATGCCGGTAGCGCTCACCGAGTAGGTCTCGTACTGCGCGGTGAACGGCGGGGTGGAGCCGGCGGTGCCGCGGGAGGCACGGAACCGGAGCTCGTCCAGCAGGCCGCCACCCTTCCAGAACGGCTCGTTGGCCACCTGCCACACGGCCGAGATCCGGCCGAACGGCGCCCAGCGGTGCCCGGCCCCGAAGAGCGAGCTGCCGTCGTAGCGGAAAGAGCCTTCCACGACGTAGCGGTCCTTGAAGTCCAGGCTGGCCCCGGTAAAGAGGCCGACGTTCTTGACAGTGGACGACGAGGAGTTGGTGAAGAAATTGGTGCTCAGGTTGTCGGTCTGGAACACGTCCTTGACCCGGTAGATCTGCCCGCCATGGCCGCTCGAGATGGCGTTGCTCTCGTCGTACACCCCGCGGACGCTGAACTTGCCGTTGAGGTCGGTCCCCAGCTTCCGCCGGAAGGTGGCGGTGAGGGCCCCGTTCAAAGATTCATCGGAGCGGTTTCCGATGTCCTGCTGGCCGCTGTTGAGGGCGGTCGAAAGCGTAAAAGTCCTGTAGCCCTTGGTCACGATCGAGTTGTCGATCCGGTCCCGGTGATCGTAGGCGAAAGTGCCTTCGAAAGTCACCCAGTCGGCCGGGAAGTACTTGGCGGTGACGCTGCCCAGAAACCGGTTGGCGGTCCGGTCGTTGAAGAGATTCTCGCCATCGTACAGCATGGTGCCGCCGCCGTTGCCGGTGGGGCGGAAGCCGGTGCCGCCGGAGCGGACCAGGTAGCGGCCCAGGGTGTCGCGGGCGGTGTAGTCGAAGCCCGGGAGCCCGCCGCGGAGGAGCTGCCCGAAGATGCCGCCGTTCGAGGAGCCGCCGCTGCGCAGGTCGGTGCTGGAGTTGTCGTAGAGCGTGCTGACCGAGATTTTGAGGTCGGCCCGGGCGTTGTAGTCCAGGTTGACCCGGGCCCGGCGCGACTGGGTGCCGTTCAAGCCTACGATGGCGCCGGCGTTGTCCTCATAGGAGCCGCTCACGTAAAAGCCCACGCTCCCGATCTTGCCGGTCGCGTCGATCGCGGTCATCAGGGTCGGGTTGCGGGTGGTGACCTGGGCCAGCGAGTTGTACACCTGTCCGGGCCAGATCTGGGCCTGGAAGATGTTGCGGAGATCGGCGGCGCCCGGCGCCGCGTACACGATGGTCTGGCCGGTGCGGGTGGTATCCGCGTTCACGTTGTTGATCCGGAACATCTCGGTCATGAAATCGAGGGTCCGGGAGCAGGGCGCGGTGCCGCCCAGCTGGACGCAGAACCGCTTGCCGGTCTCGTCGAGCTGGAGCGGGTGATTCTGGGGCTGCCCGTAGTTGGTGCTGTTGAGATCGCTGAAGCCGTACTCGGTCCGGACGTTGAACTTGACCCCGTCCTGGCCGGTGCCGCCCCGCTTGGTCCGGATGGTGATGACCCCGTTGGCCGCCCGGGTCCCGTAGAGCGACGCGCCCGCCGCGCCCTTCACCACCTCGATGGACTCGATGTCCAGGCCGCCCAGCTCCTGGAGGCTGCCCACGTTCATGATCGCGTCATCCACGATGATCAGGGGGCCCTGGCCGCGGCCGGCCCCGTTGATCGAGGTGGGGCCGCGGAGCTGGACTTCCGGGGTGCTCCCCGGGAAGCCGCTGGTCTGCGCCACCCGCACCCCGGCCACCTTGCCGGCGAGCAGGCTGAGCGGATTGCTGGCGCCGACCGGCAGATCTTCGGCGGTGAGCCGGCCGACGGCGAAGGGCACCTTGGCCCGCTCGACGCCTTCCAGCACTCCGGTCACGATGATCTCTTCGAGCTTGTTGATGTCGGTGGCCAGCGGGAAGTCGAGGACCCGCTCGCCGGCCGTCAGGGCGGTGATGGCCCGGGAGTAGGACTTGTACCCGATGGACCGGACGGTCAGGGTGGCGGACTGCCCATTGACCCGGGCGGCCGGCACCGTGAGCACGTAGTTGCCCTGGGCATTGGTGAGCACGGTGAGACCAAGCTCACCGATTCCCACCGCGGCGCCCACCAGCGGCTGCCCACTCTTCTCTGAGGTGACCTTGCCCCGGAAGGTCGCGCTCTGCGCCAGGGCGGGCGCAGTCAACGCCGCGCTAAACCCCAGCGCGGCCAGCCCGGTAAGAACCGTGCGTCGGAACGAGAAGCCGATCATACTCGGATTCCTCGATGAGGAGTGGGACAAACGCCTTGCCGCCGGAAAGGCCTTCCGGTTGGGCACGCGGGTACTTCCAAGTGTGAGTTTCGAAGCCAGCAGTTGCGCGAGTCATGCCATGCGATCAGTCGGGCTATCTGCTTGTCAGGCAATGCGTTCCGCGGCGCGGAAAGCCCGGGCTGTGTCAGTTTGTTACTCGCTTCCCGAACATGTGAAACGAAACGACACGAGAGGGGGTCGAGCCCTCGCGGTCGGGTCGTGTGTCCTTCAATTGGGTCAGGTTCAGGACTCAGTATAACATTCAAATCGGGCGCCCGCGAGACCCCAAAACCATTTTGGTTGCCAACTCCGGGGCCCCGGCTTTCTTTCCTGCCATGACTGCCCCGACGGCGACGGCTCTGCCGCCCCGCCCCGCCTCGATTCTCTCCCCGATCATCGATCTCCTCTGCGTGGGCGGCCTGTCCGTTGTCGTGTTGGTGCCTCTGCTGCTGTTCGGGGGCGACGAGCTGGGCTTCGTGGGGATCGGGGCAGTCGTCTGGGCCCAGCTCCTGGTCAACATGTCCCACTTCATGGCCTCCTACCGGATCGTCTACCGGGACCGGGAAATGATCCGGCGGCACAAATGGGCGGCGATCTGGATCCCCCTGATCCTGATCGGCTTCGCCGCTCTGGCGCTGGTGGAGGCCCGGGAGTCGGAGCAGCCCATTCTGCTGCTGCTCTTCTTCGTGGTGTCGAGCGGCTACCTGGCCTGGCACTACACCGGGCAGGTCTGGGGGATGATGGCGTCGTTCGCCTGGCTCGCCGGAACCGGATTCGATGCCCTGGAGCGGAAGCTGATCCGGGGGAGCCTCCGGATCCTGCTGATCTGGCACGTCACCTGGTTCCTCAACTTCTGGCTCAGCCGGACCGCCTCACCCCTCGGAGAGCCGGTCGCCCAGCTGTACCGAGTGGTCACCGCCGCCTCCGCGCTGGCCTTTGTCCTGGGCACCCTGGGGCTCCTGCGGATGGCCCGGCGGACTGGGAGGCTCCCCCCCCTTCGCGCGGTGGTGCCCTGGCTTGCCATCTTCGTCTGGTACGCCGCGATCCTCCGCTGGGGGCTCACCGGTCTCTTCCTGGTCCAGCTGGCCCACGCCATCCAGTACCTCGGTTTTCCGGCCCGGGTCGAGCTCAACCGGATCACCGCCGCTGCCGCGGGCCGGGCCGCGGGACGGATGGCGATCTACGCCAGCGGACTCCTGATCGCGAGCTTCCTGGTCACCCTGATGGTGCCGGGACCTCCGATGAGCATCCTGGCCAGCTCACTGGGGGTGGAGCCGGGCCGGGTGGCCCCGATCCTGATTTTTTACTTCATCAACATCCATCACTACTTCACCGACGGGGTGATCTGGAAGATCAGTAATCCGGAGGTGAGGAGGGAGCTGTTTGCGCATGTGGAGACGAAGCGTCAGGACGGTAAGGACGGTAGGACGGTAGGACGGCAGGTGCGCGCGAGGGTAGACAAGAAACAGGGGAAGAAATCGTCGAGCAAGCGTCGTGGCTAACCTACCGTCCTACCGTCCTAGAACCCTACCGTCCTACTCTACCGTCCTACCGTCCAACAACCTACCGTCCGATTGTCCTAGTTCCGCCTGGTCCAGAGCACCAGAACTCCGCAGGCCGCCCCGGCGCCCCCGAATTCGATCGGCACGTCTCCCGCGCCCCGATACAGCTCCACCGCCGCGAGGCTGGCAACATCGAACATCTTGAGATCCGGCGGCGTCCGGCCCGGCGTACCGCCTCCTCCGCCGAGCCCGGGGGCAACCGAGGAATAGATCACCGAGCCATCCAGGACCACCGACATGGGGCAGGGAACTTCCCGAATCCCAGCTTGCGCCGTTCTTCGAAGGCTTCGAGCCCGAGTCCACTCGGCGCGTCGGGTTTCGCCGTGACCGCTATGGGATCGAGCTGCACCGTATGCGCCACCAGCATCGGGTTGGCCCAGACGGTGTCTGCCCGGCCCAGCACCACCCACTCCTGCACCGGCCGGAACCCTACCGAGCGGAACAGCACCTGGCGGCGGCCGTCCGGCAGTATGTTGAGGACATAGCGGCCCGAGGCGTCGGTCAGGGTGCGGCGGTCAGATCCCACGATCACCACCTCGACTCCGGCGAGCGGCCGGCCGGTCGAGTCCTCCCGCACCCGGCCGGCCAGCACCGACTGGGCGCTGAGCGGGATGGCTATGAGGTGCAGAGTCACTCCGAGCGTAGCGAGGAGGCGGAACTCCACCCGCCTCCCTCCGGTCGGCGTGACAACTCGTCGCCGGATCATGGCTTCCTCGCCACGGCGGCGCCCGGCGGGGCCGGCGAGGGAGTGCCGGCGGGTCGCAGCTCCACCCACCTGAACCCGCCCCACTCGAGCTGAACCACCTGCTCATCCATCGGTCTGATCCGGTCGAACAACCGCACCGGCAGCGACTGGTCGGGGGGCAGCTCACAGAAGGCGTACAACCCGTCCGGCCGGACATCCCGGCGCTCTTCCTTCACCCCTCCCCCCGAAGTGTTCCAGCGAACCGTGACGCCGTAACCCGCCGCCGGTTTCCCGTCCGATCCCCAGGCCATCCCCACCACCCCGGACCGGCCTCTCCCCGGCGTCCCGCACAGTGCCCGCACGAAGCTCGTGAGCGAGGAGACCGTGAACTCCACCCGGGTGGTGTCGCCCAGCGAGAGCAGCGCCGGTCGCGTGGTTCCCTGCTGGAGCAACATGCTTCGGGGATGGGCGACCGTCACCATCTGGTCTCCCGAGGCGGGAACCGCCAGCCGGAATCGGCCCTCCCCGTCGGTGAGCACCGAGTCATGATACCCCTGCACCTTCACCACGGCACCGGCCAGGCCGGTGGCGTTCACGCTGTCGTACACCACCCCCACCAGCAGGGCGCGATCCACCTGGCCCAGCGAATCGGAAGCGATCTCGGCCCGGCCACCCAGATCGGTATATCCGATCAGCCGGGCAAAGGTCCGGCCCGCGCTTCTCCGTTGCGCAGTTTCCGACTCGGTCAGGGTCGGGGTGCGAATATGCCAGTAGCTCACGATCCAGGTGCCCGCGGGAAGCCGGCGAAACTCCACCCGTCCTCCCAGGTCGGCGCGGGCCAGAATCCCGGGGAGCCCGGTGTAGGCGTACTCGAGATGCCGGAGCTCGCTGGAGGCTCGATCCACCCAGAGAGTGCCTTTCACGTCGGCCACCTTCCGGCCGGCCGTGGGCTCGAAGGCGAGGCCGAGCAGTCCATCTTTCCCCTGAACCGCGCGGAAGCAATGGGTGCCGACGAATTCGTCGGAGAGCAGCAGGGCCGCGTCGGGCGCGGCGTAGACCACGCTGTCGTGAGACTCCTGCTGGACGAACCCGATCTCCGCCAGCGCGCCGGGCGGCAGTGAAGCAAACGGCTGCCCCTGCATCAGGGTGGAGGCGGCCACCCACTCCCGGAGCGGCCGGCTTCGCAGGTCAACCTCCCGGACGAACCCCCGGACGTGGAGCCGGACCGCGCCCTGACGCTGGGTGACCACGTTGGCAGTCAGCGCCTTGCCGATTTCGTCCCAGAGTGCCGCGGCCAGCGGTCCACCCTGCCCCTCCCGATCGCAGCGGCTCCGGCCCCGTACCTCGAGCGCGGGGAGCTCGACCCGCCGCGCCTCCATCAGCAGCTCGCGCTGGTAGACCGCTCCGGCGGCAAGCTCCACCGGCGCGGTGATGAAACCGCTCCAGCCGATCCGGTCGACCTTGATCCGGTAGCTCCCCGGCGTAGCGGCGCGGAGCACGATGCGGCCCTGCTCGTTGGTGAGGCCCTGCGCGGCCACACCGCGATCGCCGAGCAGGCGGACGATCGCGCCCGCGACCGGCGCCCGGCTGCCTTCTTCGCGGATCTGGAGCTCGGCTTGCTGCGCAGCGAGCGAGGACGCGAAGGTCGCGAAGGACGCGAAGGACGCGAAGGACGCGA
>Ga0209485_1000266_pt1 | contig 16886 bp, 10 predicted proteins | sample NCAS100_FD_187516 | JGI IMG/M metagenome (GOLD analysis project Ga0209485, IMG submission 187516) | Agricultural soil microbial communities from Utah to study Nitrogen management - NC AS100 (SPAdes) (version 2) | ecosystem: Environmental > Terrestrial > Soil > Agricultural land | place: USA... | reverse complement strand
CTATCAGCTCCACGACATCGATCAGCTCGCCATCGTGAAGCCGGTGACCAAGGGAGTGTTCAGCCCGGCAAGCGGCAATGAGCTCTATCCCGCCATTCGCTCGGCCTGCGCCCTCGCTCGCGCAGGTACGCCCGGACCGGTGATGGTCGAAGTCTCGGTCGACCTGTATCTCAGCCGCCACGACGTGCGCCTGGAGGAGTGGGCTGGGGCTCAGGTGACGGCGCCTCCCTCCGCCGGACCGGAGCAGGTCCGTCGTGCCGCCGCGATGCTCTCGGAGCCCGGCGTCCGGCCGCTGCTCTATGCAGGGCTCGGGGCCCAGGGTGCGATAGCCGAGCTGCTGGAGCTGGCCGAGCGGCTGGAGGCGCCGGTGGCCACGACCATCCAGGGCAAGGGTGTCTTCCCCGAATCGCACCCCCTGTTTCTCTGGAATGGCCTTGGCGCCTCGGCGCCGCCTTTCGTTCGCGAGGTGACCGCGGGCCGCAACCTGACCCTGGCGATCGGCTGCCGCTTCAGCGAGGTCGGCACCGGAAGCTATGGATTCACCCCCCCGGGCCCGCTGATCCACGTGGACATCAATCCCGAGGTCCTGGGCCGGAACTTCCCCGCCGAGCTGGCGATCACCTCGGATGCGAAGGCGTTTCTCGGACCTCTTCTGCGAGAGCTTCCCGTCCCCTCACCCCCACCTGCCGTCCTACCGTCCAACAACCTGCCGTCCATCATTGCGTCCGGCCATGCCGACGCGCGCCGCTCATTGGAAGCGCAACGAAGCCCCAGCAGGGTCTCGCCCGCCGTCCTGCTGGACGCGATTCATCGCCGGTTCGGCCCGGAAACCATCTTCACCACCGACAGCGGGAACGGAACCTTCCTGGCCATGGAGTGCCTCCGGCTCGACCGGCCCGGACGGTTCCTCGCGCCGGTGGACTACTCCTGCATGGGATACTCGGTGCCCGCGGCGCTGGGAGCCAAGCTCGGCGCTCCCCACGCGCCGGTCGTGGCCCTGGCCGGTGACGGCGCCTTCCTCATGACCGGCCTCGAGCTGCTCACCGCGGCGAGCCAGGGCGTGCCGATTGCCGTCATCGTGCTCCGCGACCGCGAGCTCGCCCAGATCGCCCAGTTCCAGTCCACCGCCTTCGGACGCCGGATGGCGAGCGTCCTCCCGGATTATCACGTCGGCAGCATCGCCGAAGCCCTCGGCGTGGAATGGCTGCGCCTGGATCACGATTCGGAGGTGGAGGAGGTAGTGGCCGCCGCACATGCCACCGTCTCGGCGGGACGGCCGGCGCTGGTGGATGCCGCGGTGGACTATTCGGCGAAGACCTGGTTTACCCGCGGAGTGGTGAAGACGATGCTGCTCCGGCTCTCCTGGCCCGACCGGCTGCGCTTCATTGCCCGGGCCCTCTTCCGAAGATTGTCACCCTGAGCGCAGCGAAAGGGCGGCGCTCGGCCCAGTGATGCCTAACCCCGGAAAATCCCGACCGTCTCGGTGAGTCGCACCGCGGCGTTGGCGAGATGCTGGGCCGACGCGGTGATCTCCTCGGTGGAGGCGTTGAGCTCCTCGGTGGAAGCCGCGATCTGCTCGGCCGCGGCCGCGAAGTCTTCAGTGCCGGTGGCCAGCTCCCGGGTGCGGCTGGCAATGCCGTCGATCAGCTCCCGCACCTCGGACGCCGCGTGGGATACGTTCCGGGTCCACGCGTCCACCGCGTCGGCTTCCGCCGACACGATTCGGAGCCCCTCCACTGCTTCCCGCGCAGCGTCCCGGGCCTGGAGCCCGCCCCGTCCCAGCCGGAGCAGCCGCTCCCGCGCCGTGCTCACCCGCCCGGCGATGACCCGGACGGTGTCGCTCGTCGCGGTGGCCGCCGAGGAGGCCTGCCCGGACAGCTTCCGCACCTCGTCCGCTACCGTCGCGAATCCATGCCCTTCCCCGCCCGCGCGAGCGGCTTCGATGGAGGCATTGAGCGCCAGAATTCTGGTCTGCTTGGCGACGGTCCGGGCCTGATCCACGAAGCGCTCCAGCTCGTTGGAGGCATCGGTGAGGGCTTCGGCCTCTTCGGTGCCCAGCACCACTTCTTCGGCCAGGCGGTCCAGCGCCTCCACACTCGCGCCCAGCCGCTCTCGATGGGAACGCGCCAGCGCCGCGAGCGCGGCGTTCCGCTCCACCGCCTCCTGGGCTCCCCCCGCCACTCCCTCGGCGATCGCCAGGATCCGCGCGGCGTCGTCGGCCACCGCGCGGACCAGGGCGGCCTGTGCGATGGCGCGATCGGTCAGCTCGGCGGTGGTGCCGGCCACTTCCTCGGTGGAAGACACCATCTGCTGGGAAGCGGAAGAGATTTCCTCGGCCAGTGCCGCAGAATCGGTGGCCGCGTTCCGGATGGCGCCCACCAGCCGGTTGAGCTCCCGCACCATGCGCCCCAGTCCTTCGGTTACCGCGCCGCCGCCCACCCGGGCGACGTCCTCCCGGGTCACCCCCAGGTCGCCGTCGGCCACCCGGAGAGTGATGGAGGTGACCGCCGCCAGCGGCTGAATGATGGTGCGTTCCAGCCATGACAGCGCGATCGAGATGATCAGCAGGCAGAGGAGCCCGAAGGCGGCGAGCTGGTACTTGAGCGGCCAGTCCACCGCGCCGGAGAGGAAAAACCAGACCACCAGGGTGAGCGCGGCCGTCGAGATGGCGCCGCCGGCCTGAACGGCCCGGCTCAGGGGATTTCGGAAGAGGGCCATGGGGCGAAGGATAGTATAGATTTCCCCCATGAGCGAACAGACCGAAGGCCATTACCGCCCCGATGCGGTCGAGGCGAAATGGCAGGCACGCTGGGCCGAGCGGGGAACCAACGCACCCGACCTGGACCGGGCCCCGAACCCGTTCTACAACCTGATGATGTTCCCCTATCCCTCCGCGGAGGGACTGCACGTGGGGAACTTCTTCGCCTTCACCGGCGCCGACGTGTATGGCCGGTTCAAGCGGCTCCAGGGCCACCAGGTGTTCGAGCCGATCGGCTACGACGCCTTCGGGATCCACAGCGAGAATTTCGCGATCAAGATCGGCACCCATCCCGCCGAGCTGATTCCCCGCAACATCGCCAATTTCCGCCGCCAGCTCACCAGCCTGGGCGGGATGTTCGATTGGCGGCACGAGCTGGCCACTACCGATCCCGGCTACTACAAGTGGACCCAGTGGCTCTTCCTTCAGCTCTACCACGCCGGGCTGGCCTACAAGAAGAAGGCGGCGGTCAACTGGTGTCCCCGGGACAAGACCGTCCTGGCCAACGAGCAGGTCATTGACGGAGCCTGCGAGCGCTGCGGCACGCAGGTGGAGCAACGGCTGCTGGAGCAATGGTTCTTCCGGATTACCGACTACGCCGAGCGGCTGCTCGCCAACCTCGACGACCCGGCCAAGATGGACTGGTCGGCGTCCACCACGAGCGCCCAGCGCAACTGGATCGGGCGGAGCGAAGGCGCCGAGATCGAGTTCGCCACCGATGCCGGGCCGCTCCGGGTGTTCACCACCCGTCCCGACACCCTGTTCGGGGCGACGTTCATGGTGCTGGCGCCCGAGCACCCGCTGGTCGAGGCGCTGACCACTCCTGCCGCACGTTCGGCGGTGGAAGACTACCGGAAGGCCGCCGCGGCCAAGGGTGTCGTGGCCCGCAAGGTGGGCGACAAGGACAAGAGCGGCGTGGCGACCGGTGGATTTGCGCTGAATCCCGCCACCGGCGAGCGGATCCCGGTGTGGGTCGCAGACTACGTGCTCATGGAGTACGGTACCGGTGCCATCATGGCAGTGCCCGGGCATGACGAGCGCGACTTCGCCTTTGCCACCCGCTACCGGCTTCCCATCGTGCGAGTGCTGGCCGGTCGGGCAGAAACCGGCGCAACCCCGCTCCCCGAAGCCGCCATCGAGACCGAAGGATTCCGGCTGGTCAATTCGGGAGCGTTCTCCGAGCTGCCCGTGACCGAAGCAATTGCGACCATCATCGACTGGCTCGAGGCAGACAAGAAGGGCCAGGGAGTCGTCCAATACCGGCTCTACGACTGGTGCATCTCCCGGCAGCGGTACTGGGGGCCGCCCATCCCCATCATTTATTGCGACGCCTGCGGGGTGGTGCCGGTTCCGGAAGCCGATCTCCCGGTCCGGCTCCCCATCATCGAGGATTTCCGCCCCGACGACTCGGGGGTCTCTCCGCTGGCCCGGCACGAGGAATGGTCGGTGGTGCCGTGCCCCACCTGCGGGGGACGCGCCCGGCGGGAGACCGATGTCTCCGACACCTTCCTCGATTCCGCCTGGTACTACCTCCGCTATCTCTCGACCGAGTTCGACGACCGCGCCTTCGATCCGGCCCGGGTGGCCCGCTGGCTGCCGGTGGCCAGCTACATCGGCGGCAACGAGCACGCCGTGCTCCACCTGCTCTACAGCCGGTTCATCGCGATGGTGCTGCACGACCAGGGACAGCTCCACTTCGAAGAGCCCTTCCGGAAGTTCCGGGCCCACGGCACCATCGTGAAGGACGGGGCCAAGATGTCGAAGTCGAAGGGCAACGTGGTGGTGCCCGACCAGTACATCTCCCGGTGGGGCGCCGACACCTTCCGCACCTACCTGATGTTCCTCGGGCCCTATGAAGAGGGCGGCGACTTCCGGGACGAGGGGCTGGCCGGCCCGCGCCGGTTCCTCGACAAGGTCTGGGAGCTGGTGGATCAGGCGGAGCGGCGCACCCTGGTGGGCAGCGAGCTCCATCAGGGCATCGTGATCAAGTGGCACCAGACCAAGAAGCGGGTGACCGAGGGCCTGGAGACGCTTTCCTACAACACCGCCATCGCGGCCCAGATGGAGCTGCTCAACGCCATGCGGGCCGTCAACTGCAGTGAGCGCCGGATCGTCAAGGAAATGCTCCAGATGCTGGCCCCGTTCGCGCCCCACTTCGCGGAGGAATGCTGGGAGCGGCTCGGCGCCACCACCTCGATCTTCGAATCCTCCTGGCCCGGATGGGACGAGGCGCTCACCGTCGAGCAGACCATGGAGATCCCGGTGCAGGTCAACGGGAAGACCCGGTCGAGGGTCCAGGTGCCCCGGGGAGCGGACGAGAGCATGGTGCTGGCCGCCGCGCTCCGGGATCCGATCGTGAAGAAATTCGTGGACGGCGAGCAGCCGGAGAAGGTGATCTACGTGCAGGACCGGCTGATCAATCTGGTTGTTTGAGCGAGTTATTCCACTTTGAATGTAGCGAGCATCCCCGCCAGTTGGTGCGGCGCCACGTGGCAGTGAAAGAGCCAGGTTCCCGGATTGTCGGGGACCATGTCCGCCGTCACCATCTCCATCGTCGTGAGACTCAGCACGTCGGTCCGCATGTGATTGGCCACCACCGTCTGGCCGTGCCAGTGGGGGGCGTGCATCTCGAAGTTCGAATTGGCAAAGACGTACCACCGTACCCGATCGCCCCGCTTCATGGTCAGGCCCTGCAGGTGCCCGAAGGAAAACCCGTTCATCGACTCCCGCAGATTGGCCAGGTAGTGGAAATCTGAGAACGTTACGCCTCTTGGCACCTTCTTCGGGGCCAGCGCGTGGGCGTTGATGTTGTGCTCGAGGTACCAGCTCACATTCTCGTCTGCTTCCAGGAACGCCACCACGAATTCGCGATCCACGTCGGTCGGCGTACCGTCGGCCCGCGCCTTACCCGTACCGGTGACGATCATCGGCCCGATCAGTCCCGCATTGACGTCCTGCTCTTCGTGGGTATGGGAGTGATACATCCAGATGATCGAGCTCTTTTCCCCCGGCGCGGGACCGGCGCGTTCTGGAATCGCCCAGGTATAGACATGGGTCTCTCCTGGCGCCACGCCGTCGTCCTTCTTGTCTGGCGCGCCGGTCCCGTCATTGTACGGCGACCCCTCCGAGTCCTTGTTGTAGAAGACGCCGTGAGGGTGCATGCTGTAGGGCCGGTCGGCCTTGTTGCGGAACACCACCCGAATCGTGTCACCCACCGTCCCGCGGAGCAGCGGACCGAGCATGCCCAGGTGCTCCCACTCGGGTGTCCGGGGCTTCTGGCTCGTGAATGTGGAATCGGTGTACTCCCGGTAGATCGCCTTCCGGTACACCCGGCCGATGAATTCCTGCTGGGGCGCCATGATGAAACTGTCGATGGCGGTGAAGGCCGCGCCGGTGATCTTGTTGGCGCCGCTCGGGGCGTAGTCCCAATCCACGACCTCGGCGGCGACGTAGTAGGTCCGCGTGGTGCCGGTGCCGGAGGTCGCGGCGCACCCCGCCAGCAGACCGAGCGAGAGCGCGACAGCAAGAGCCGGGCATCGGTCGGAGTAGTGCATGGAGGTACCGTTGTGAGGGAGATGGCGACAATGTAGCGGCCAGGCCTGCGGTGTCCAAGTGTTCCCGGCCCGGCACGGAACAGGGCATCCCCACGATATACTATGGCACCATGACCGAGGTCGCAGCCCTGCCCCGCTTCCGAACCGCAGCCCAGCTCGCCGGGCCGCTGCTGGGCATCCTCGTCATGCTGGCCGGCCCGGGAGAGCTGAGCCCGGAGGCCCGCCGGACTCTGGGTCTCGCCGCGTGGATGGTGGTCTGGTGGATCACCGAGTGCGTCCCGGTCATCACCACCTCGCTGCTCCCCCTGGTGCTCTTTCCGCTGCTGGGCATCGCCACCACCCGCGACGCCGCGGTCCCCTACGCCAACGAGCTGGTCTTCCTCTTCATGGGCGGCTTCCTGCTCGCCGCCGCCCTGGAACGCTGGGAGAGCCACGTCCGGGTGGCCTACCGGATGGTGCTCGGGATCGGCCTCACCGGGCGCCGAGTAGTGCTGGGTGTGATGCTGGCGACGGGGTTCATCTCGATGTGGATCTCCAACACCGCGACCGCCGCCATGATGTACCCGATTGCGCTGGCCATCGGCGCGCTCTTCGCCCGGGACAAGGCCGGCGACAACGCCCGCACCGCCCTCATGCTCGGCGTGGCCTACGCGGCTTCGATCGGCGGGATGGCGACCATCATCGGCACCCCGCCCAACCTGGTGGCCGCGGGCGCGATCCGCGAGCTCACCGGAACGTCCATCAGCTTCGTCCAGTTCATGGCGCTGGGGCTCCCCATCGCGCTGCTGCTGCTCCCGATCTGCTGGTTCCTGCTGGTCTTCGTCAGCTTTCCCGGCGCGGCCCGGATCGAGGGTGGCGCCGACGGCATGCTGCGCTCCCGGCTCGAGGGCCTCGGGCCAATCCGCGGCGGCGAAGCCCGGGTGCTGGTAGTCTTCCTCGGCACCGCGATCGCCTGGTTTCTGCGAGAGCGAAAAGATTTCGGCGGGTTCACCGTTCCGGGCCTGGTGGATCTCTTTCCCCGGCTCTCCGACGCCGCTATCGCGATCGGCGCGGCGGTCCTGCTCTTCGTCATTCCGGGGGTGACCCGCGACGGCGTTCGGCGTCCCCTGCTCACCTGGCCCGAGGCCCGAACCATCCCCTGGGACGTGCTGCTCTTCTTCGGCGCCGGACTCACCCTGGCCCAGGCCATCGAAACCCACGGCGTCACGGTCTGGATGGGGGGCCAGCTCGCCGGCCTGCGGGGATTGCCCACGGTGGTAATCTGCCTCGGGCTCGCGGTGACCGTGCTGGTGCTGAGCGAGCTGGCCTCCAACACCGCGGTGGCCACCATGATGATGCCGATCTCCGCGGCGCTGGCCCAATCGGTGGGGCAGCCACCGGTCCTGCTGATGCTGGTCGCCGGGTTCGCGGCGTCCGCCGGGTTCATGCTGCCGATGGCCACGCCGCCCAACACCATCGTCTTCGGATCCGGAATGATCTCGGTCCGCCAGATGGCCCGGGCCGGCCTGCTGGTGGACATCGTCGCGGTGCTGCTGGTGGTGGCCGTCGTGTCCCTGCTGGCCCCCCTGGTACTCGGACCGTGAGAGTCCGCCGCGCGGGCCTCGAAGACCTGGCGCTGCTGGTGCCGCTCTACGACGGGTACCGGCAGTTCTACCAGCAGGCCTCCGATCCGGAGCTGGCGGAACGCTTTCTTCGGGAGCGCCTGACCCGGGGAGACTCGGTCATCTTTCTGGCCGAGGACGAATCGGGAGCGCTGGGGTTCACCCAGCTCTACCCGATCTTCTCCTCGATCAGCGCGGCGCCGGCGTGGGTGCTCAACGACCTCTTCGTGGCTCCCGGAGTCCGGAGGAGCGGAGCCGGCCGGGCGCTGCTGGAGCGGGCCCGGCAGCATGGCCTGGACACCGGGGCGCGCTGGCTGTCGCTGTCGACCGGCCGGGAGAACCGGCAGGCCCAGGCCCTGTACGAGAAGCTGGGCTGGGTGCGGGACACCGAGTACTATCACTACGAGTTGCCGCTCTCCCCCTGAGTTCCGCCCCTTCGCTTCGCTCAGGGTGACAGCCTCATGTCACGCTGAGCGAAGCGAAGCGAAGCGGCCAATATCAACGGTCTATCCATGCGCGCCATCCTCGCTCTTCTCCTGCTCGCCCCCGCCACCGCCCCGGCCCAGCAGCGGGCCCGCGACCTCGGCATCGCGCCGGGGGCGCTGGCCCCCGGCCCGCGCAATGCCATTACCGACGTCGGCGGCGTGCGGGTCGGTCATGCCACCCTGCGGCTCGGGGATTCGGTCCGCACCGGCGTGACCGCGATCCTGCCCCACGGCGGCAATCTGTATCTGGAGCGGGTGCCCGCGGCGGTCCACGTCGGCAACGGCTATGGAAAACTGGCCGGATCCACCCAGGTGAACGAGCTCGGCGAGCTCGAAACCCCCATTCTGCTGACTTGCACGCTGTGCGTGTGGAAGGCCGCCGACGCCCTGGTCGAGTGGATGCTGGCGGAGCCGGGAATGGCGGAGGTGCGCTCCCTCAATCCGCTGGTGGCCGAAACCAACGACGGCACCCTGAGCGCCATTCGCTCCCGGCCGGTCGGTGCCGAGCAGGTTCGCGCCGCATTGCGGGCCGCCGATACCGGGGCGGTGGCGGAGGGAAGCATCGGGGCCGGCACCGGCACCATCGCCTTTGGATGGAAGGGCGGCATCGGCACCTCGTCCCGTCTCATCGCGTCGGGGCCCTGGACCGTGGGCGTCCTGGTGCAGGCGAACTTCGGTGGTGACCTCCAGGTGCTGGGTGTGCCGGTGGGCCGGAGGCTGGGCCGCACCGGCAGCGGACCCGCACCGGTCCGCCAGGACGACGGATCCATCATCATCGTGATCGCCACCGATGCGCCGCTCTCCGACCGGAACCTCCGGCGGCTGGCCAGCCGGGCGATGATGGGGCTGGGCCGTACCGGCTCGTCGGCGGGAAACGGCTCGGGAGATTACGTCATCGCCTTCTCGACCAGTCCGGCCGTGCGACGAGATTCACGGGCCCGGGAGCTCGCCCTGCGGGAGCTGGCCAACGGCCAGATGAGTCAGCTGTTCCAGGGAGTAGTGGAAGCCACCGAGGAGGCGGTGTACAACGCGCTGTTCATGGCGACCACCGTCGCGGGCAACGGCAACCGGGTCGAATCAATTCCGCTCGAGGAGGTCAAGCGGATCATGGCCAGTCCTCCCCGGTGATTTCCTAGGGCCTGAGCCAGAGGACGTGCGCGGTCTCCCGCTCGACCGCCGCCCGGGAATACAGCAGCGGAAAATATTTTCCCTCGGCCCACAGCGGCAGCAGGTTGCCGTAGTACGCGCTGCCCGGCTGGCCCGACTGTCCCGGCACGCTGGTCGCCACCGAATTGTCGAAGTCCGCGAAATCCACCACGATCCGGTACGAGGCGCCGCCGGTCTGCCGCAGATTCGCTCCGCCGGTGGCGTTCACCGTATTGCCGTCACCGCCCCGGGGGACCGACCCCAGATCGAATGCCGCCGCCAGCGGATGCCGAAAGGCGGCGCGATGCACGGCGCCCCAGCTCCAGCTTCCCGGTGTTCCCCCCGGCGATTTGCCGAGCTCGGTCACCGCTTCGCGGAATGCCGCCACCACGATCGAATCCCGCGCCGCCACGGGGCGAGCGCCCAGCAGCGTGTCGGGCGCCGTCACCAGCCGCATCAGCCGCTGGGTTCCCAACGTGAGTCCCGGAGTGCCGGCGGCGCGGTCCAGCCAGCGGCGGAGCAGCATCGGCCGGAGGCTCCGCATCCACGCCGAATAAATGAGCGGCGCCGCGTCCTCCCGCCGCATGACGTAATCCCAGGATGCCAGGAGCCGCACCGCGGAGTCGGCCGCCGGGGCGGGCGCCGGCCTGGCGCGTCCCAGGGCGGCCAGCAGCACCGGCACCAGGGCCTTGGCCTGAAGCGACAGCTCGTCGTGCTGGAGCCGCTCGAAATCCTCGCGAGTAAAACCGGTGGAGTCGCGCAGCACCGCCGCGATCCGCTGGAACCGGGATGGATCGGCCCAGTCGTAGTTGAGCGGCTTGTCGTAACCCGGCGGCAGGATATTGTGGTTGGCCGTCGCGATGAATCCCGAAGGCGGATTGAACGCAAAAGGCAATTCCCCGCTGGGCAGGAAACCCTGCCATTCGTATTTCCCGTCTCCGGGCACCGGCAGGAGACCGCTCCAGGACCGGAGCGGCATCAGCCCCGCCGCGATCCACCCGATGTTTCCTTCCACATCGGCGTAGACCAGGTTCTCGGTGGGCAGCTTCCACCGGGCCGCCGCCTCCCGGAATCCGGTCCAGTCCTGAGCCCGGTCGAGTGAGAGCTGCGCCAGGTAACCCGCGGTGCCCGGCTCGCTCCCCACGAACCGCAGCGCGAAGCCGCGACCCCGCACCGAATCCTCGCCCACGATCGGCCCATGGTGGGAGAACTCCAGCCGGATCGCCCGGGGAGGCTCACCCTTGACGCGGATTGTGTCCGGCACGGTCTTGAGCGGCACCCAGCGGGCCTCATGCCAGGTGCAGCGCGGCGCGGTGCCTTCCCGCGCAGCCCGCCCCCGGCGGAACCCGGGACACACCGCGAGCCGCTCGACATAGACATCCTGCTGATCCATTCCAACGATGGTAAATCCGAACCCCACCCGGCCGTTGTGGCCGCCGGCGACACCGGGAACCCCCGGTTCGCCGGCTCCGATCACGTTCCAGCCCGGTCCCACCAGGTGGGTCAGATAGCGCAACGAGGGGAGTGAGATGCTGCGGTGCGGGTCGTTGGCCAGGAGCGGCTTCCCGCTCCGGGTGCGGGCGCCGCTTACTACCCAGTTGTTCGAGCCTTCCTGCCGTTCCAGGGGAATCGTGGCGCCGGCCGAGGCCGCGCCCAGCGAGCCGGTGGTGATGCCGCGCAGGTCGAGGCCCGGCACCGGATCGAGACGGCGGGGCGGATCGGTGGGAAGAAGTGCCTCGGTGCGGGACCGCCCCAGGGCGGTGAGCAGCACCGCGCGGCGGACTTCCTCCAGCGCATTGTCGGTCATCGCCAGCGCGCCCAGCCGCTGCAACGGCACCGTGGAATCCCACGGCTCCGGAAGGAATCCGAGCAGGGTGAACTCGATCGGCGGATTGTTGCGTACCTCCCGGATCCGGGCGTTCACGCCCTGCACGAATGCGCCGACGATTTCCCGGGCATCCGGGGCATAGCTCGCCCATTCGAGGGCCGCGTCTCCGCGGTACAGCAGCAGCCGGGCCAGCCGGTCCCGCTCGACCATCGTGGGACCCAGCACTTCGGCCAGCCGTCCCTCCCCGGCGCGTCGCCACATCTCCATTTGCCAGAGGCGGTCCTGCGCCACGACGTAGCCCTGCGCAAAGAACAGGTCGTGGGTCGTGCGGGCATAGATATGGGGAATTCCCCAGCGGTCCCGGCGCACTTCCACCACGCTGTCGAGGCCGGCCACCACGACTTCGCCCTCGAGCTGCGAGAGCCGGGTGCGGGCGGAATCCAGCAGCGACGACTGCGCGCTAAGCGGCGCTGCCACCGCAAGAACTGCAAATTTCAGCAGACCGGCAGTACGGGACACCCGCATCGGGCGCTCCAGGGTGTGGACGGGAAGGTGCCCGGAAGGCTAATCTCCGTAGCAGGCCGCCCGCTACCGGAGGCAGAAATGCGACATCAGCGATCCGCCGTCGTGTTCGCACTATCCGTCCTCATGTTCGGCTGTGAGGGCCGGCCGATCGACCGCGGTTTTCCCAGTGGGCCCAATCCGCCCGCTTCTCCGCCCGCGCTGGCCTTTCGGGTCGGGGACATCGGCACCGAGGTGCTGGTCGACATGGTGGTGGATCCCAGCGGCGGGATCTACCTCACCGGCACTTTTTCGGGAACCACGGACTTCGATCCCGGCACCGGCGTCGCGGCGCGCACCAGCCTGGGCTCGACCGACGTGTTTGTTGCCAAGTACTCCGGCGGCGCCTTCGTCTGGGTCGCCCAGATCGGCGGCACCGGTTCTGAGCGGGTCACCAGTCTGGCCCGGGACGCTGCGGGCAATCTCTATCTCGGAGGTGCTTTCGAGGGCTCCACCGATTTCGATCCCGGAGCGGGCGGGCAGGTCCTCACCAGCCTGGGCGGGGAGGACGGCTTCGTGGTGAAGCTGTCCGCCGTGGGCGACTTCATGTGGACCCGGCGCCTGGGCGGCACCAGTGCCGATCAGGTGACCGGCGTCGCGGTGGATGCGACCGGCAGGACCTATGCGACGGGGGTGTTCAGCGGGAGTGCCGATCTGCTTCCCGCCGTCGGCCCGACCATCGTCAGCACCGGGGCCCAGGATGCCTTTCTTCTCGGGCTCGATGCGGCCGGTGCGGTCGGGTTCTTCTTTCCGGTCGGCGGCATCGACACCGATCGGGCCAATGCCGTTGCGGTGACGTCGGGCGGCGTGGTCGTGATCGGCGGAACCTTCCGGGTCAGCGCGGCATTCGACCCCGGCAGCACCGTCACCCAGCTGGCCTCACAGGGTGGGGACGACGTTTTCCTCGCGGGTTATGCGACCGACGGAACCTTTCTCTGGGCAAGGGGGCTGGGCGGCATTGCCGAGGAGGAGATCCGCGCCGGCGGGCTCGCCCCCGACACCGAGGGCGGTGTCGTCGCGACCGGCACCTTTACCGGGACCACTGATTTCGACGCCGGCACCGGGGAGGCGAGCCGGACCAGCCTGGGCGGGACCGACTGGTTTGCGGTCCGCTATGACGGCACCGGAATCTTCCGGTCGGTCTTCGCGGTCGGATCGGTGGCCGCCGATCCGGCTCCCCGTCCCGCGGCCGATCCGGATGGCAGTCTGCTGGTGACCGGCGGATTCAGCGGAGCGGTGGACTTCGATCCGGGGAGCGGCAGCACGGTCATCGCGAGCCTGGGAAGCGCCGGTGCCACCGACGCCTTCGTCGCGAAATACACCTTCGCCGGCGGGCTCACCTGGGTGAGCCGCTTCGGCGAAGGCACCAGCGTCGCCGAGCGGCAGAACCGCGGCGTGGCCGTCGCCCCGTTCTCGTCGGGTGGGGTGGTGACCGCGGGACAGTTCTTCGGCTCGCCCGACTTCGATCCCGGGGCGCCCGCCTTCCGGCTCACCAGCCTGGGGAGCGCCGACATCTTCGTGGTGCTGCTGACCAGCACCGGCGCGCTTTCGCTGACCCCCTGACGCTTCAGGTTCCCGAGGCGTCGGGCCGGAACGGGAGCGACCGCAGCCTCCGGCCGGTGAGGGCGAAGATCGCGTTGGCGATCGCGGGGGCGACCGGCGAGACCGCCGGCTCGCCCAGTCCCGCCGGAGGATGCGGGCCGGATGCGAAGTGCGCTTCGAGTCTCGGAATCTCCGCCATCCGAAGCAACCGGTATTCCCCCAGATTCCCCTGACGGACCCGGCCCCGCTCGACCGTGACCTCCCCATATAGCGCCGCCTGCAGCGCGTCGAGCATCGCTCCCTCCACCTGTCCCTGGGCTGCGCTCGGATTCACCACCAGACCGCAATCCACCGCGGCCACCAGGCGGTGCACTCGAACCTGTCCGGCCGCGAGGGAAGCCTCCGCCACGACTGCGACGTAGCCACCGAAGGTGAAGTGCGCTGCGATTCCCCGTCCCACACCGGAGGGAGAAGCGGTCTCCCATCCCGCCCGCGCCGCGACCAGCTGCAGCACGCCCTTCAATCGTCCGGTACTGAGCACCGGGCCTCCATGATCGCGGTAGGGAAGGTCCCGGTCGGGGCCGAGCAGATCGAGCCGGAACTCGAGCGGATCGCGACCCGCCGCGTGGGCCAGCTCGTCGAGAAAACCCTGTACCGCGAAGGCGTTGGCGGAATGAAGCGTCGCGCGCCACGCGCCGGTGGGAATCGCCGTCTCCACGTTCGAATACTCCAGCCGGAAAGCGGGAATCATCGCGGCGGGAGGATCATCGGGATACAGCTCCGACTGCTCCGGCGGGCGGCCGTTGCGCGCGTAGGCATACCGCGAGGTGTTCGCCAGACGGTGCGTCCACGCCACCACTCGGCCTCCGGCGTCGAGACCGGCCTGAAACCGGTGGACTCCGGAAGGCCGGTAGAAGTCGTGCCGGAGGTCATCCTCCCGGCTGCGAACCAGCTGGACCGGCGCGCCAACGGCCTTCGAGAGAAACGCCGCTTCCGCGCCATACTCGGACATCAATCGCCGCCCGAATCCGCCGCCCGCCCGCGCCATCCGGACCGTCACCCGCTCCCGCGGAATTCCGGTCACCTGGGTGACCAGCTGCCGGACGCCGCCCGGACTCTGCATCGGACCGTGCACCTCGCACCCTCCGTCTCGTACCCAAGCCGAGCAATTCACTGGCTCCATCGGCACGTGGGCCAGGAAGGGAACTTCGTAGTCCGCCCCGATCACCTTGGCGGCGCCGGCCAGCGCGCTCGCTGTGTCGCCGTCGCTCCGCACCACCGTTCCGGGCCGGGCCACCTGTTCGAGGCAGCGAGCCCGCACCGCCGCGGTGCTCTCCCCCGCGGACCCCGCTTCATCCCACTCCACATCCAATGCGGTTCGCCCGGCAAACGCCGCCCAGGTATTGGTGGCGATCACCGCGACGCCCTCCTGCATGTCGATCGGGTTGTCCAGACCGGTCACCCGCAACACCCGGGTGACTCCGGGCACCTGAAGCGCGCGGGCCGGGTCGAAGCCCACCAGTCTGGCCCCGAAAGGCGGCCGGGCGATCGCCGCGTAAACCATTCCGGGCCAGCGCACGTCGAGTCCGTAAATCGTCGCGCCCCGCACGATTGCGGCATTGTCCACTCCGGCCGTCGGCTTGCCCACGATGCGGTACTCCGAGCGTTCCTTGAGCCGGGGATTGGACGGTACCGGCATCCTCGCCGCGTCGCCGGCGACCTCGCCGTAGCCGAGCCGGCGGCCGGTGGGCGGGTGCACCACGGTGCCGGGCTCGGTGCGGCACTCGGCCGCCTCGACTCTCCAGCGCGCCGCCGCCGCGGCCACGAGCATCGCCCGCGCCGTCGCTCCGGCTCGGCGGAGCGGTTCCCAGTTCTGCCAGACCCCGGTGCTCCCGCCGGTGAACTGATCTCCATAGCGCTGGTGGAGCGGCGCCTGTTCCACCCGCACCCGGGTCCAGTCCGCGTCGAGCTCTTCGGCGAGGATCATCGGGAGCGACGTCTTGACCCCGGTCCCGATCTCCGGGTTCTTCGCGAAGAGCGTGACGGTTCCATCGGGATCGATCCGCACGAACGCGCCCAGCTCGCTGCCGGCGGCACCCGCCGGTGTCTGTGCTTCGGCCCGCGGCCGGAGGATGAGAAAAAGACCGCCGGTGGCGGCGAGTCCGGCGGCAATGAATCCGCGGCGATCCGGCATGGCTCAGCCTTCCCGGGCGGCGCGATGAATCGCCCGGCGGATCCGGGGATAGGTGCCGCAGCGGCACAAATTGCCGTTCATGGCCTGATCGATGTCGGCGTCGGTTGGGGCGGGGGTGCGGGCCAGCAGCGCGGCCGCGGACATGATCTGGCCGGCCTGGCAGTAGCCGCATTGCGGCACGTCCTCTGCCAGCCAGGCCCGCTGCAGCGGGCTCAGGCCGTCGGCAGAAAGCCCCTCGATGGTAGTCACCCTCCGGCTCCCCACCGAGCCGACCGTCAGGGCGCAGGCACGGACCGGCTGGCCGTCGAGATGAACCGTGCAGGCTCCGCACGCGCCGATGCCGCAGCCGAACTTCGTTCCGGTGAGGCCCAGAAGATCGCGGATCGCCCACAGCAGTGGCATGGCTTCGGGCGCGTCCACGCTGCGGCGCTCCCCGTTTACGGTCAAAGTCACGATCGGCATGGCCTGCCTTCGGTCGGGTGGAGCCCTTCTCACGGTACGCGAAGGATACCCGGCAGGTTCCAAACGGCGTTTGGTCAATCAGGCCGAATGCGGAACCCAATGGCCTGGAGGGTGCGCTGACGCACCGCGCGTCCTGCAATCCGGGCCGGCCTGAAGAGCGACCGCTCCAGCGTCTCCAGTGCCGCGGGCTCAAAGCCGCGATGGGTTGATGCCAGCACCTTTGCGGATCCCGGCTCCAGGTGTCCGGTCGTATCGATAATGAATTCCACCAGTACCCGACCTTCGATGCCGGCCAGCTGCAAGGCCGGGGGGTATCGGGGCGACGGCTGATGTAACGCGGCGGCCGGGATATCGACCTCGCTGACTCCGGCAATGCGCTCTGCCGGAGCGGGAGGCCCCACCGCGCGCCCGGGCGGTCCGCTCGCAAGGGCACGACGGAGCCGCTCCGGATCGAGAGCCGGGCCGAGCGTCAACGGAGGAAGATCGGTCGGCACACCGATTGGAGCAGGGGGGATTTCGAACCCGGGCGCCGCAACGGTTTCCCCTTCGCTCTGGACCGGGGCTGACGACGGTACCTGCGGCGCTTCGACTACGAACACCGTCGTGTCAGCCAGCGGAGCCGGCACGGGGGCGACCGGAACGGTTACCCCTCGGACGACACCAGCCACGATCGCCCCGTGCAGTACGGCCACCAGGAATCCCTGTCCGGGCTGCACCCGGGGCCGGAGCCGGGAACCCATCAGAACGTCGAACAT
>Ga0209485_1000265_pt1 | contig 16910 bp, 11 predicted proteins | sample NCAS100_FD_187516 | JGI IMG/M metagenome (GOLD analysis project Ga0209485, IMG submission 187516) | Agricultural soil microbial communities from Utah to study Nitrogen management - NC AS100 (SPAdes) (version 2) | ecosystem: Environmental > Terrestrial > Soil > Agricultural land | place: USA... | reverse complement strand
CGGGCAAGTGGGGGCGTACCTCTGAGATGGCGCCCCGGTCCGTTCCCGGCGTCCTTTTCCCCTGTCGAGGCCAGTTCGGCGCATGAAACTCTCCGATATCTCGATCCAGCGGCCGGTGTTTGCCAGCATGGTCAGCGGCGCGCTGGTGCTGTTCGGCGTGCTGGGATACACCCAGCTCTCGGTCCGCGAGTTTCCCGACGTAGATCCTCCGGTGGTGTCCGTGTCGGTCTCCCTTCGCGGGGCCAACCCGGCGGTGATGGAATCGGCGGTGACCGACGTGCTGGAGGAGCAGCTCGCCTCGCTCGAGGGGCTCCGCACCATGACCAGCAACAGCTCGGAGCAGTCCTCCCGGATCAACCTCGAATTTAATCTGAGCCGCCCCATCGAAGATGCGGCCCAGGATGTCCGCGACATCGTGTCCCGGGTCCGGGGGCGCCTCCCCCAGGAAATCGACGAGCCGGTGGTGAGCAAGCAGGACGCCGATGCCCGGCCAATCATCTTCGTGGGTCTGGAATCGAGCCAGCACGACCTGCTCCAGCTCTCCGAGATTGCCGACCGGATCCTGAAGCCTGCGCTGCAGACAGTCCCCGGGGTCGCCAACGCCGACGTCCGGGGAGACCGGCGCTACGCGATGCGGGTGTGGCTCTCGGTGAGCGCCCTGTCGGCGCACAACCTGACCGTTCAGGACGTGGCGCGGGCCATCCAGGCCCGCAACGTGGAAATCCCGGCCGGCCGGATCGAATCGGACCGCCGGGAGTTCTCGGTGCGGTCCCTGGGCGAGCTCAAGACCCCCCAGGAGTTCGCCGCCATGGTGGTGGCCTCCAGCAATGGGCAGGTCGTCAAGCTGGGGGACATCGCCAAGGTCGAGCTGGGCCCCGAGGACGAGCGCAGCATCTTCCGGTTCAACGGGCGGCCCGCGGTGGGGTTGTCGGTGGTCCGGCAGTCCAAGTCGAATCTGGTCGAGGTGGCCGATGCGGTGCGCAACGCCATCCCCGACCTCCAGGCCGCGCTCCCGCCCGGGGTGACCGCGAGCCTGGGCTACGACCAGTCCATCTACGTGAAGCGCTCGATCAAGGAAGCCGAAGAGACCCTGATTCTCGCAGCCGGGCTGGTGGTGCTGATCATCTTCCTGTTCCTGCGGAACGTCCGGGCCACCATCATTCCGGGGCTCGCCATCCCGGCGTCCATCGTGGCCACCTTCGCGGTGATGAACGCCCTCAACTTCTCGATCAACAACCTGACTCTGCTGGCGCTGACCCTCGCGATCGGCATCGTGGTGGACGACGCCATCATCGTCCTGGAGAACGCCTTCCGGCACCAGGAGGAGCTGGGCGAATCGCCCGAGGTCGCCGCGGTGGAGGGAACCCGGGAGATCGCCTTCGCGGTGATCGCGACCACGATTTCGCTGGTCGCGGTCTTCACCCCGCTGGCGTTCCTCAAGGGGAGCACCGGACGGCTCTTCAATGAATTCGGGATCGCGGTGGCCGCCGCGGTCGCGATCTCCGGGTTCGTGGCGCTGACTCTGACCCCGATGCTCTGCGCCAAGATCCTCCGGGTGCCGAAGCGGCACGGCGCGATCTACGAGACCCTGGAGCAGAGCTTCAAGTTCACCGCCACGACCTACGAGAGGGCCCTCGGCTTTGCCCTCCGGCACCGGCTGATCGTGCTGGGGACCTCGGCGGCGCTGGTGGCCGTGGCGGTCGCGGTGTTTCTCGGTCTCAAGCGCGAATTCGTGCCGCCCGAGGATCGGGGCCAGATCCAGATCCAGATCACCGCGCCCGAGGGCTCGACCCTCGCGTTCACCGACGAGTACCAGCGGCAGGTGGAACGGATTCTGTCGGATATTCCGGAAATCTCGAACTACACCAGCACGGTGGGCGGCGGATTCGGCGGCGGCGGCGGGCGGGTGAACGGGGGCCAGATTTTCGTCCGGTTCACCGACTGGTCGGAGCGCGACCGCTCGGTGCAGGACATCATCGAAGAGCTCCGTCCCAAGCTCTCCCAGATCTCCGGGGTCCAGGCCTTCGCCAACAACCCGCCGGCCTTCGGCGGCTTCGGTTCGCCGGTCCGCTTCATCATCCGGAATCCGAATTTCGATTCGCTGTTCGTGGGGGTCGAAGCGATGCTCAAGCGGGCCCGCCAGGTGCGGGGGCTCACCAACGTGGATACCGACCTCCGGGTCAACAAGCCGGAGCTCGCGGTGTCCTACGAGCGCGACCGCGCCGAAGACCTCGGCGTCCCGGTCCGTGACGTCGCCAGCACCATGCAGGCGATGCTGGGCGGGCAGCGGGTCAGCACCTTCACCCGCAATAACAAGCTCTACTACGTCATGGTGCAGCTGTCGCCCGAGGAGCGGGCCACCCCCACCGACATGAGCGGCCTCTCGGTCCGGGGGCGGGACGGGGAGCTGATCAAGCTGGAGCAGCTCGCCTCGGTCAAGGAAGGGGTCGGTCCCCGCCAGCTCAACCACTACATGCGGGTCCGCTCCGCCGACGTCTCGGCCGGGCTCGCGGCCGGCTTCACCCTGGGCGAAGCGCTCGATTCGCTCAACGCCATCGCGGCCGAAGTGCTTCCCACCGGCTCGACGATCGCGCTGGGCGGCGAGCTCCGGGAGCTGAGCGAGAGCGGAACCTCGCTCTACTTCGCGTTCCTGCTGGCCCTGGTAGTCGTCTTCATGGTGCTGGCATCCCAGTTCGAGTCGCTGGTGCACCCCTTCACCGTGCTGATGGCGGTGCCCCTGGCGGTCACCGGGGCAATTTTTACCCTGTGGATCGCGGGCTCGAGCATCAACCTCTACAGCCAGATCGGCATGATCCTCCTGATCGGCTTGGTCACCAAGAATTCCATTCTGCTGGTGGAGTACACCAACCAGCTGCGGGAACGCGGCATGGATACCCTGGCGGCGCTGCTGGAATCGGGACGGATCCGGCTCCGGCCGATTCTGATGACCTCGGTTGCCACCACGATGGGGGCGATCCCGATCGCCTTGGGCCTTGGCGCCGGGTCCATGAGCCGCCGCCCCCTGGGTTACGCCATCGTCGGCGGGGTGCTGTTCTCGACGGCGCTGACCCTGTTCCTGGTTCCGGTGGTGTACTCGCTCATGGAAGGAGCGCGGGTTCGGGTCGGCGCGCGCCGACGCGGGAGCGCCGCGTCGGGCCGTCCGGTGCACGCGGAATGATCGCGATTGCCCTGGTGTGGGCGGCCGGCGTCCTTCCACCGGCCGGAACGGCCGCGTCCGCCGATACCCTGCCTCGGGTCACGCTCAGCGAAGCGCTCCAGCGCGCGGCCCGGCTGGACCCGAACTACGTCCAGGCCATCGGGGCGGTGGACAATGCGGCCTGGGCGCGACGGGCCGCGATGAGCGCGATGATCCTGCCGTCCATCAGTGTCGGCTCCGATTACACCTCGTTCTCCACCAGCCAGTTCAACGTCGGGACCGGCTCGCCGGCCCGGACCAGCGCCACCGCCCGGATCGATGCCCGGTTCGAGCTGTTCGCCGGAGGGCGCAAGTTCGCCACCCTGAGCCAGGCGGGAGCCGACCTGGAGAGCGCCCGGGCCACCGAGGAACAGCAGCGCTTCCTCTCCGCGCTCGACACCGAGGCCGATTTCTATTCCGTGCTCAGCAACCACGAGCTGGTGGATGTCTCCCGGGACCGGGTCCGCCGGGCCGAGGAGCAGCTGGTGGTGGCCCGGGCCCGGGTGATGAGCGGCGCCGCGGTGCAGACCGATTCGCTCCAGATTCTGCTCGAGCTGAACCGGGCCCGGGTGGGGCTGTTGCAGGATGAGGCCCGGCTCCGGGTGGCCCGGCTCGCGCTGGGCCGCCGGGTCGGCACTCCGGGCGGGGTGGACGCGGTGCCGCTGGATTCCGCCCGCGCACCCGACCTGCCGCTCACCCTGGTGGAAGCCATGACCCAGGCGGTGGAGCAGGGGCCGGAGTACCGCGCGGCGCGGGCCGGCGAGCGGGCCGCCGAGGCCGCGGTCCGGGCCCGACGGGGGAGCTACCTCCCCTCGGTGTTTCTGAGCGCGAACGAGACCACCTTCGGCGACAATTTCTATCCGGTCGGCCTGACCCGCCGTACCCTGACGGTGAGCCTGAGCTATCCGCTCTGGGACAACGGCAACCGGGAGCTCAACTACGCGCGGGCCAGGAATGCCCGGGAGCTGGCCCGGGCGGTGCGGGCGGACCTGGAGCGAGCCGCCGAAGTGGACGTCACCGCGGCCTGGGAGGCCTACCAGACCGCCCGGGCGACCAGCGATTTCTCGGAGCAGGCCCTGATCGTGGCCCGGGAGGTGTTCCGGGTCCAGGAGTCGCGTTACCGCGCCGGGGCCAGCACCATTCTCGACCTGCTCGACGCGCAATCCGGTCTGACCCAGGCGCAGGCCGATCTGGTCCAGGCACGCTACGCGGCCCGCCTTGCCCTTGCCGGGCTCGAGGCGATTCTGGGCCGCAGACTCTTCAGCGACAAGGATCCTCTGTGAGGAGACTGGGTGCAGTTCGCTTCGCCGCACTGGTGATGTTACTCGGCGCCTGCGGAGGCTCCTCCGAAACTCCGCCGGCCGGAGCCGCCGGCAATGCCGGAGGCGGGGCTCGGCCCGGCGGGCGGGGCCAGAGCGGCCCGGTCCCGGTGGAAGTGGTGCTGGTGCGGTCCGACACCGTGGTGGATGCGATCACCGCGACCGGACAGATCGAGCCGCTCCAGTCCATCGAGCTCCGACCGGAAGTGGACGGCCGCCTGGTCCAGATCATGGTCCGCGAAGGCGCGCTGGTGAGTCAGGGAACTCCGCTCTTCAAGGTGGACGACGGTGAGCTCAAGGCCCAGGTGGACCGGGCCCAGGCCGATCGCGACCTCGCCCAGCAGGCACTGACCCGGACCCGGGCCCTGCTGGCCGACAAGGCGGCGGCGCCCGCGGACGTGGAGCGGGCCGAGGCGCAGATGCGAAGCACCCAGGCGGGGCTCGATCTGCTCCAGCTCCGGCTCGATCGCACGGTGGTCCGGGCGCCGTTCACCGGCGTGGCCGGCCAGCGGCTGGCCAGCCTGGGCGACTACGTCAACAACTCCACCCGGCTCATCACCCTCCAGACGGTGCATCCGCAGCGCGCCGCCTTTCAGGTGCCGGAGCGATACGCCGACCAGCTCAAGGTGGGCCAGCGGGTGCTCTTCCGGGTGGCCGCGCTGCCGGGGCGGGACTTCACCGGCACAGTGGATTTCGTCGATCCCCGGGTTCAGCTGCCCAGCCGGTCCATCACCATCAAAGCGGTGGTGCCCAATCCCCGGCGCGAGCTGGCGTCGGGGATGTTCATCGAAGCCCGGCTCCAGACCGCCACCCGGCCTTCCGCACTGGTCATCCCGGAGGACGCCGTCAGCCCCTTCGCCGGGGCGATGTACGTGTGGGTCATCAACGCTGCCAAGGCGGAGCGGCGGGAAGTGGTTCTGGGGGTCCGGACCCCCGGATACGTGGAGGTCCAGCGGGGTCTGACCCTGGGCGAACAGGTGGTGGTGGGCGGTACCGACCGGCTCCAGCCCGGGGCCGAAGTCCGGACTACGGTGGTGGACCGGGATCCCACCCGGCCGGTGACCGACCGGGCCGCGGCCGGCCGGGACAGCGTCCGGGACACCACGCAAACTCCTTCGCGATAAGCTAAAATTGCGTTGTCTTATACTAAAACGGAGGTGTTTAGACCTAGCCGGTTGACTTTTTAGCTTAAATCGATAAGGTTCCGCGTCCCGACAGGTCTCACCCCCGTCCCGCGGAGCCGCTGATGCCCGACAGCCTGAGAGACTTCCTGGAAATTCCTTATGACCAGCTCGAGGAGATGAACCTCGAGGCCAAGGCCGAACGGCTGGCCCGGGCCAATCCCGACAAGCTCCGGGAGCGCCGGATGAAGTATCTGACCGACGAGAAGCGGATCAAGGCGGTGACGGTCTGCTTTGCCGACCTCGAAGGCCGGCTCCACATGCTGGACTACGACAAGAAGTTCCTGCTCAAGTCGGCCGACAATCTCACCTTCGACGGCTCCTCGATCCGGGGCTTCTCCCAGCAGGCCGAATCGGATCTCCGCCTGGCGATCGACTGGCCGGCCACCTACTGGCTGCCGGCCGACGTCTTCGGCCCCGGCAAGGTCCTGGTGTTCGCCGACGTGCTGGAGAAGGACGGCTCACCGTACGTGGCCGACATGCGGGCCAAGCTCAAGAGCTATCTCGACCGGCTCCATCAGAAAGAGGGCTATACCTGCAACGCCGCCAACGAGATCGAGGGATTCCTGTTCAAGGGGCGGGACGCCGAGCGGCGCTACTACGAGACCGGCGGCTTCGAGTTCCCCAGCACCGGCGGGTACTACCACTCGCTGCCGGGTGACGCGCTGCGGCTGTTCATCGATACCGCGGCCGAAGTGCAGCGGGCCATGGGATTCGCCAACGAGAAGGACCACCCCGAAGTGGCGCCGTCCCAGTTCGAGATGAACTACTCCTACACCGAGGCCAGCGTCGCCGCCGACCAGGTGCTGCTCTACAAGCTGATCTGCCGCCAGGTCGCGGCCCGGTTCGACATGACCGCGAGCTTCCTCCCCAAGCCGGTCACCGGGGTCAACGGCAGCGGGATGCACACCAACCTCTCGGTGAGCCAGCGGGGCAAGAATCTGTTCTGGGATCCCAAGGGGCAGGACAAGCTCTCCAAGATGGGCTGGAAGTTCATCGACCGGATCCTGACCAGCGGGCAGGACATCTGCCTGCTCTTCAATCCCAGCGTAAACGCCTATCGCCGGCTCGATCCCCACTTCGAGGCGCCCAATCAGATCAAAGCCTCGGCGGTGGACCGGGGCTCGATGATCCGGATCCCGATCGGCAACGACAAGTCGGCCCGGATCGAGGTCCGCTCCATCGCGCCGGACGCCAATCCGTACCTGGCCATTTATACGATGTTCCGGACCGGGTTCGAAGGGCCGATCGAGAGCAGCAACGGGGAGAAGCGGCGGGACCGGACCAAGTTCCTCCCCGACAACATCTACGACGGGATCCGGCTCTTCAAGGGAAGCAAGTTCGCCGCCGACCTGCTGGGCGAGCAGGTCCACAAGCGCTATGCCGATCTCAAGCTGGCCTCGGCGGACCGCTGCCCCAAGGCACTGGGGTCGTACATCAAGATTCCGGAGATCCAGTTCCACCACGAGGTGACCAACCAGTATCTCTGGTCGAAGTTCTGATTCGAGGGAGTAGCGAAGAGCGAAGAGCGAAGCGGCTGTTCCTCTTCGCTACTCGCTCTTCGCTATTCGCTGTTCAGGGCCGCAATCGTCGCCGGATAGTCACCTTCGTCCTTGCACCAACCGTGCTCCGCGCCGTACCGGGCCCAGTCCAGCGCCGTGCCATGGTGAGTGGTGTCCCGCAGGGTGAGATCGGGACCGTGGCGCAGGATCTCCCGAACCATTGCGATGTTGCCATGGAACGCCGCCCAATGCAGCGCGGTTCCTCCTTCCTGACCGGGTTCGTCGGTCGGCCAGCCTAGCGAAAGCATCAGGCGAACGGCGTCGAGCTGGTTGTCGGTCGCGGCGGCGGGGAGTCGCCGGCGGTCCGAGGCGGTGAGAGACGCCAGAACGCCGGGTGCTTCGGCCACCACGCGCTTGGCACGGTCCTCGTCCCCCACCTCACAGGCCACGGCGAGCTGAAGCGCGGGAGGACTCTGAGCCATCAGGTACTCGAAGACGTCGGGATGCTTCGCGCGGTGAGCAACCGTATGCGGAATCATGTTGGCGCCGAGGGTCCAGATGTAGATGGTGCCTCCGGCGCGCGGGTTTCCCATCGGGAAAAACTCCGGCGTCACCGATAGCCTGATGACGGAGGGATCCCGCGCGAGGTGCTCCTGGACCAGCTCCAGGTCGCCCAGCGCGGCTGCGAGCAGGATGTCGGTGCGGCAGCCCCGGCTCACCAGGAAGCGGGCCACCTCGGGGCGGTCGCGCACCAGGTACTGGGCCGGGGTGGACTCGTGATCCACGTCGAGCGCGTCGATCTCCGCCCCATGCTCCAGCAGGCAGGTCGCCACCTCCACGGTTTTGGCCACGTGGAGCGGCGTCTGCCCGTCTCCTCCCTGCATCCGCGCGGCCCCGGGATCGGCCTCGAGAATCTGCCGCAGCCGGTCCATCATCCCGTGCCGCGCCGCCGCGTAGGCGTCGACCCGGGCGCCCCGCTCGATCAGCCAGGGGACCAGCTCGCTTTCGCCGTCGAGCACTCCGAAGCCCCCCGCCCACCAATGACTCCGGGCGTTGATATCGGCTCCGGACTCCAGCAGCAGGTTCACCATCTCCCGGTCGCCTCGATGCACCGCCGTGAGTAGCGCGGTGGCGCCAAACGAGCCGCCCGGCAGCGGCTGGTCCAAGCGAGATTTCAGCTCAGGATGTCTGGCGAGGACCCCGCGCGCCCCGGCCGTGTCACCGTCCTTGATAGCGAGCCCCAGCGCTTCCGCCGCGCCGGCTGGTTCAGACACGGATTCCTGGTGGACCATTTTGCTTCCTCACTCTGGCGCATTCGGCGCGCGGTCTGATACGTTCCTTGCGGCAGCTGGCGCTTTAATTAGGACTCAACATGGCAATGACGCCATCCCGTTTTGGAGGTTTCCTTACGGCCGCTATCGCCCTGCTCGCTGGCGGCGCCTGTAGCGGCGCCAAACAGGGATCGGTTCAGGCCACCCCTACACCCCAGCCCGCGACGGTGTCTCCAAGCGGCCCGGCCGCCATCGCCCAGGCGCGGGCCGACAGCGCCCGCCATCCCTATACCGAGGCGGACATTCATTTCATGTCCGGGATGATCGGACATCATGCCCAGGCCATCGAAATGGCCCGCTGGGCGCCCAGAAGCGGCCGGCGATCAACAGCTGTCACGACATCACGCTCTTTCCCGAAATCGGGATGGCGGGCGGAGCCTGCGAGGGCTACGGCCTGCTCATCGACATCAAGGACCCGGCCCACCCGTTCCGCATCGCCGCAGTCTCGGACACCAATTTTTCCTACTGGCACTCGGCGACGTTCAACAACGACGGAACCAAGATCCTCTTTTCCGATGAATGGGGCGGGGGCGGCGGGCCGAAGTGCCGAGCCAGCGACCCCCGCGAATGGGGGGCCGACGCGATCTTCACGATCGAGAACGGCAGGATGAAGTTCCAGAGCTATTACAAGCTCCCCGCGGCGCAGACCCGGCAGGAAAACTGTGTCGCCCACAATGGCTCGCTGATTCCGATCCCCGGGCGGGACGTGATGGTGCAGTCGTGGTATCAGGGCGGGATTTCGATCTTTGACTGGACCGATGGGGCTCGCCCGAAGGAGATTGCCTTCCACGATCGCGGTCCGATGGACTCGACCCGGATGGGCGACGCCGGGTCGTGGTCGGTCTACTGGTACAACGGCGTCATGGTCAGCTCGGAGATCGGCCGGGGACTCGACATCTTCGAGCTGGTGCCGAGCCCTTTCATCTCCCAGAATGAGATTGACGCGGCCAAGACCGTCCACTACGACTATCTGAACACCCAGGCGCAACCGAAGATGGTCTGGCCTCCGAGCTTTGCATTGGCCCGGGCCTACCTGGACCAGCTGGAGCGGTCGAAGGGGCTGGCGGACGGGAGAATCTCCGCCGTGCGGCAGGCACTGGCCGGCGCCGAGTCGGCGACCGGGGCAGGACGGCGGGACGCGCTGAATGGACTGGCGACCCAGCTGGATGGCGACGCGCGCCGTGCTCGCGATGGGGCCAAGGTGCGGATGCTCTCCGGTGCGGTGAAGGATCTGGCTGCCGCGTCCGCCCCACAGTCATGAGAGCGACCTCTCCCGGAAGAGCACCCAGGTCGTAAGGTCGCCGTCCACCCGAGCCTGGCCCACGACCCGATAGCCGAAGTGCCGGTACAGCGGGACGTTGGGTGGGTGCTCGGTGCTCAGGCTGGTGCCGGCGGAATCGGGATCCGAGTCGGTGAGCGCATGCACCGCCGTGAGCAGGGCGCGGGCCAGACCTTGTCCCTGCACGGAGCGGGACACCCCGATCATGTTGAGATGGTGGTGCCGCGCGCCGATCGCGAAGCGCTGGGTGGCCGCGGTGAACGCCTCGTAGCGCGCCCGCGCGTCCTGCCCCAGCTCCTGCCAGACCGCATCCCGGTGGGCAATGAGCACCGCGGGCGGATCGGGGCTCTCCGGCAGCGTCATCGTGGCGGCGCCGGTCAGCCGGCCGGCGTCGTCACGGATGCCGAGCAGGGGCTCCTTCCGGAACGCCCTCCCGTTCACGAACAACCTGATCAGGGTGCGCAGGCGGGTGTCGTACCGGTCTCCCGCTCCGAGCACGTGGCGCATGACCGGATAGTCGTGGAAGGCATCACAGAATACGGTGACGATCTCCTCCGCCTGCGCGGAGGAGAGTGGCGCTACGATCATGCAGGGAGACTAGCGCCAAACCCGCCCCATCGGCAAACCGTTCGCGGGTCAACGCGTGCATTCCGGGAGAAGTACATTCCTTGTTGAGACTTTGAGAGCCGTGCGCGCCCTTCCGGCCGGAGCGTTCGCTATGGGTTCGACCCGATTCTGGGCCATTCTCGCCTTCAGCATCCTCCCGGCGGACTACGCCTCGGCCCAGGCGCCGCGGTTCGAGGTCGTCGTCCCGGCCGCTACCCGCCAGGCTCCCCTGACCGGACGGCTGGTCCTGGTGGTCGCGAAGCGGGACACTCCCGAGCCGAGGCTCACGATCTCGCCCTCGGGGCCGGCGATGTTCGCCGTGGACCTGGAGCAGCAGCCGGCCGACCGGCCCGCGGTGATCGACGCCAGCTCGCTGGGATATCCGCGCCCCCTCGCCGAGCTGCCCCCGGGCGATTACTTCGTGCAGGCGGTGATCAACGTCTATGACGAGGCCCGCCGGGCCGATGGGCACCGGATCTGGGTGCCCTTCAACGACGGCCGGCAGGAGACCTTCCAGATCAGCCCGGGCAACCTGTACAGCGATGTCATGCCGGTCCGGGTCGGAGCCGGCGGGACCATCCGGCTCGCCGTCACCCAGGTGATTCCGCCCCGAACCCGGCCTTCCGACACCGAATGGGTCAAGCGGGTGCAGATCCAGAGCCGCAAGCTGACAGCGTTCTGGGGCCGGCCGATTTTCATCAACGCCACGGTACTGCTGCCCCGTGGCTACTCGGAACAGACCGGGACGCGGTACCCTGCGGTCTACACGCTGGGACACACGGTGCCGTTTTCCTTCTCCACCGATTCAGCCCGGGCTCGCGGGCTCGGCACCATCAACCCGGTCACCGGGGTCGAGACCGGCTATGACTTCTACCGCGCCTGGGCGTCGGAGGACTTCCCCCGGGTGATCGCGATCGGGTTCGAGCAGCAGACGCCGTATTTTCCCGATTCCTACTCGGTGAACTCCGCCAACAACGGCCCCTACGGCGATGCGATCGTGGAAGAGGTGATTCCGGCACTGGAGGAGCAGTTCCGGATCATCCGGCAGCCGCATGCGCGCATCGTGGAGGGCGCGTCGACCGGCGGGTGGCAGGCGCTGGCCCTCCAGCTCCAGCACCCCGATTTCTTCGGGGGCGCCTGGGTGCTCCAGCCCGACCCGATCGATTTCCGAAGAAACCTGCTGGTCAACAACTACACTGATTCGAGCGCCTTCGTCGTTCCGACGGGTCCCTTCAGCGCGGCCGAGCGCCCCTTCCGGCGCACCACCGAAGGCCAGATGGTGTGGACCATGCGCCAGCTCAGCCTGTTCGAGGAGGTGCTGGGCACCCGGGGTCGCTCCGGCTATCAGCTGGGAGGATGGGAGGCGGTGTACGGGCCGGTCGGACCCGACGGGTATCCCAGGCCGCTGTGGAACAAGCTGACCGGCGTGATTGATCGCGAAGTGGCTACCTACTGGCGGGAACGGGGCTTCGATCTCCGGGACTATACCCAGCGCAACTGGGCTACGCTGGGGCCGAAGCTGGCCGGGAAGCTGCATTTCTTCGCGGGCGACATGGACGATTTCTACCTGAACCTGGCCGTCTATCAGTTCGAGGAATTCCTCAAGGGCATCACCAACCCGCGTTCCGATGCCCAGTTCACCTATGGCCGCCCGATGAAGGGACACTCCTGGCACGCCTATCCCTGGGCCGAATTCGTCCGCCGGGTGGCGGAGCAGGTGAAGAAGAACACCCCGCCCGGCAACTGATCACTGATCCCTGACCACTGACCACTGGAGTTTCCATGTCCGACCCGATTCGCCGCGAGCTTCGTATGCTCAAGGGCTACGCCGTGGTGGTGACCCTCCTGCTGGGCACGTTGTCCATCGCGGCCTTCCGGCAGAGCAGCCAGAAGGTCCGGTTCACCGAAATCGACGTGGAACGGATCAACATCGTCGAACCGGACGGCAAGCTCCGGATGGTGATCTCCAACCGTCCCCGCTCCATTGGCCCGATCTACAAAGGGAAGCCCTTCGGGTATCCCGGAGGGACCCGGCCCGGAATGATCTTCTTCAACGACGAGGAAACCGAGAACGGCGGGCTCACCTTTACCGGCCGGACCCGGGAGGACGGGACCTACAGCTCGTCGGTGGGAATGTCGTTCGACCAGTTCAACCAGGATGAAACCCTGACGCTGCGCTACACGGACGAGAACGGCCGGAAGGCGAGCGCCATCACCATTGCCGACCGCGACACCCGGGACATCTATGACCTGATCATGCAGCGGGATTCGATCAACAAGATGACCGACAGCACCGCCCGAACCGCGGCGTTGCAGCGCCTGCTCGGCCCCCGGGACGGGGTGCCGCTGGCGGCCACCCGCGTGTACCTGGGGCGGGACCGGAGCAAGGCGGCGGTGCTGAATCTGTACGACCCGAACGGGAAGCCCCGGCTCAGGCTGAAGGTGGATTCGCTGGGCGGCGCGAGTCTCGAGTTTCTCGACGAGCAGGGGACCGTGACGGCGCGGATGCCCGAGAGGCGCTAGGCGCGAGGACGCGAGGACGCGAGGACGCGAACCTACTGCTTGCCCGGGCCGTAGAGGATCTTCCCGGCCCGGGCGCCGGTGTGCTTGCCGTCTTCGATGGTGACCACGCCGTTCACCAGCACCAGCGCGATCCCGGTGGGGGTGCGCATCGGGTCGTCGTAGGTGGCCCGGTCTTCCAGCGCGTCGAGATCGAACACGGTCACATCGGCCCAGTTGCCCACGGTGATGCTGCCCCGGGCCGCCAGACGCATCCGGGTGGCGGGCCATGAGGTCATCTTGCGCACCGCCTCTTCCAGGGTCAGCACTCCCCTCCGCTTTACATACTCCGCGATGACGCGCACCGCGTTGCCGAATGCGCGGGGGTGGGGCAATCCGGTCTGGTCGGTCTGACCCGGCGCCAGCACCGCGCCGGCATCGCTGCCGATGCTGATCCAGGGGAATCGCAGCGCGGTCTCGATGTCGCGCTCCGACATCATGTGATAGATCGCCATGACCCGGCCCCGGCCCTGCCGTACCAGGTCCATTGCGGCGTCGCTCGGCTCCTTGCCCATCTCCCGGGCGATCGCGCTGAGCGACTTGCGCTCGTACTTCGCGTTCTCGGGATTGCGCGCGTTGACCAGCACGATCCCGTCCCACCCCCCGGCCGCCTCGACGATGTTCCACCACCCCGGCGAGCCCGACCGCTGCTCCGCCTTGAGGCGGGCCCGGATCTCCGGACTGTCGAGCCGGGCTCGCATCGAATCGCCACCGCCCTCGAAGGCCCAGCTCGGAATGGTGGCCTCGAGTCCGGTGCCGCCGGCGGTGTACACGTACATATCGGCGGCCACATCGACGCCCCGGGCGCGGGCCGCCTCCACCACCAGCCGCACCGAGTCCATCAGCACGCCCCAGGACGGGCGGTGGGCCACCTTCAGGTGGAAGATCTCTCCCGGGAGCCCGGCAGCTTCGCTGATCGCGATCAGCTCCCGCACCGACTGCACCACTTCGGCGCCTTCGCCCCGGATGTGGCTGGCGTAGATCCCGCCGTGTCGGGCGGCGACTCGCGCCATCTCCACCAGCTCCGCGGTCGTGGCATAGGAGCTGGGAGGATAGATGAGCGCCGTGGTCATGCCCATCGCGCCGGACTGCATGGCCGTGTCGAGAATGGCCCGCATCCGGTTCAGCTCGGTGGAGTCGGGTGCCCGGGCCGAGCTGCCCAGTACCGCCACCCGTGCCTGGGTCTCGCTGAAGTAGGACCCGAAGTTGATGCTGATGCCCTGGCGCTCCAGGGTCGCGAAGTATCCCGGTATTCCGGAGGCCGGTACCGGAAATCCGCCCTCGCCGCCGATCGCCGTCGTCACTCCCATCAGGAGCTTGTTCTCGGCCAGCCCGTTGCGGGGGAGGATCCCGCCCGACTGGTCCATCATATCGATCCAGCCGGGGGAGACGTATTTGCCTGTTGCGTCGATCTCACGGGCGCCCCGCTCCGGCACCCGGCCGATCCTGGCAAACCGGCCGTCCTTGATCGCCACATCGGCGCGAATCCAGGGATTGCCGGCGCCGTCGAGCACCCGCCCGTTCCGGATCACCAGATCGTAGGGCGTTGGGGCGGGTACAGGAATCGCCGGGCCGGTCCCGCCGACGCAGGCCGCGAGTACGGCCAGCAGCGCTGTCACGCTGAGGGAAGCGAAGCGGCAGGGCTCGCCCCCTTCGCTTCGCTCAGGGTGACGCCGGGTTACCATCGAAACCGGCCGGGATCGAAGGGCGCGAGCGCCGCGGGGGGCGCGACGCCGGTGATCAGGTCCGCCATCCGCTCCCCGGTCACCGGCGCCATGGTGATGCCCAGCATCGCGTGGCCGGTCGCCACCGAGAGATTCCGGTACCCCGGCACCCGTCCGAGCAGGGGAAGTCCGTCGGGTGTGAGCGGCCGCATCCCGACCCATTCGGTCCCTTCCCCTTCCTGCACCGGACAGCGGAGGTACCGGGCGACCCCGGCGCGAATCCCGGCGATCCGCCGGCGATCCAGGGTCTCATTCACCCCCGACAGCTCCATGGTGCCGGCAAACCGGGTGGCGCCATCGAAAGGCGAGCCGCCGATCCGGGCCTCACCCAGGTAGAGCGGTCGGGTCAGTTTCGGATTGCCGCTGTCGAGGGTGATGCTATAGCCCTTGCCGGCCTGCACCGGGAGGGACACCCCGAATCGCTCGAGGACCTGGCCGGACCAGGCGCCGGCGGCCACCAGCACCTCGTCTCCTTCCACCAGACCCGCCGAGGTCTCCACCCCGGTGACCGGCGCCCCGGGCCGGGCGCCGTTCCCCCCGGTGATCAGGACACCGGCGCGGATCTCAACACCCATCTGCCGGAGTCGATCGGCATAACCCGCGATCAGGGTCTCCGGCCGCACATGGTATTCCTCCTCGACCAGGAAGCCGGCCATGACCTGGTCGGAGAGGGCGGGCTCGAGCCGCCGGAGCTCCGCTCCATCCACCGGCGTCGGCATCCGGTACCCGTAGTCGCGGTTGGGACCGAACTCGGCGAGGACCCGCCGCATGGCGCGCTCGTCGAGAAACACGCACAGCATGCCGCCGCGATGCAGCTCGAACCTGATTCCGTCCTTCTCCAGCTCGTCGAAGGCGGACCGGGTCGTCCGGTTGAGCTCGGCCACCGCCCGGAGCCCTCGCAGGAAGTCGCGCCGGTTGCAGTAGCGCCAGAAGCGCCAGAGCCAGCGGGCCAGGGACGGCACCGCCGCCGGCGAGATGTAGAGAGGGCTGTCGCTCTGGAGCAGCCAGCGGAGCGAGGAAAGCGTCAGGCCGGGGGAGGGAATCGGGGCCGAGATGGACGGGGTGATCCAGCCGGCATTGCCCTTCGAGCAGGCACCGCCCGGTTCGCCCTTGTCGAGCAGGATGACCTCGCGCCCCCGCTTGCGGAGCGAGTAGGCGCACGCCAGCCCGATAACACCGGCCCCGACGACGACGACGCGGCTCACCCGGGCGGCTTCACGCCGAGCTTACTTAAGGAAACCGTACCAGCATGTTGGCCATCGGCATCTCGCTCCGCCGCGGTCCCGCGCCCGCGCGGTCGCATCCCGTGGTGAACGAGCGGCAGCGGCCGACCAGCTCGAACGACTCGTGGAGGTAGGGGATTCCTTCGCTGCGGAGTGGGGAATTTCGGTCCGAGAGGTGGAAGTGGAGGTGCGGCTCGGTGGAATTGCCGCTGTTGCCGACCAGGCCCAGGACCTGGCCGGTCCGGACCCGGTCGCCCAGCTTGACCCGGAGCGTGCCGGGTTGCAGGTGAGCATAGAAAGCGTAGCGGCCCGCGCCCAGGTCGAGAATGACGTGATTCCCGCCCACGGTCTCGAGGGTGATCGGGACCGCGCGCGAATTTATTCCCGGAACATTCTCGGGAATGCCGTCCTTGGTGGCCACCACGATGCCGTCGCCCACCGCGAGCGCATCCTGCCCATAGGCGTGATAGCTGGCATTCTTGAGCCGGTCGCCGGTGAAGGTCAGGTTGTCGTCGCCGACCCGCACGTAGTCGATGGCGAACCGCTGTGCGATCGACGGTGTTCCTCCGACCGGAATCAGGGCTCGGCGATGCCCCGTTTCCGGCGCCGGTCCGTTGCCGGTCAGCCACACCCCTCCGCGCAGCGGCGGCCCGATCGCAGGGCCTTCCGCTGCGACCGGGACCGGCTCGGCGTCCAGCTCCTGGGTGGTCGCGCTGTCCCCGGTTCCGACCTCGACGACCACCCGGGTGTCGAGCGCACCGGGCGGGGCTCCGCGTTCCACCGGAACCCAGAGCCACACCACCGCTCGCGCGCCGCCGGCGAGTCGAGTCCGCTCCGCCTGGGGAATGCTGGCTCCCGGACGGGCGAGGCTCCGGGGCAGGGAACTGTCGGCAACGCTGAGCAGCACCCGCCGGCTTCCGCCGGGAGCCGTTGTGGCGACCTCGACCCGTTTCAAGGTCATCGGCTGGGTGGCGAAGTTGGTGACGTGCA
>Ga0209485_1000264_pt1 | contig 16922 bp, 9 predicted proteins | sample NCAS100_FD_187516 | JGI IMG/M metagenome (GOLD analysis project Ga0209485, IMG submission 187516) | Agricultural soil microbial communities from Utah to study Nitrogen management - NC AS100 (SPAdes) (version 2) | ecosystem: Environmental > Terrestrial > Soil > Agricultural land | place: USA... | reverse complement strand
CGGCGAGGCATAGCCTCGCCTCACATCAGGCGGCGTAGCCGCGGCAAGAGGAGAGCTAATGAGGCGGCGTAGCCGGGCCAAAAGGAGAGCTAATCAGGCGGCGTAGCCGCGGCAAGAGGAGAGCTAATGAGGCGGCGTAGCCGGGCCAAAAGGAGAGCTAATCAGGCGGCGTAGCCGCGGCAAAAGGAGAGCTAAACTCACTCCGACGCCCACGCGATCGGAAAGGAGCCTTTAAGCAAAGCATGTCACTCGAACAGATCAGACTCGATAACCTGACCTGGGCCGAAATGGTAACGGCCATACGCCGGCGTATCCCTTCTGCGTCAGCCGGCGACTGGACGCTGCACGCGCCGGTGGATCCCGGTGTGACATTGCTCGAGTTGTTCGCGTTCCTGCTGGAACAGCGAGTTTTCTGGATGGACCAGATTCCAGATTCCCTTGTTCATGCGGCGCTGGGTTTGATGGGCGAATCCGTGCGCACGGCAACGGCGGCGTCAACCGTTATGCGCATTGCACCTCGCCCGTTTGAAAAGCTTGACGCGCTGACCCAGGTTCGGCTGACGCGAAGCGTTCCGCCGTTGATCTTTTCGACTGACGACGAGGTGCTTCTGCTGCCGGCGCATGAAGTCGAAGCAAACACAGACAGTATTGGACTTTCCATCGGCAAAGACGATCGCACGTTGGATTTACTTCACGAACGCCGCATCTGCCTGCTTCCGGCTGATGCCGCATCTGGGGACGTGAAGATTGTTCTCTGGCTGACTGAACAAGTTCCGAGTTCCCCGGCGGGATTTGGTGATTTCTTTTCATTGTTCGTCGAGCTTGAAACTCCGGAGTCGATTCCTTCCCAGTGGCTTTCGGGAGCAGTCGCTAATGTGTCTGCTCCGGCAACGCTTAGCTGGTCCTATTTGAGCAGCAACAGTGGCGCTTTAGAACCATTTCCGGCGGACGCGGTTGAAGACGGTACTGGTGGGTTACGCCGTTCCGGTATCGTCAGGTTCAAGTTGCCAGGCGACTGGGAACGCGAACAACCTGGTCCAAGCCCACCAACTCAATGGCCGTACGCAATCCTCTTGCGCATCGACGATGCGACGTTCAGTTTTCCACCCGTTCTCAAGCGAATTGTGCCCAACGTGGTGAGCGCGAAACACCGCCGCCAGACCCAGCAGCACCAGATCAAGATCGACTGGCTGCCGCTTCCGGGACAATCGTTGGCGTTGCCGGAATTGAGCACACCCGCCCCGCCGAGTAGTGGCCTGGCGCCACTTCAAGATCATCCGCCACTCGAAGACACGGTTGAGTTGAGCCTGAGTGAGCGTGATGGTGATTTCGAGGGGCAGCCGGCGCGCACGCTAACCTTCAGGGGACCTGATGAGCGTGTGTTTCTTGTCGATCGCGAGAAAGGACGTTTGCGATTCGGGAATGGTCTGACGGGACGAGTGCCGGTGGTAAATCGTGCCAACGATCCGAATCTCCGCGTCCGTTATTTCACCGGTGGTGGTGAAGCCGGAAACATTGGATCAAATCGCAACTTCGAAGTGGTTGCGAAAACTGACGTGCTGGCAAGAAACATCGTCGCAGCCGAAGGTGGGGCTGAACCTGAGTCGCTCGATTCAGCGCGACGTCGCGCCGCCTCCGCATTGCGTCGCGTGGAACGTGCGATCACGGCGTTGGACCATGAAAGAGTAGTGCTCGAAACTCCGGGCGTCGCGTTCGCCCGTGCACATGCTGCGTTGGGCCATCATCCGCTGCATCCCTGCCGTGTCGTGCCCGGAGCCGTAACGATCTACGTCCTGCCTGAAGCGCCAAGGTTGGAAGGGCCGGAATACGATCAAGACTGTGCTTACGTCGCCGCGCCTCAGCCTGATGAAGGCGCGCTTGCAGTCGCGCGTGCGCGCGTTGAGACCGCAAGACTGGTGGGCAATGAAGTTTTCGTTTCGCCGATCGACTATCGCCAGGTCCGTCTGCATGTTGAAGCGCGTGGCGACTCGCCAGATCCAAAAGCGTTGAGCCAACGCATTCGGGTCGCATTGCAGATTTTTCTTGATCCACTGATTGGTGGAACGCAAAAGCAGGGGTGGCCCTTTGGCGAACCGTTGCGTCCTTCAGTGCTGTTGAGTGAAGCCCAAAAGGCCGCCGGTCTCGATGCGAACATACTCTGGGTGTCGATCGGTCTCGACTGCAACGAACCTTCTGAAAACTGCAAAGACGTCGAAATAGAGCCGCATCAGTTAGTTGCGCTTCGTAACGTCGATGTGCGCCTCGAACCGGAGGCGTCGAGCCAGGGAGGACTGCGATGAGCGAACCCTGGTGGGGAAAAGAAGCAGGACCGAAGCCGAAAGTCCGATTGACGCCGGTGCCGGGTTCGACCGTCTCGCAGCCTGAGCTACTCCCCGCCTCACGACGCGCAGTGATCGACGAGATTCGAACGAGGATCAAGGGCTACACGCCCGAATGGTCCAACTTTAATCAACACGATGCAGGCGCGGCGCTGGTCCAACTATTCGGCGAACAGATGGAACCAGTGATCGAGCGTTTGAATCTTCTGCCGAACAAGTCGCTGATCGAGTTTCTGAACATCACCGGAGCTAACAACCTCGCGGCGACACCAGCGGAGGCGATGCTGGAGTTCACGATCGCCGATGGTGCGCCTGGATCCGTGCTTGTGCCGCGAGGATTTCAAGTCAGTGCGCCACCAGCGACCGGCGAAGGCGATCCAGTCGTGTTTGAAACAGAGTTTGATCTCTTTGGCGCACCATCGAAGATTGAAAAAGTGTACGTGCAGGAAGGCGGTTCGTTCAGCGAGGTCGACACCGAGGAACCATTCCGGCCGTTCGGCGATCGGCCGATACCGGGACGCGCATTACTGCTCGGTCTTGCAGGAGAAGCAGCGCCGTCTAATTTCCTCTCAGTCGGAATCGGCATCGCTGCGATTGCTGGGACGCCGGCTCCCGCTTCAGCAGGTGGAATCGATCCGGTTCCAGTGACCGCCGGTCCGTTGTTGCGCTGGGAAATACTAGACGGTGCGAGTTACGAAGTGGCAGAAGCCGTACGTGATGAAACGGGCGGTTTGTTTCGCAGCGGAATCGTGGAACTCAATCTGCCGCGGCGGTGGCGTCCGGGACGTCCTGATGGTCTCGAAGACAAAGTTGACGCAAATCTCCGCTGGCTGCGGTTGCGTATCGTGTTTGGTCAATTCGAAGAGAGCCCTCGCTTCTCGTTCGTGAAACTAAATGTGACCCGTGCAGTCGCGGCGCGCACGATCTTTGACGAGATACTCGAACCCGTTCCGGATAGTCAAAATCGTCAAATGCGCGTCACTCAAGCGCCTGTTATTCCGGGTTCGTTGATTCTCGAAGTTGACGATGGCGGTTTTGAGTCGCCGTTGGATGTTCCTGCTGTGGGTGAAGAGTCGGCTGGTGATGAAGAAGAGCAGGACGTTCCGAGTGTAGAAGTAGCAACAGGCTTTGTTGGACGCCGCTGGAAACAGGTTGAGGACCTTCTGGACCACGGCAGTGACGATGAGGTTTACACACTCGACGCCGAAAGCGGCACCGTTACTTTCGGCGACGGTATTAACGGCAAAGCCTTACCTCAAGGCTTCCGCCACGTTCGCGCCGCGCGTTATCGCGTAGGCGGTGGTGCAGCTGGCGCGGTTGCCGCAGACGAGATCTCAACGATGCTTTCGTCCGCCGCATTCGTGAGTGCGGTCACGAACCCGATGCCGGCGAGCGGAGGCATGGACCGCGAGAGTGAAAAGAACGCGATCAGACGCGGTCCGCAGGAGTTTCGCGCACGTGGTCGCGCCGTGACGGTTGCCGACTATGCGTTGATGGCGCTGCGTACGCCCGGCGCGCAGATCATCCGGGCACATGCCGTTTCAGGTTTTCATCCATCACTTCCGGGTAGACCAATTCCCGGTGTCGTCGGCGTGTTCGTCGTTCCGCCCGATCGCGGCGAAGGTCCGCCGACACCTGATGAAAACGCGTTGCGTGCAGTTTCCAAGCACCTCACTGCACAACTCGCACCGCTCGGCGTCGAAGTAGTTGTTGCTGCGCCTCGATTCCATCGCATACGAGCCGTTGCGGGCGTAGTGATTGACCCGGCAGTTGATTCAAGCGAAACGATTCGCCGTTTAATTAAAGAACTCAACACCTATCTGCATCCGCTCACCGGTGGCGAAGACGGACAGGGCTGGCCGTTCGGGGGAACGCTTCAATATTCGGTGCTGGTCCGGCGTCTGCTTGCACGAACACGAGGTCTCCTCGCCGTTTCCACACTCAACTTTATCGTCGACGGATTGCGTTCTCTTGGTTGCGCGGATGTTGTGCCGAAGCCGAACGCCATGTTCTGGCCGGAGGTGCACGATGTGATCGTGCGTGAATCGGAGGAAAGCTCATGACCTGCACAGCCGGCTTTCCTACTTTTCGTCTGCTTGACGCCTATGCTGGTTGGGATCCGGGCGATCAACCTTATGACGAACCAGTGAACCTGATCGGGTTTGACGATCCGGCGGGTCTGCGTCTGAGCGCACTCAACCCGAACGAAGTCAATCCGTCAGACTTGCTTGGATCTATTCCACCGGTTCGCCTGGCTCGCGGATGTGGATCCTGTGATTGGTATTTGATCACTCCAGCGCCGCCTGCTGCGCGACTGCTCCGGCGTGATGCATGTAGCAGTCAGTGGATCTCTGTTTGGGACGGCTTGTGCCCGCCTGACTATCTCGTCAATCCGGTAGCGATTGCAGCGTGGCGACGCCGCGTCGCTGTTTCCGATGCAGGCGCGAAGATGGTTTGGGTGTGGTCAAAACGCGGCGCACGACTGAGCGCGCGTATCGAGTTGAAAGACCCTGGTCCACTTGCATTTACACCGCGCGGCCTCTTGCTCGTCGCCGCTGAAGAAAATGGTAAATGGCAAATACATCGCTTTGGACCAGTGGGTGAGTTGCGCGGAACTCTTCCTCAACTACCACCTGGAACTGTTGAGCGCCTCGCCGTAAGTAACGACTGCACTGTGTGGGTCGTGATTGAGAAGAATGGCGCGCTCGAGATCTGGCGGCTGGCAAAGGACAGTAAAGAGTTTGAAGGCGCAACACTCGAAGAGCTGCGTGAAGCGTTTGATCGTACTGGTCTGACCGCGGCTTCAGTACACGGCTTTTGTCTCGAACAGTTGAACGCCAGCAAGATTCCCGAAACGTGTTGCTTCTCGTGGTATGGCCGCCCTTTGTGCGATGAAACAATCCCGCCCGCGCCGCCAACGAAACTATTTGATCGCGGTCAACTGTTAACGAAAGCAATCGATAGCGGTATTCCCCGTTGTCGCTGGCATCGCGTTCGGCTCGATGCTGACATTCCAGCCGGAACTGCCCTTGAAGTTTCAGTATCGACCAGTGAAGATGAAAACCCGGATCCGCAAGGTGACGCAGGTCCGCTCGGCCCCTGGGCGAGTTTTCCTTCCGGAGTTCCTCACCAACGCGACTGGCAGGTTGCTCCGCTTGGTTCAACGGATTTCCTGGTCCAACAGCAGCCGCCGGGGAGATACCTGTTCGTTCGTTTGCGTTTCATCGGCGATGGCGCGGCAACTCCCGTGGTGCGGCGTGTGCGTCTTGAGTTTCCACGAAAGACGAGTCTCGATTGGCTGCCGGCAGTCTATCGCGAGAACCCCGACGCAGAGGATTTCACTGAAAGATTTCTTTCTTTGTTCGACTCTTCCATTGCGGATCTCGACGCCGCGATCGAACGTTATCCTGCCTTGCTCGATCCCCAGGGCGTGCCGCCCGAGGTTTTGCCGTGGCTCGGAACATTCCTTGACGTGACTCTAGATCGTTCATGGACCACGGAGCGCAGCCGCGCAATACTGCAAGCGATTCCCGAACTGTATCGACGCCGAGGCACAGTCAACGGGCTGAAGCAGGCGATCGAGTTGGTGTTTGGAGTTGAGCCGGTGATCCAGGAAGTTGCACTGGAACGGATTTGGGGCGCGATCAGTCAGGCCGCTTGTCCTGACAAGTTGAAAATACGAGCGAAGCTCGGCGAGGTGCGCTTGTTTGGCAAGGCAAGCAATCGTTTTCGACTTGGAAGCTCTGCGTTGTCACGCACGCCTTTGCGCAGTTTTGGAAATCCGGATCGAGATCCCGTGAGCTTGGGTGCCTACCGATTTCGCGTGCTGATGCCGCCGACGCCAGATCAGACTCGTTTATGGCGCGAGCGTTTACGACGTTTGATTGAAAGTCAAAAACCGGCGCACACGATCGGAAACCTGCGCGTCGGCGGCGAAGGTTTCGTGCTCGGAACGTGGTCCGCTGTCGGTGTCGACACTGTATTCGGCTCGTTAGCGCCACCGGTCCTCGGCAAGTCTGGCGGAAACATTCGCCTCAACCGGATGAGTGTGTTGTGGCCTGGTCCAAGGGGAGCGCGCTCGGGCATCGTGCCGGGTGAGACCACGGTCGTTGGAGTCAAAACCGTAATGGAGTGAAAGCAATGACTGCCTATTCGAATACTAAGAACGACAAGTCCTACACCAATGCGGGTCAGCAAGACCCGATGGGTAAGGAAGGTCACATGCAATACCCACCAAAGACCTATCACCCAGCCGAGCCGGGCTGCAACGGCGACGACACGATCTGCGCCACGCTCCCCGACCTGAAGCGGCTCAACTATTTCTACGGCCAGATGCTCGGCGTGGCGGACTTCCAAACTGAGCAGCACTACTTTCGGGAAAAGCTCAAGCTCCACAATCGCTGCCTGCACGGTTACGGCGTGGTCTGTGGACTCGGAGTGGTCCCCGAACCTTACGAAGAGTCGTGCGTTCCCAAGGGCGACGAAGAGTTGAAGCACCTTCTGGCTCGACTGAAGGAACTGGAGGTCAAGCGCAAGGAACTGAAAGTGAAAGCTGACGCGGGAGACCAAGCTGCCGCAACTGAGCTTCAGCAGGTAGAACAGCAACTCGAAGAATTGCGCCGCAAGCTCGAAGAGATTCGCCGCGAGGAATGCGACCCTGAAATGCCGACGCGCGTTGTTGTCGAATGCGGGTTCGCACTCGATTGCGAAGGCAATGAATTGATCGTGCGGCAAAAGTTTCCGGTCGATCTGTGGCGTTATCTGAACCGTGCAGATCGAGAGCGAGTCACAGACGGCGAGCACACGCTTTACCTGTCGATCTGCTATTGCCAACAACCTACAGATCCCGCTCGTCCCGTGTTGCCAGATTCGTGCGGCGCTTCGAGCGAGTGCAATTACGGCAAGTATCGAGATTCGGTGAAAGTACGTGTGACCGCCGACTTGCCCGACCCCGACCAGCGTTGTGCGACGTGTTGCGAAGGTTGCTGTGACCCGTGTGTTTTGCTCGCCCGCATCGACAACTTCTATCGCGGTTGGCCGCTGGAGCCGGAGGACATACACAACGAAGCGCGGCGTCCCGTCTCCACTTACCAGTTCACCACGATCAACGGAATCAGTTGGACCGACGGCGCGGAGTACACCGAGAACGAAGCCGAAGCGTTGTTGGGTGTGAACCCGCAAAACCTTCCAAATGACGATCCTGGCAGGCCGACAGGGTACCTGATGGTGACGTTCTCCCGACCGATCCTCACTTCGTCGATCAAGCCGGGAGTGATCGACCTCTGGTCCATTCAGGGTGGCGCGGGACGCGCTGCTGACATCTTCAACCTTGCAGCGGAATACGTCGATCTGCCGGATCCGGCACAGGAACCAACAGTCGATCGGATTAGGTTTCGCACCATGTCGGATGAAAGCCCAAACCCCAGTGACCGCGTGATGATTACCATTCGTGCGTCGCGGCTGATTGATGAATGTTGTCGTCCGGTTGATGGCGCATTTACGCGAGTGGCGTTTATCGACGACGAAGAATTCGAGCCATACCAGCAGGAGACCGAGTTTGCGGAGTGTGTATCGCCACAGCCGTTCGGTTATGGCCCATGGAGCTCGGGTACGGGGTCGCCGGGAGCCAACTTCGAGAGTTGGTTCTATATCAAGGCAAATGAACGACCGGCCAGCAAACAAGCGGGCAAACAAGCTAGCAAACAAGCCAGCAAAAAGTATTAGTTTGGAGGAAAGCAGATGGACGCCATGACAAAAACTTCAAAACGCGGCGGCTGCGGTTGCGGTGGCGCTGGCAAAAGCGGTGGTTGTGGATGTGGACCAAAGATGCCCGCGGCTGCTTGTGCCTGTGGCGATATTGGATGTGCGACTTGTCGCAATCAGGGTTTTGTGCGGCCACGGTTTTTCGCCGGACAGTTGTTAACTGAAGAAGACCTGCAACAGCTCGTCGACTACACGGTGGCGAAGCATCGTTTGCACAACCAGCGTTTGTGGGGCGACGGTGTGGTCTGTGGACTAGAGGTGACATGCCATCCATGCGGTGGCGGCACGGTCCAGGTGAACCCTGGCTACGCACTCGACTGCTGCGGCAATGATCTCGTGCTGTCGTGTCCACAGTCGCTGGACATCAACGCGATGATTCGCGATCTCAAACGCAATTTGCGTGGCGGCATTGACTGTGGCGATCCCTGTCCTCCACCGAAGAGAACCGGGCAAACCACTCCGTCGGAACCAATGCCCAGCACTTCACTCGGCGGATCAACTCCAGCCGGTGCTGTAGTGACTCCACGTCCAACCCATACTCCGGGTGAGCCACTTCACGAACCGAAGGATACGACTCGACACTACTGTCTCTACATTCGTTACTGCGAAACGTTGACGGATCCCGTCACTCCTTACGCGACCGACGAAGGCTGCAGCAATCAATCGTGCCAACCGACGCGCGTGAACGAGGGCGTGAGTTTCGAGCTACGTTGCAGTGAAAGTTGCGGACACGCATCCGACATTCGCGATCGCATCTGTGAGTGCATCGGCGATCTCGATAGTGCGTTTCAGGCCACGCAGCATTCGAACGCGTTTTACTTCGCCACGCGGATGCAGGAACCCGTCGCGAATGTCGTGACTAACAACCGCATATCGGCGAGTAAAAACTTTACGCTCGCGGTTAGCGAGATGCAGAAGAATCCAATGCCGGCCGCTGCGATCACCGTGAAGGCCGACGAGAGCACGGGCGAACAACCCCCGACGAACTTTGGTCGACTTGAAGGCACAACCAGAAGCGCATTCACGGTTGCAGAGTTTGAAAAATGGCTCGTTGATATGCACACAGCGGATGCTCATCTCGCCAGTTACCTCATTGCTCAACGAGCAGGTGACACGACAGACATCGTCGTTGAAGAAGGCGCCGGTGAAGATGACGTTCCCGCTGCGCGCGCGCAATTGCGTGACTCTGCGACCGCGCTCAAAGCGCACGTCAACAACGTCGACGCGCCGGAGCTTGCACGGAAGTTCTATACCGCGGCGCTGGATCGCACGTTGGAAGTTGCTGCTGATCAAACGACGTTAGAGGAGCCGAGATTAAGAGAGATTGCCCGTGGCGCCCTCTACATGCAGGCGGACTTCGCTCACTCAACAACAGCTGTAGCGGCATTGCGAGAGGAGCTACTCGATCGTCTCGATCTTTCTCCTCGCACAGGTGATTGCCGCCTTCGCTTCGACGTCGAGTCTATTCGAATGCCCGGAGAGAACGCGTCAGCGGAAGAGTGGAGAAGGGCTCTCGGACAGCTTCACGAAGCGTGGGTTAGATATCTCAAGGACTGCATCTGTGCTGCACTCAACCCTCCTTGCGCGCCCTGTGACGACCCGGCTGTGTTGCTTGCGTGCCTGACCGTCAAGGATTGCGAGGTTATCGATATCTGCAACCTGAAACGGAAGTTTGTCATTTCCGGACCGGCACTTCGTTACTGGTTGCCGCCGCTCAACATGCTCGGCGACGTGCTGGAAAAACTGTGTTGTCCCGATGCGATCTGTGAGGAGGAGGAGGAAGAAGCGCCGCGAGCTGAGATCGATAAGAACACGCCAAGTCTGAGCCTCAGACCGACGGGAGCTTTCGGCGTCGGTCGCAAGCTGCCGGGCCGAGTAAACTTCGCGATCTTCAGGTTCCTGTGCGGATCGATCAAAAGCCGGGCGACTGACTTTGGCCGAAGTGCACGCACCTCAGTCGTCGCCGCTGGACCTAATCTGCGTTTCCAAGACACGGTTCGGGACTTCAGCGGTACGATCGCGCGACGAATCGGGTTGGCGGAACTGACCGTGAGCAGACCAACCGACATCAACACACGCATCACTGAATTCGCAACGGCCTTGAAGAACGAAGACATACGAAAGTTCGCCAAGGAGATGCTGAGGGTCGATCCGGAGCGCGCCGACGAGGCAATGACCGCCATTGCCGATGAAAAAGTCAGCGAAGCTGTAAACAAGTTGACTACCGACGCTGCGAAAGATCTTAAAGAAGCGCGTACTCTCAAGAAGCAAAACACTGAGCTAAGCAAACAGCTGAAAGATCTGACCGCCCGACTCGGAGAGCTTAGAGATCAGGTCACTAAGTTGAAGGAGGGATCGAAATGAGTGATCCGGTTGCCAGACCTGTTTTCTTTGAAGGTCAGATACTGGGAGCTTTAGATCTCCAGGACAGTGTGGAGTATTCACGCGGGCGCGATGCGCGTCACTCGCGGTACTTGCACACGTGGGGCATTGCTACTGGTTTAGAGCTTAGTGAAAAGGGGAAACAACTCGAAATCAGCGGCACCACTTTCGATTACAAAGAAATCTCGGTGTCGCCGGGAATGGCAATCGACGGTCGTGGACGCGAAATAATTGTGCCCGAGGGCCGGCGACTCTCTGAGAGTGATTTCGATCAACTAAACGTAGCGGTCCAGGACAAAGAGGCTCTCTATCCGGTGTTGCTGATCGGTCGCGATCGCTCTGCTCCTGCGTCGAACTTCAGCATGGGCGACTGTGCTACTCCGGAGCCGACTCGCCAGGTTGAGGATTTCGAGATCACGTTTCGTGGACCAGGCGAAGATCTCGACCTTCTGGATCAAACTCCTCCCGACATTTCGGATGGTCCAGGTAATGGTACCGGCAACGCGTGGCTGGTCTTGTTGGGTTATGTGAAATGGGACAACAACATCAAGAAATTCACGGGCTTTGATGTCGTATCGGGTGGCATCGGACGCCGTTACGCAGGTGTTTTGGCGGATGAGGTTGCGGCGCGTGGCGGCAGTTTGCAGTTGCGTACGAGAACCAAAAGTGAGTCGGGTAAACCAGCAATCGTTCTCGACGAAACCGACGGTGGCGAGCTCAGGTTTGGGCTGCTCAACGCTGCCGGGATCGTGACGCCGGTGCTCACGGTGAAAGCAAACGGCGACATTATCACTCCGGGTACTGTTCAGTCGAAGTCGAGTTCCGGAACTGTGTATGTGCAGTCAGGTCTGGCGACCGATGGTGTTGTTCTGCCACTTCCTACAGGCGTGAAACCGGAAGACGTGGCGCCAGACAAAGGAACTTTGCACGTTCAGGTCAGCATGCGCCTTGAAGGTTTGGTTCCGCCGGCTAATCCCGCCGGGGCCGATTGGGCGCCGGTTCCGATTGAGTGTTCGGTTGACGCTGACAGGCGTGTCCGGTGCCAGGTGCGCTGGGTGCAAATTGCTGCCGCCCCGACCTTTGTGGACCTGCCGGGTGTTTGTGATTACGTGTTACTGGTTGGCATTCCTGCGACGGGAGGTTAGTCGATGACAGACAAGATGACTCTGATTGTAGTTAAGAAAACCGGCCATGTGCTCGGAGTCGTGACTCGCGAATCCGATCCGGAAGGAAAACTGGAACCGGCAGACGTCGCAGGGGAAAAGCTGTTAGTTCGGTTCGTGGGGAGTCCGGGCCCGCTTTTTGAAGTTGCTCGCTTCCTGGTCCCAGCTGATGAACTCGCGCTGGAGGTGAAAGATTTCGACCCGATGATTGTGCCTCGGGCACGAGACTTCGTTCTGAACGCTGATAAGCAGGCAGTCGCAACCAGTGGTACAGCTGCCGTTCCTGACCCTCCACCATCAATCATGCAAGTCACGGTGAATGCGAGTGCCGCGGTCACGGTTAAGACGCCGGTCTGGATCCAAATCTCATCGTCTACCGATCCTACTGACACGCAAGTTCGTCAAGGAGAGATCGACGTCAATGAGAGTGGCGTCGATATCGATGTGTTACCACTGAATTCAGGCAGCCTCTATTACGTGTTGGCACTTGTTGGCGGACACGATCAGCTAGTCCAGGACATCACCGCTCCGTGAGGCTTTGTCGCATACATGGCAGAGGTCGTGATCCATCGTTGTACTCTACGCGTCGTGCGCCGGCACGGGTGGAGTTGGGGGCCGGCACCCGATCGGTTGTTGAAGGCTGCCGTGGCTGCGCTTCCCTTCTTGCTTGCGCGCAAGCTTAGTGATCTATTTGCGGAGGACACAGAACGAGAGATCACGGAGCGAGTTAGCCTCAACGTAGCGGTGACGCTGTCAGAGTTGCTTGAATTTGCGTTTGAGTCTGCTTCACTGCAAGACGGCCTTGGACCAACAGGTGTCGAGGCATTCGACGCGAGATTAAGTGAGGCAATTCGACAGGCATTTGCAAACGAAAGCACGGATCTCGAAACGGTTGATGAGAGATCTATCGTTGATGCAACTGCGGACTCAGAGCCGGAAGTAGTTGCAGCCTCATTGACTCCGAGCGAACGAGTGCTGTCCGTTCTACGTCAATGGCAACGATCGGGCGAGCTCGAAGTTTATCTTGGCTCATTCAGCAAGGAAGAACTCAACGCATGGTTTGTGAGCTTGTGTGCGGCAGCGGCGAAGCTGGCGCAAGCGAGACGCAATCAGTCCTCGTCGCAACGAATTGCCGAAGCATTGGAGCAATTAGCTAAGTCCACTGCTTCTGTTGGCGATTCGCTCGTTTCAGTTTCGCCGGCGCGCTTCTATGACTTGCTTGAAGTTAGTGAGCAACTGCAACGTGACGCGATTAGCGAGATCTCCTTACAAGAGATTCTTTCGCGAGTCACGTCTCTGACTGAACTATCGCTTGATTATCCCCCAGCCGAGTCAGAAGTCGAAACAGGATTACAACTTGTCTCTACGCACGCGGATCCCATTCAAATTAGACAATCGCCTACGGTTCAGGAACCCGCCCCGATCAAGAGCTCCCGCATCACCCAGAAGGAATTCGACATCCCCTCCGCCCTTCCGTTTCTGTTGCTTGGACCACTCTCGCAAATCGGTTATCTCGACACACTTGGCGCTACCCTCGAAACCGCGAATCTCACTCCTGAGGCGCCGCTGTTCGGCGCCGCACTCGCAGCCAAAGTATTACGCCCGCCGGAGCGTGGCTGGCGACGAAATCCGGAAGATCTTTCAGCTATTGCCGCCTTCGCGGGTCTCGAAACGCCGCCGCCCGGCGATTCTATCGCCGAATTTGCACGAAAGATCACGGGCCACTTGACGCCTCTCGATTCGCTCGTTTCATACACGCTGGTTAAGGGGCACACCCCGGCCGGCGCGATGATGCTGCATCAGACCCGCGACGCCAATGACGAAACAGGTCTTCTGTTGGTCGAGTTGGAAGGATTGTTTCCAGTTGCATGGGCCAGAGATTTCGATTCTCTCTTACCAACGCTCCGATACTTCAGTGAAACGTACCTGCTGGTCCATCAAGCCTCCGCGCAAGTGGCGACGCTGCGCAAACTTCATGCGGCGGGCTTTCACTTTGTCACCGATGCGCCACCCACACGTGGAGAATTCTGGCGTGAGGTTCGCCATCCCGCGCATAAACGTCTTTACACTAACGACCGCGAAACAAAATCGGCGACGCTCACGGAAATTGCTGAATCACTGTCGCAACTGGGTGAGCAGGTGGATTTGCTTTGGCGCGCTCTCAGCGTTCAACGTCCTGCAATACCAACCGCGCGTCATTCACAACTCGAGCTCAGCTTGACGATGGCAGCCTCGCTAGCGCTTGGCACGATCTCCTGGGTGCTCTGGCGAGACCGCGAAACAACGACTCCGCTGCTGGCGCTCGAACGTTTCGGCAACCTGCCCGCCCGCGTGCGATTCACGTCCAATTCGGTGCAACTAAACTTGCCGCTCGGACGCCGGCAACAGGACTTGCGCGAGCATGGATTTCTGGCTGACTTGCAGGACGTTCCCTGGCTTGCGGGACGCAGGATCGAGTTTTTGGGAGGTTGATTTGGAACCAGCAACTCTCGCGATCGAACATCTGCTTCTACGAATGCGCGGACTTAATCGCGCGCTGCATGCGGCGGTCGAAGCGCAACGAACCGCCGCGGAAAGATTCGCGCGGCCGGGCCTCTCGTCATTGTGTGTCACTGACGAGCATGTCCATGCGTTGCTCGACGATGTCGACGCGCTCGTCGCTCACGGTAACGGCCTAACGACAACAACCGAAACAAATTTGACGGACCAGGAACTTAACGTGGAGCAGCAGTTGCGCACTTACGCCGAAGAGCAAGGCTACAGGCTGCCGTTCGACGTGCTGTCAGAATCGCTAGATCTAAATGCAGAGGAGCTAGTTGCGTTGCTTGTTTGCGCTGCGCCGGAGGTTTCTCCGGCTTACAGCCGGATCTATGGCTACATTCTCGACGATTTAAATCGTCAACAGCCGTGTGTCGAACTCATCTGTTTGCTTGCCGCGAGCACTGCCCCTGAACGTTTGACGTTGCGTCGCGAACTTGGTCGTTACGGTCGTCTGCGATTGTCAGGCCTGTTACAGCCGCTGGCAGAGGCGAGTGTTGAAGCCCGGCAGGAGTTACGTGTCCATCCCGCGGGCCTTCATTTTCTCCTTGGTGGTCCATGCGATACGGCGAGTCTCTTCCGCGACAGGGATGAAGTTATTTTGCCCGAAGAGTTGGAGTTACCGCCTGACGTCGAACGCGCAACCATGGAACGCTTGTCGAGATTGATCACGGACCAGCAAGTCACACTCGTCGGCGTTTGGGGAGCACGGCACTGCAACAAAGAAGATTTGGTGTTTGCGTTGGCGGCCGAATCGGGTATTCGCTTGCGACGGTTCCAGTTCCCCGCAGGAACAAACCAAGCCGAAATCGGACAAAGCATCAATCAGTCGATACAGACCGCGTCGGCGCTCGGCGCCATGCTATGGGTGGAAACGGACGAGGTGCAAACTCCCGAGCATGAGGGTATTCGTAACGTGCTCGTCGAAGCGCTTGCGGTTTCGAATGTGCCCGTAGTTTTGACGGGAACGCATCCGTGGCGTCCCGTTCGACTACTCGAGTCGCGGCGTTACACAGAGTTTGAATTGGTAACACCGGGGTTTCAGACGCGGAAACAGATGTGGTTACAAACGCTACCCGAGGTGGTTGATCCGCAAGCCGGCAATCTCGCTGCTCGCTTTCGTCTCAGTGGCACCGAGATGCGCGCGGCCGTTCAGCTTGCTCGCACAAACGTCGCACTCAACACTAATGGGCATCGTGCCGAGCTGTTTCAGCACCTCGAAACAGCGTGTTCAACCGTTACTCGAAAGCGCAGCGATCATTTTGCGACGTTCGTTAAGCCGAAGCGTACAGCGGAAGATTTGATCCTGCGGGATGACGTTCACAAACAGGTTCTCGAGATCGCGTATTTCTTCCGTGCGAGTGCTCTGGTTGATGAGGAATGGGGCTTTGGGCGGTTGGCCCAGGGCGGTGGCATCAAGGTCCTTTTCACGGGTGAACCTGGGACCGGTAAGACCCTCGCCGCAGAGGTGATCGCCGGCATCATCGGTCTGCCGCTTTTGAAGGTCGATCTTTCGCGCGTGGTTTCGAAGTGGGTAGGGGAGAGTGAAAAAAATCTCGACACAGTGTTCCGCGAAGCGGAGGAAAGTCACTCGGTCCTGTTCTTTGATGAAGCCGATTCGCTGTTTGGCAAACGTGGTGAAGTGCAGCACGGGACCGACAGATATTCCAATTTAGAAGTCGGATTCCTGCTCCAGCGTCTGGAAGCGTATTTTGGTTTGGTCATCTTAGCGAGCAATCTGAAGGACCAGATCGACAGCGCCTTCACGCGCCGGTTCCATGTGATCGTGCATTTCCCGTTGCCACAGCCCGCCGAGCGTCGTCGCATTTGGAACCTCGCATTTCCGCCGCTTGCTCCAACCGAAAACAAAGTCGACTTTGACATGTTGATGCAGCTCAACATGAGCGGCGCAGCAATTGTCAGCGCCGCTCGCACCGCTGCGCTGTTAGCTGCTGAAGAAAACAGTTCGACGATCTCGATGGGCCATGTTGTGCGCGGGATCGCGAGACAGTTTCACCGAGAAGCGCGGATTCTGCCGCCGGCAGCACTTGGATCTTACGGCTCATTGCTGCAAGGCGTGCGATGAACGGAGGCTTTCCACAGGAAGTTACGGTGACGCTTTAAGGCTTCGCCGCCTGTCCGAACGGGGGGCATAGCCCCAATTTGATAGGAGAGCTGACGGCGAGGCATAGCCTTCGCCGCACATCAGGCGGCGAAGCCGCTGTGAACCGAAACGGGGCTCTCGACTGACTTCTTGTGCAAAGGCCATGAATGGAAAGAAGGCAAAAGACAAACGGATCATTCCGCGGCGGAAGCAGGAAGATCTTGCACCGCCGTCACGTCGCACGGGAGCAGGTTCTAAAAACACTGACGCTCAGTCGAGTGTCGGCAACGCTGTAGTTGCAAAGCAGCAACAGGACCAAGCTTCAGTCGTAACCACTCCAGAGGAATCCACCGTTCTTCAGTCAGGGATTGGCAATGGCGCTATAGCGCAAGCAGCTGCCCCAACCGACCAATTGGATCTGGCTCCCGCTCAATCAGAACTTGCTCCCGCCTTCGCGCCGTCGTTCATCTTCCCAGGCAATTACTTTCCCATCATGCCGGCGGATTCATATTTGAAACCCGGCTTCGAACCCTCAGGACTTTATTCGCCACTTCTTGCCACGGAGTCGCTGGAAGAACCCTCGACCGCGCCTCCCACAGTTCCTCCCGTAACACCACTCGACGAAGAAATAGT
>Ga0209485_1000263_pt1 | contig 16937 bp, 13 predicted proteins | sample NCAS100_FD_187516 | JGI IMG/M metagenome (GOLD analysis project Ga0209485, IMG submission 187516) | Agricultural soil microbial communities from Utah to study Nitrogen management - NC AS100 (SPAdes) (version 2) | ecosystem: Environmental > Terrestrial > Soil > Agricultural land | place: USA... | reverse complement strand
GCTCGATCCACGGCAGCGACGCGGCCAACCGTGCAGCCGACAGCCCTTCATCGTACGGAATTCCGAACTTGTGGCCCTTCCCACCCGTGCGGATGTACGCATGCGGCGAATCGACGGTGATCTCCGGATTGAGCCGGAGCCCAACGGGGATCTTCCGCTTCCGATCGCAGGCAATGGTGTCGAGCAGCCGCAGCTCGGCTTCCGACTCCACGTTCACCAGCCTGACGCCGGCGTCCACGGCCTCGCCGAGTTCTCGTGTACTTTTCCCGACGCCGCCGAAGACCACGTCGTCCGGGGCAAAACCGCCGTGCAGCGCGCGGTACAGTTCCCCGCCCGATACGACCTCGGCGCCGCCGCCTAACGACCGGATCAGGCGCAGGATCGCCCAGTTGGCGTTGGCCTTGAGCGAGTAATGAATGCGGTGGGGAATCCCGGTCAGGGCCTTGTCGAGAAGCGTGAACTGCTCGCGAATCGACGACGACGAATACACGTAGGCCGGCGTGCCTACATGCTCGGCGAGCACGTCGAGCGCGACACTTTCGCAGGCGAGCGAGCCGTCGCGCAGCGACACGGTTGAATTGGGAGTCAGTACGCTCTGGCCCACACGACCTCGTGCTGCGCGGGTTCGCCGGTCACCATGCATTTCCCGGGTTTGGGTGTCGTTTTGAATTCGGTATCGGGCAAGCAGCGGATCGTCGCCTTCGTCTCCGCCTTGACCCTGGCCTCAACCGCCGGATCCCCATTCCACCCCGCGTAGACGAACGCACCTTCACCTTCCATCAGCTCGCGGAAGCGATCGTACGTGATGGGTTCGCGGATGCTATTGGCTTCACGACGTTCACGAGCGGCCGCAAGCATCGACGTCTGGATGTCATCGAGCAATGCTCCCACCGCAGTGGCAAGGCCGTCGAGCGGCAAAGTGATCTTCTCCCTCTTGTCGCGACGCGCGGCCACACAGGAATTCTTCTCGAGGTCTCGGGGCCCGAGCTCGATGCGCAATGGTACGCCGCGAAGCTCCCATTCGTAATACTTCGCGCCCGGCTTGATGCCTTCGCGCGAGTCGATACGCACGCGGACGCGATCGTCGCCGCGGCCGTTCCAACCCGCGACATGTTCCTTCAGCTTGTTGGCCGCTTCGAGCAGGCGCGCGCGTTCTTCGTCGCTCTTCCAGATGGGAACGACGACCACTTCGATTGGCGCGAGTCGGGGAGGAGTGCGCAGTCCGTTGTCGTCACCATGCGTCATCACCAGGCCGCCGACAAGTCTCGTCGACACACCCCAGCTGGTGTTCCACGCGTGCTCCATCGCGCCCGTCTCGCTCTGGAACTGCAGCTCGAACGCCTTGGCGAAATTCTGGCCGAGGTTGTGCGACGTGCCCGCCTGAAGGGCTTTGTTGTCCTGCATCATGGCCTCGGTACCGTACGTGCGGAGCGCCCCGGCGAACTTTTCGGACTGCGTCTTGAGGCCGGTGACAACCGGCATCGCCATGTACTGCTCCATGAACTCGCGGTAGATGCCGAGGATCAGTCGCGTTTCCTCTTCAGCCTCGTCGTGCGTGGCGTGCGCGGTGTGTCCCTCCTGCCAGAGGAACTCCATGGTGCGCAGGAAGAGGCGCGTGCGCATCTCCCAGCGCACGACGTTCGCCCACTGGTTGATCTTGATCGGCAGGTCGCGATAGCTCTGGACCCACTTCGCGTACATCGAATAGATGATCGTCTCGCTGGTGGGACGGACGACCAGCGGCTCCTCGAGCTCCTTCCCGCCGCCGTGCGTAACCACGGCCAATTCCGGCGCGAAGCCTTCGACGTGCTCGGCTTCCTTGCTCATGAAGCTCTGCGGGATGAAGAGCGGGAAATACGCGTTCTCGTGGCCACTCGCCTTGAACATGGAATCGAGCGCCCGCTGCATGCGCTCCCAGATGCCGTATCCATTCGGGCGAATGACCATGCACCCACGCACCGGTGAGTAGTCAGCCAACTCGGCGCGCAGGACCAGTTCGTTGTACCAGGCGGAAAAATCTGCCTGACGTGTCGTCAGCTTCTTGTCGTCTGCCATTCCCTTTCTTCGTGACTTGTGACTCGTGACTGCGGTGTGACTCTGGCCTCTGACCTAGCGTGTGGCCTCTGACTCAGAGTCCTGGCTTGAAGTCTGGCCGCACCGAACGCGGGTGCGCTTTCAATACTTTCACAAAGTCTGCCGGATCAATGAGCGCTTCACCCAGTACGTCACCGAGCGTCCGCTCATTGCTTATCGCGCTCACGTACCCTGCACCGGCTCCATCACGCAGCACGATACGATTGCCATTCGGCATCGGACGTACTTCCAGGATGTACTTCGCTTCCGCGCCCCAGGCTGCCTTGCGCTGCTTTCCCATTGACCCGCGGCGGAACGAATACTCGACCGATGCCCCCAGTTGCCGCAGCGAGGTCGCCAGCGTTACCACTTCGGCGTCAGTGACTGGTTCTTCAGCTGCAATATAGAAGTCCGTACCACGGTGGTCCGGGGGCATCAGCCCACGGGCGCGCAGCAGCTCGCCGAGTACGACATCGCCCATGCCGAAACCAAGTGCGGGCTGTTCTACGCCACCGAGGTCACGCAGGAGGTTGTCGTACCGCCCGCCGCCACAGATCGCCCGGAACTCTCCCTTCCGGTCGAACAGCTCGAAGACGATGCCGGTGTAATAGGCGAGCCCGCGAACGATGGAGAGATCGAAACGCATCCAGTCGCGCAGACCGTGCGCCTCCATCAACGCCTCGTATTGCTCCATCCGCTCGAGTCCCGCGCGAACCGCGGGGATATGACCGTAGGTGGACATGAGCGACCGCAGGTCGGAGGCCGACACTGAATCGAGCACCAGCGACGACACGTCGTCGGGGACGCCTGCCTCCCGGAGGCGTTCCACGAGGCGATCGCGAGGGTCACGCTCGATCTTGTCAATCGCGGCATACGCGGCCGGCATCGACTCGTCAGGCACCCCCCATGCCGACAACAGCGACGTGAGCAAGCGGCGATCCGAGACGCGTGCCACCACGTCTTCGGATGTCAGTCCACATGTCCGCATGATATCGAGTGCCACGGCGAGCAGCTCGGCGTCGGCGACAACGTGAGATTCTCCCACGATGTCGACGTTCAACTGAAAGTGCTCACGAAGCCTGCCCTTCTGCTGGCGCTCGTAACGGAACAACTGGGGAATCGAGTACCAGCGCACGGGCTTGGGGAGCGCATTCACCTTCGCCGCCACCATGCGCGCAAAGGTTGGCGTCATCTCGGGACGCAACGCGACTTCGCGACCCCCCTTGTCGGTGAAGCTGTACAGCTGCGTTACGATTTCGTCGCCGCTCTTCTTCGTATAGAGATCGAGCGACTCGAGCGGAGGACCATCATATTGCTCGAACCCGAACCGACTCGCGACATCGTGCCAGACGCGAAAGATGTACTCGCGTTCGGCTAGTTCCTTGGGATAGAAATCGCGAAATCCGGGGAGCGCTCCGGCTGACATTGGGGAAAGCTACTGGGCGAGCGGATCGACCTGCAAGCGAGCCATCGCGTCACCGACAGTGTGGAATGAACCGGTCACCAGCACCGTCGCAGCGAGCGAAGACGCCGTCGCGATTGCACGGTCGAAATCCGTCTCCAGCACTGCCTGCCACCCTCGCGATTTTGCGTACGCGAGCGCCTCATCGGCCTTCCATGCCCGACTGGCAGGTGCGGTAGGCGCCGCGGTCAGGACAAACACATCGACGACCGCCGCGAGTGCTCCCATCACGCCGCGCCAGTCCTTGTCGGTGAGGACCGTGAGCAGCGCCGCCACCGGACGTGGTTCACCAACCGCCTTCACCGTCGCCGCGAGCACGGCGGCACCGTCCGGGTTATGCGCGACATCGAAGATGAAACGGCCCTCGCGATGGAACCGCCCGGGCAGCCGGACGTTGCGCAATCCGGCGGCTGCCTCGTCGAGCGAGACCAACCATGGCGAGCCGGCAGATCGCAGCATCAGGAATGCGGTCATCGTGTTGGATGCCTGGTGCGCGCCGGCGAGGGGGGTCTGCAACTGCGTCGTTATGCCGTCGACGGTCACGTCGAAGGACGTCCCCTGTGCGCTGACCGTTATGCGCGAGGGCGGCGCGTCGCGCCAGACGCTGGCGACCGGCTGCGCGCCATGTTCGCTCGCGTAGCGCGTGAGCAGGCCGAGAATTTCCCGATCAGGTTCGCCGATGACGGCCGGCGCGCCTTCCTTGAAGATGCCGGCCTTTTCGAATGCGATCGACTCTCGCGTCGTTCCCAGATACTCGACGTGATCAATGCCGATGGCGGTGACCCCGGCGGCGACGGGCCTAACGACGTTCGTGGAGTCCAGGCGGCCGCCAAGTCCCGTTTCGATGACTGCAACGTCGACTTCGGAAGTGGCAAACCAGTCGAACGCCATGGCCGTCGTGGCTTCGAAGAACGTGGCACCGGTCTGCTCCACAGCCGGCGTCCACCGGTTGATCCATTCGACCACGTAGTCTTCGCTCACGGCGCGGCCATCGATCAGGAAGCGCTCGCGAAAGTCCACGAGATGCGGCGAGGTGTACTTGCCGACGCGGAGCCCCTTGCCGCGGAGGATGGCCTCCAGCGTTGCACAGGCACTCCCCTTCCCATTGGTGCCGGCGACGTGAAAGATGCGAAGGTGGTCGTGCGGATTGCCCAGCGCTTCAAGGAGCGCTGCGGTGCGTTCGAGCCCGAACCTGGAACCGCCGGTCGTGCGCTCGAACAGGTAGTCGAGCGCGGCACGATAGCTGTTCAGGCGCTCGCCCACCCCGCCACGGCCGGTTTGCCGCTCATGTGGCGCAACAGCCGCCCCACCGTCGTCTTGAGGTCCCGGCGATGCACGACGGAGTCCACCATGCCATGATCGAGCAGGAACTCGGCCGTCTGGAAGCCTTCGGGGAGGTCCTGGCCTAACGTCTGCTTGATCACGCGTGGGCCGGCGAACCCGATCACCGCTCCGGGTTCGGCGAGAATGGCATCACCCAGCATGGCGAAGCTCGCGCTCACGCCCCCGGTGGTGGGATTGGTCAGAATTGAGACGTAGGGGATGCCCCGCTCCGCCAATTGTGAGAGCACGGCACTCACCTTTGCCATCTGCATGAGCGACAGCACTCCTTCCTGCATGCGCGCTCCGCCCGACGCCGAAACGATGATCAGCGGGTGCTTCTTCTCGAGCGAACGATTCGCGAGGCGGGAGATTTTTTCACCAACCACTGAACCCATCGATCCGCCCATGAACGCAAAGTCCATGATCCCGATGCCAACGGGCATCTCGACTATGGTACCGTACGCGGTCAGAATCGCGTCGTAGTCAGCGACCAGACGCGCCTTCTTGATGCGGGCCTGATAGTCCGGGAACTGCAGCGGATCGGTGGACCGGAGTTCGGTCTCGGTCTCGGTAAAGGAACCCTCATCGAACAGCAATCGCGCATAGTCGATGGCGCGCAGGCGACGATGGTAGTCGCAGTTCGGGCAGACGCTGAAGTTGCGGAGGAACTTCTCCCGGATGTCCGTGTGCCCGCACGCCTCGCACTTCTCCCAGACGTCGGCGGGAATTTCGAGGCGTTCAGTCCGCGGCGCGCGCGGCTTCTTTTCCTTCCGGAACCAGGCCATGGCTGTAAAGATGACGCCCGGTCGCCAGAACTTCAAAGCCGTTGACCGCAAAGGACGCGAAGATCGCCAAGGGAGCGTCAAGTCGTTTCGCTTGGCGTACTTGGCGACCTTTGCGGTCAAAATGTTTTGTTAAGCGAGGCCCAGCTCTCCGGGGCGCCCACGGCCTTCAGACGAGATTCGAACCAGGATCCCGACCGCGATCCAGCAGGCGAGCATGAACGAGCCGCCGTAGGAGAAGAACGGGAGCGGGATGCCGGTGATTGGCATGAGGTTGATCGTCATGCCGACATTCACGATGACGTGCACAAACCAGCTTCCGGCGAGTCCAAACGCGACCAGGCTGCTGAACGAATCGCTGGCGCGCATCGCCACGCGAATTATCCGCAGGAAGAGCAGCAGGAACAGCGTCAGTGCCACCGACACACCGATGAACCCGAGTTCCTCTCCCAACACCGCGAAGATGAAGTCGGTCTCTTGCTCGGGGAGGAAGCCGTTTCGTTTCTGCGATCCTTCGGTATAGCCTTTTCCCGTCCAGCCTCCCGAACCGATCGCGATGCGGGACTGGAGGACCTGATACCCCGACCTCTTGGGATCTCGCGAGGGATCGAGGAATGTCAGGAGTCGATCCTGCTGGTGCGGCTCGAGCTTGTTCCATACGACCGGAGCAGCCACGCCCATCGTCAGGTTTGCGAAGATGAGCACAACTCCTTCGACGACGAATGGCTTGTACAGCCAGACGACGACCAGCAGCAGGATGAACCAGGTCGCCCAGAGCCACCACGTACTTCCGCCAAAGAGCAGGCTGATGACCGGGCTCGCGGCGAGGAGCAGCAACGTGCCGGAGGCGCCGGACCAGAAGAGCATCGCGAAGAACAGTCCGATGAACACGAGACTCGTCCCAAGGTCGGGCTGCGCCATAACGAGCACCCAGGGGATCAGCACGACGATGCCGGGCTTGATCAGGTCCACCAATGACTTCGGCGCCACTTTGGTCGACGCGAGTACGCGCGCCAGCATCATGGCCACGGCGATCTTCGCAAACTCCGACGGCTGCCCGAGCCGGCGCCCGCCGATCTCGATCCAGCCTTTCATGCTTTCGGCGGTTCCGGCACCCGTACCGATGATGAGCGTCAGGACCAGCAGGCCGCAGCCGATCAGGTAGGCCGGCAGCGCCGCCCATTCGAGGAACCGGACCGACATCCGGGTCACGACGAGAAAGGCGGTCATGCCGACCGCCAGCCAAGTGAGCTGGCGGATCCACGCGTTCTGCACTGCCGCGTTAGGCACTTCGGTCTGCCCCGCGCTGTACACAACGGCGATGCCGAAGGCCGTCAACAACAATGCCACCATCGCCAGCGGATAGTCCGCAACTGCCTTCCGGATCATCCGCCGGTGACGTTGACAGGCTGGATGATGGTCGCCTTCAAATACCGCTCCATCATTTTTGATGCGATGCGGGCGGCAAGGTAGCCATGTTCACCGAACTCCAGGAGCACGGCCACCACGATCTTCGGATCGTCCTTGGGCGCGAAGCCCACGAACCAGGCGTGATCCTTCAGGCGATTCTGGGAGTTCTGCCCGGTGCCGGTCTTGCCTGCGACCGTAAAGGTCTTGAGGGCGGCGCTTGCCGCGGTGCCGCGGGATGACACCACGCCGGCCAGGGCCTCGCGCAAACCCGCCATCTGCTCCGGCGTGAGGTCGAACAGTTTCTTTCGTTCCACCGGTTTTTCCACGACGTGCGGCCTCACCGCGTGGCCATCCGTAGCGAGCGCCGTGTAGAAGCGCGCCATGTTTATCACCGTCTGATCATTCTCTCCCTGCCCGATCGACAGGTTGAGTATCACAGCGTTGGTCCAGCCGCCCTTGCCGTATAGCCGGTCGAAGTACGCGCTGGCTTGCGGCCAGCCGGGGCGATTCTCTTCCGGAAGGTCAATGCCGGTACGCTCACCAAAGGCCAACTTCGCCCCACCGGCCAGCAGCCGGTCGAGGCCCATGCGCAAGCCGAGCTGATAGAAGTACACGTCACACGACTTCTCGATGGCCTGCGCCAGCGTCAGCGAGCCATGGCCCTTCTTTTCCCAGCAGCGGAAGGGACGCGTGCCGAACTGGTAGCTGCCTGTGCACGTCTGCGGCATGCGATCACCCAAACCCACTATTCCGCCTTCGAGCGCAACGATTGCGGTGGCAAGCTTGAACGTCGACGCCGGCGGGTACGTGCCCTGCAGCGCCTTGTTATAGAGCGGCTTGCGTGGGTCTGTCCGGAGCGCTGCGAATTTCCGCGACGAGATCCCGCCGATGAAATCGTTAGGGTTGAATGCCGGCGCGCTGTGAAATGCGAGGACCGCGCCGGTGACCGGATCCATCGCGACCGCCCCCCCCTGCATGGTGGAGTCGAACAGGCTGGCCGTGAACCGCTGGAGATCGAGATCAATGGTCGTCCGCAGGTCCGGCCCTGACTCAGGGAGCCGGTCCGGCCTGCCGCCACCCTGCCTGACGACTCGACCGCGCGCGTCAACTTCCACGAACCGCGAGCCATCCTGGCCGCGGATGTCCGCCTCGTACTGCAGCTCCAACCCTGCCTTCCCGATCTGCTGCCCCGGCTTGTAGTCCTTGTATCGCTCGGTTTCGAGTTCCGCTTCGCTGATCGACGCCGTGTAGCCGACGAATGACGCAACGGCCTGACTGTCCGGGTAGTGGCGCTTGGGAGCCGCCTGAATCACGAGGCTGGGGAACCGGTTCCGTTCTTCCTCGAGGATCGAGACCTGTTCGAACGACGCGTCGTTCAGAATGATCGCGGGGCGTGCCGGCGCGGCGCGGTACCGCTTGACGACGACTTCGATCAAGCTGTCCGACATGGGCAGGATTGACGACAGTCGCAGCAACGTCGCGCGGAGCGAGTCTACTTTGGGACTCAGGATCGAGACGCTGTACCCCGGGATGTTCTCCGCGATGACCTGACCATTGCGGTCGAGGATCATTCCGCGGGGCGCGGGGAGTACGACCTCATTCAATCGATTGTCATCCGACTGCAGCGCAAACTCCGCATGCTCGATCACCTGAGCCCGGAAAAACGCGACTAACAGCACGCCGATCGCGATTGCCGTCAGGATTCCGGCGGATCGTCCGCGGCGCTGGAGTTCATTCGGTTGAAAGCTCATGGTCGCGACTCCATCGAGATCCGGAACGTGAACACCACGAGAACGCCTGCCAGCCCGGTCGCCAGCGCCGACAGCGGTGTCCAGACCAACAGCTGCATGGGAAGGCCACTTATCCCGAGCCTGCCCTCGACTACAAGGTAAATGATGTCAAAGGCGATCTTGCCTGCACCGAAGAAGACGGTTTGCGCGAGCACGTTGTCCCCGAACACCGCAGCCTTGAGCCACGATGCGCCCGAACCCACGGCACTCATCGCCAGCGCGCCGGCGCCAAACGAAAGGGGGGTCAACGAGTCCGCTATCAGTCCGGCGGCGAAGCCGATAATCGCGGCCACTCCGGGTCGCACGTGCACGGCGGCCAGCAGGACCGCGATGATCAGGAAGTCGATCGAGATGCGCGTGCCGATCAGCGGCCGGATGAGGAAATGGAGCGCCAGGAGCAGAAGGAAGACGCCGACACCCTTGAGAAACCCGAACGCGGTCACGGGCGTCGCACCGTCGTCTCGTCCGGAATCGTGTCACGTCGCGCGGGTGGCACCGTATCGCGTCGCGCCGGCGGCAGTGTGTCGCGCAGCGCCTTCTGCAGCGAGTCACGACGGGCCGCGCGCGTGACCGAGTCCCCGAAGCTGTTGATCGCTCGTCGCAGGGAATCGGTCGTCGGTGCACGCCACGCGTTCTCCACGCTGACGGCCGATGGAAGCAGGACCATGACGACGGACACGTCCGCCGGCATCACCATCGGCCTAACGAGGTACGTCCGCGAGTAACTCCCGGGTGTGGTGATATCGCCCACGACCGTTCCAATCGGGATACCGCGGGGGAACACGCTCCCCATCCCGGAGCTCCGGATTTCAGTTCCTGCCGCGAGTGAATCGCGGAAGGCGACGCCGCGCAGTTCCAGCAGGAAGCGTTCGACATCGTCGCCCTGGTGCGGCTTGATGATGCCGAACACGCGACCATCGGCGCTGGTTGCGCTCACGCCGAAGTCCTGGTGCGTCCAGAGCAGTGCCACGCTCGTCTCGTCCTCAACACTCACGACGTACCCGATGAGCCCTTCCGGGGCGACCACCGCGGATCGTACGACGACGCCGGCTCGCGCACCGGCGGTCACAATGACCGTGTGCGCGTCCCCGTATTCCGGTCGATGCAACGCTTCGGCCGCGACAAACCCGCTCCGCAGGCGCGCACCGAGGCCGAGGAGGGCCCTCAGGCGTTCGTTGTCGAGCTCCATCTCGCGGAGCTCGGCGTTCCGCAATACCAGGCTGTCGAGACGGGCGGCGGTTATGTCACGGGAGATGAATGCGCCTCGCGCGCGCTCGGCCTGGACCTGCAACGAGATCAGCGGACCGATGAAGGTCTCGCGAATGGGCCCGGCAAATGCCTGACGAGTCTCGGAGGGAAGGACTCTGGCGATCAGGGACGCAAACAGGCAGGCGGCCAGGACGACCGTATCGACTCGCGTGCCGGAGCGGGTGGCCCGCGCCACGGTGATGTCAGGTCGACAGAACGGACCAGTACTTCTCCTCGTCGTCGAGGATCTTGCCGGTGCCGCGGACGACACAGGTCAGGGGATCCTCGTCGACGTGGATCGGGAGCCCCGTCTCCTGATGGAGCACGAGGTCGAGACCGCGAATCAGCGCGCCGCCGCCCGTCATGACGATGCCACGGTCCACGATGTCTGAGGCCAGCTCGGGAGGTGTGATTTCCAGCGCGCGACGCACGGCGTCGACAATCTGCTGGATCGGCTCCTGGATGGCCTCACGGATTTCCGATGAGTGCACGCGCACCGTCTTGGGGATGCCCGAGACGAGGTCGCGTCCCTTCACGTCCATTTCCTTCTCGTCACCAACCGGCGCCGCCGATCCGATGCCGACCTTGATCTGCTCGGCGGTCGGTTCGCCAATGAGCAGGTTGTAGTTCTTGCGCATGAACTGGACGATGGCAGTGTCCAGCTCATCGCCGCCGGTGCGGATCGACGTATCGGACACGATCCCCGACAGCGCGATGACCGCGATCTCGGTGGTGCCGCCGCCGATGTCGATGACCATGTTGCCGGTCGGCGTCTCGATCGGCAGGCCGACACCGATCGCGGCCGCCATGGGCTCGGCGACCATGAACACTTCCTTGGCACCGGCGCCTAACGCGGAGTCGCGCACCGCGCGCTTTTCGACCTCGGTGATGCCCGACGGGACACAGACGATGACGCGCGGCTTGATCTTGAACATCCGGTTCCGGATGATGAGCTCCAGGAAGTACCGGAGCATCTTCTCGGTGACGTCGAAGTCGGCGATGACGCCGTCCTTCATGGGCCGGACCGCGATCACGCCATCAGGGGTGCGCCCGAGCATGCGTTTCGCTTCCAGTCCGACGCCCTTGACCTGCTTGGTCTCCCGATCGATTGCGACGACGGAGGGCTCGTTGAGGACGATGCCCTCCCCCTTCACGTAGATGAGCGTGTTCGCGGTGCCGAGGTCAACCGCGATAGCGTTTGCAGGGAGCGAGAAGAATGGCCAGCGCATTTATCGTTCAGGGGACGCGTACAACGCGTCTGGGGAAGCCGAGGGACGAGCCGGGAAGAACGCGGCGTAAGCTAGTGATGCCCTATGAGTGTCGCAAGACATTGGCTTTCCACAACCTAGGACGGTTCTGTTGACGCAGTGCTGGAGCGTCACAATAGACGCACGAGGTGTGGGTTAGGGCACATGGGGGTGTGGAAGCTAGCTGCTGGGACGGCGGGAGAGCAGCGAGCAGCGACAACCGATCACGGAGCAGCAAGCGGGCAGCGACCAGGGACCAGGGACCAGGGACCATGGAGCAGCAGCGACCAGAGATCGGGGAGCAACTAGCGAGGCTCGGCCACCAGGCGACGTATCGCTGATTCCTTCCGCTGATTGCTGACAGCCAATCCCTGATCGCTTGCTACTCGCTTGTCGCTAATCGCTGTTCGCTGCCCGTCCAGCACGCTTCGCAAAGCCGCGGCCGCCTAACGAGAAATTTGCGGGACGTGATGTAGATCGCAGCGGGCTTTGATGCGCGGGCGCATTGTCGCACGGCATCGTGGCCCCGATGCCATATCGACGATGTTGCGCCGCAGTTGGGGCCCTGCGGTCTTCCCTGGAGAAGAGAAATGAAAAGACTTCTGCTCATCGGCTCGCTGTCAATCGCGGCCGTTTCCTTCGTCGCCGACTCGGCCAGCGCTCAGGATACGTTGCAGCGCCCAGGTGCCCTGGCGCGCACGCCGTCGTATCAGTCGCTCATCGCGGCGCTAGGAGCGACCACGACCGCGACCGAAAAGATCGGCACGCGGACCGTAACGGCGACCGATGTCCGCGTTGTGGACGTCTCGACGATCATGGGATCCGAGAGTGACGAGCCCATCAAGGCCGCGCTCGATCAGCACAAGGACGCCATTGAAGCGCTCCGTGCCGCGGTTGGCAAGAACATGGTCTACACGACTGCACTCGCTGGACATAAGGATAAGCCCGAAGCGAAGGACGTGGTCGCGGTCGATATTCTCGACAGCGGCGACGTCATTGTGTACTTCAAGAAGTAACGGAAACCTCTGGTCGGCTCCGGCCCCGATCGTGAAGCGTCCGATCGGGCCGGGGTTGGCTGATTAAAGACAGCGTAATGGCGTGCTCTGACGGGGTGCTCTAACGGGGTAACGGCGTGCCCTAACGGCGTGCCCTAACGGCGTGCCCTAACGGCGTGCCCTAACGGCGTGTTCTAACGGCGTGTTCTAACGGCGTGTTCTAACGGCGTGCTCTGACGGCGTGGCGTAACAGCGCCCGGGGGCGTGGGACCTTACTAACCCGTGCTGCCGAAGCCTCCAACGCCCCTCGCGGTCTCGCCTATCGCCTCGCTCTCGACCAGCTCTGGCGCCTCGTGGCGCGCGAAGACCAGCTGGGCGATGCGCTCGCCGCGCCGGATCGTGAACGCGTCCTGCCCGCCATTCTGCAGGATGATCCTGAGCTCGCCCCGATAGTCGGCGTCGATGGTGCCTGGCGCGTTAGGCAGGGTGATGCCGTGCTTGAGCGCCAGACCAGAACGCGGGCGTACCTGCATCTCGAAGCCCTCCGGGATCTCGAAGGAGAGCCCGGTCCCTACTGCGCGCCGTTCGCCAGGGGTCAGAACGAAATCGGGTTCTGCCGAGGCAACGTCGTATCCCGCTGAGTGCGCGGTTTGACGCGCCGGAAGAGGCAGATCGGGATTGGAGGCGAGGCGGGCGAGGCGTATGATCACTTTTCTTCACGCTGCGTGCTGATTGCTGATTGCTGCTGCTTATGCATCGTACTGGAGCTGGTGCCAGTGCTCCAGCACCAGCAGTAAGCAGCAGCCGCAGCAATCAGCAATCAGCACGCAGCAATTAGTTGAGCAGTTTGGAGGGATCATGCAGCTCCATCCCAAACGCTTCCGCGACGCCCGGGTACGTCACCTTGCCGTCCGTGATGTTAAGCCCCTTGAGCAGCGCGTTGTTGTCGCGCATGGCGCGCTTCCAGCCCTTCCCCGCCAACTGCATCGCGTACGGCAGCGTCGCGTTGGTGAGGGCCAGTGTGGACGTACGTGGCACGCCACCGGGCATGTTCGCCACGCCGTAGTGGATGACCCCGTCGACCACGTATGTTGGGTCCTCGTGCGTCGTCGGCTTGATCGTCTCCACGCAACCGCCCTGGTCCACTGCCACGTCAACGATCACCGAGCCGTTCTTCATCCGCTTCAGGTCCTCACGACGGATCAGCTTTGGCGCTTTTGCGCCTGGAATCAGCACGCCACCGACGACCAGGTCTGCCGTCTCTATCGCGTCGAGGATGTTGTGGCGGTTCGAGTGGATGAGCTGCACGTTGGCCGGCATCACGTCGGACAGGTAACGCAACCGCTCGAGCGAAAGGTCCAGGATCACGACGCGGGCGCCCATGCCGGCGGCGATCTTTGCCGCGTTGATTCCGACAATGCCGCCGCCCAGGATGACCACCTTGGCCGGCGGTACCCCGGGCACCCCGCCTAACAACACGCCCCGTCCGCCGTAGAGCTTCTCCAGGTACTTCGCGCCCTCCTGCACCGCCATCCGTCCCGCCACCTCGGACATCGGGATCAGCAGGGGCAGATCCCGGTTCGGCATTTCCACTGTCTCGTACGCGACGCAGGTAGCACCGCTGTCGAGATGCGCCCTGGTGAGTTCCTCGTCGGCCGCGAAGTGGAAGTATGTGAAGATGAGCTGGCCCTTCTTCATGCGTTTCCATTCGGAAGCAATCGGCTCCTTCACCTTCATGATCATGTCCGACGCGGCCCACACCGTGTCGGCGTCCGGGCCGATCTTCGCGCCGGCCGCGAGGTATTGCGCATCCTCGAACCCGCTGCCCTCACCCGCGCCTTTCTCGACCATCACCTGATGGCCGGCGGCGACCAGTGATTCGGCCCCCGCGGGGACGAGCGCGATCCGATTTTCGTTGGTCTTGATTTCCTTCGGGACGCCGATCTGCATAGTCGTTAGGTACAGCTCGGGGGAAATGGGTCAGGGAAGATCCGCGGTACGGCCGAGGGTCACCACCGTCTGCCGTTCCGGGAGAAAAAGGGCCTGGCAGGCTTCTGCCACCTGCTCAGGAGTGATGGCGTCTATTTTCGCCAGCGTTTCGTCGAGGGGGAGGAACGGCTCTCCGTACAGCGCCGACGACGCGACGCGAAACATGCGCGAGGCGGGCGATTCCAGCGACAGGGTCAGCTGCCCCTTGAGCTGGTTTTTCCCCGCCTGAATCTCGTCGGCAGGAAATCCTTCGGTCGCGATCGTCGACAGCTCGCTGAAGATCTCCTCCAGGGCGCGACCGGCGCTTTCGGCAGAGGTGCCGGCGTAGATGCCCTGCAGGCCGGAATCGTGGTGGAACGACTGGAACGCGTACACCGAATACGCGAGCCCCAGCTCCTCCCGAACGCGCTGGAAGAGGCGCGACGACATGCCACCGCCCAGCATCAGGCCGATCAGCGATACCGCGTACCGTCTCGGATCAGCATACGCGATCGACGGGCTTCCCAGTACGATGTGCGTCTGGTGCCCATCACGGTCGATATGGCGCCTTACTGGTGCTTCGGGCACCGGCTCCGGCACGATCGGGCCGTCGGTCGCACCACCGGGCAACGCATTCCACCCGGTGCGCTCCAGCACCTCGAGCAACGCGTCGTGCTCGATCCTGCCCGCAGCCGCGACCACCATGTTCTGCGGCCGGTAGGCGCTCCAGTGCAGCGCGCGCACCGCCTCCACCGGCATCGCGCCGATGGTCTGACGGGTGCCCAGAATGGCGTAGCCGTAGGGATGGCTGCCCCACAACGCTTCGTTATGCAGCTCGAAGACGAGGTCGTCCGGAGTGTCCTCGACCATCGCGATCTCCTCGAGCACGACGTTCCGCTCGAGCGACAGGTCGCTTTCGCGAAGCGTAGGTCGGAAGATCAGGTCGCAGAGCACGTCGGCCGCCTGCGGGAGATGCTCGTCCAGCACGCGAGCCTGGAACGACGTGTGCTCGCGCGACGTGAAGGCATCGAGCGATCCGCCGAGGCTTTCGAGCGATAGCGCGATTTCCTTCGCGGTGCGCTGCTCCGTGCCCTTGAAGACGAGGTGCTCGAGGAAATGCGACACGCCCATCTCCTCGCGCCGCTCATGCACCGATGCCCGCCGCACCCACACGCCGAGCGCCACGGACCGCACGCTCGGCATGTATTCGGAAACGACGATCAACCCGTTAGGCAGGACGGTGCGACGATAGCCGCCGCCGGAAGGTGAAGCCTCCGCGACGCTACCGGCGACCGATGTGGCCGAGATGAGCCCACGCGAAGGCACAGTCCTCACTCCCTGGCGCCACGGCCTCCACGGCCCCGGGACCCGCCGCCACGCCGCGGACGGCCGCCGCCACGGGAACGCTCGCGGTGTCCTCCACCGCCGCCACCACCGCCCTCTTCAGACTCGGAAGCACCAGCAGCTGCGGCCACAGGTTCTCCTTCGCCGCTGGCCGGTTCGCCGCCGCCCTCACCGGGAGGGGGAGCCTCCGGTTTCGGCTGTAATGCTTTCATCGACAGGCGCAGGCGGCCACGCTCGTCGCGATCGATGAGCTTCACCTTCACGTGGTCACCCTTCTTCACCACGTCCTCTGTGCGCTCGGTACGACCATGGCGCATTTCGGAGATATGCAGCAGCGCTTCGGTACCAGGCATGATTTCTATGAACGCACCAAAAGCCGTCGTACTCTTGACTGTGCCCTCGTAGATCCCACCAACCTCTGGCTCGGCGGTAATCGCGGCCACCATCTGCCGCGCACGTTCCATCGCCTCGCCACCAACGGCGGCAATGGTGACCGTGCCCGAATCGTCGACGGTCAGCTCGGCGCCCGTCTCCTCCTGGATACCGCGGATCGTCTTGCCCTTCGGGCCGATCAGGTCTCCGATCTTCTCGGGGTTGATCTGCATCGTCACGATGCGCGGCGCATAGGGCGACAGCTCCGCGCGCGGCGCCTCGAGCGCCTTCTTCATCTCACCGAGGATGTGGAGGCGGCCATCACGAGCCTGCGCGAGTGCCTCCTTCATGATCGAGAGGTCCATCCCCTCGATCTTGATGTCCATCTGGATCGACGTGATGCCGGTCTCAGTGCCAGCGACCTTGAAGTCCATGTCGCCGAGGTGATCCTCTGTGCCGAGAATGTCGGTGAGGATCGCGTACTTCGAACCTTCCTTGATGAGCCCCATGGCCACGCCGGCAACGGCCGCGCGCACCGGTACGCCGGCATCGAAGAGGGCCAGCGATCCACCACACACCGACGCCATCGAGGACGAACCATTCGACTCGAGCACGTCGGAGACGATACGGATGGTGTACGGGAACTCCTCGAACGGCGGCAGGACGCCCTGCAGCGCGCGCTCGGCGAGGTTGCCGTGACCGATCTCGCGGCGGCTGGTGCCGCGCATCGGCCGGACTTCACCGGTCGAGAACGGCGGGAAGTTGTAGTGCAGCATGAAGGTCTTGTTGACCTCGCCCGCGTCCTTGATGGAGTCGAGCCGCTGCACGTCGTCGGCCGTGCCTAACGTGGTGGCGACGAGCGCCTGGGTCTGGCCGCGCGGGAACAGCGCCGAGCCGTGAGCGCGCGGCAACACGCTGGTGTC